>ERZ827516.768-NODE-768-length-32866-cov-7.054555_pt1 | contig 32866 bp, 33 predicted proteins | sample MGYA00519703_ERZ827516 | MGnify/ENA primary metagenome ERZ827516 (study PRJEB31778, sample SAMEA3449337) | human gut metagenome | biome: human gut; feature: human-associated habitat; material: faeces | place: United Kingdom | collected 2010/2012 ...
CTTTCCCTTATATTTGCATTGCAAATAAGGGAAAGTGCTTTTGTCTTGCTCACTAGGGGGGGACTATAGCAACCGCTGCGATTCCAAAATCGATAGGGTAAAAGCCCTCCATACACAACTTCGCTAAATCAAAGTTTAGCGAAGGATAGGGGCTTCAGGCGATAGCGGTGGTATTCCATACTTTTCCGTTGTCGCTTGCATTTTTTTCCGCAATTTTGCGAGTTTTTATTATACCTCTTTCGGCTAAATCTCTTTACACCTTCAGCATCCTGTATCCAATGCCGATATGCGTCTGGATATACTGCGGCGAATCCGGCTCGGATTCCAGCTTTTTGCGCAGCGTAGCCATAAAAACACGCAGCGAGGCCACATCATTGTCCCAGGAACTGCCCCAGACTTCGTGGGTGATATAAGTATGGGTCAGCACTTTGCCGCAATTCTTGGCCATGACGCAGAGCAGCCTGTACTCGATGGGCGTCAGGTGCAGTTCCTGCCCTTTCAAGGTGGCACAGCCAGCCGCAAAATCAATTTGCAGATCACCGTTGGTAAAAACCGAACAACCGGCGGCGTTTTGCAGCATCGAGATGCGGCGGAACGTTACCCGCAGCCGCGCCAGCAGTTCCTCTACCGAGAACGGTTTCGTCAGGTAGTCGTCGGCGCCGCTGTCCAAGGCTTCGATTTTATCGCTGTCTTCGCTGCGGGCACTGATAACGATGATGGGCATCGCAGACCAACTGCGAATACGGCGAATCACCTCGATACCGTCCAGATCAGGCAGACCAAGATCCAACAGCATCACATCCGGTGCATGGATCGTTGCCTGTTGGAGTGCTTCGGACGCAGTAGCCGCCGCAATGTACTTGTAATCCTGCGTTTTCAGTGTCGTGGTAATCAGGTTGCGGATAGGCGCATCGTCCTCCACAACCAGAATCAAGGGTTTATTCATGCAAAGAAACCTCCCCAAGGGGCAGTGTAAAAGTAAAGATGCAGCCGTGCGGCGTATTGTCGGACAGTGTAATGGTGCCGCCGTGGGCTGCGATGATCGTGCGGCATAAGGCCAGTCCCAGCCCAAGGCTGCGGCGGCTGTCCGAAATGCGTTTTTCCCCGGTGGAGAACATTTCAAAGACCTTTTCTTTTGCTTCGTCGGGAATACCGGGGCCGTCATCGCTTACCCGAATTACGGCGCTTTCCCCCTGCGCCGCAGCGGAAAGGACAATGTGCGACCCGGCAGGCGTGTATTTTATGGCATTATCCACCAGATTGATCAGGACCTGCACAACCAGCTTGGCATCCATGTGCGCCAGCAGCAGATCATCGTCCATCTGTACCGTAATCGTGTGCTGCCCGCTGTGCCGGTTGGTATGGCGCAGGGCTTCTTCAAACACTTCACTTACTAACTCTGTAGAGATGGACAGATTCATCCGCCCATCCTCAATGCGGGAGATGGAAAGAATGTTCTCCACCAGATTGATGAGCCACATAGAGTCGTCGTAGATGTCCAGAAACGTTTGCTTGCGGGTGGGGTCGTCCATCTTCTCATAGTTGCTGATGAGGTTGGAGGCATTGCCGGAAATGGATGTCAGCGGGGTACGCAGGTCGTGGGAAATCGTGCGCAGCAAATCGGCGCGCAGCTGTTCATTCTTGGCGCGGACGGCAGCGCGCTCTTTCTCCTCGGCATTGCGGATATTCTGAATCGCCAATGTGACCGTAATGATGGAAACGATCAGCATAATGGCAAAGGTGACAGGGTAGCCGCGCTCGTATGCGTGCAGCGTCAGGCGGGGCTCTGTAAAGCAAAAATTGAAAAGAAGCACGCTGGAAAACGAGCTTAAAAAGCCGTAGAAATAGCTTTTGGTAAAAAGCGAGGTCAGCAATGTCCCCAGAATATACACCGATATGATATTTTTGGTAAAAGAGAAATACCAGAAAATATTGCCGATGCCGGTTGCAGCGGTCAGAATCAGCACCGTGATCAAAAGATCCTTTGCCTGTCGGACGGCCTGTTCTTTCATTGTATCGGGAGATGGCTTTTTAATATTCACAGCAAATCCTCCCTTCTGAAGGGTATCATACCATATTTCGGGCGGCATTACCAGCGCCGGAAGCCTTCACGCCGCTCAAATTGTGCGCGGCGAACGCTGCGCCAGAACGCATCACATTGGACACCGATAAAAACAAGAAAAAGTCCTGCGGCCAGAAACAGCAAAATCAGCAGTGCCGTTCTCAAATGAACCACTTCCCTTGCAAACGATCAGAAATGAAAGCACCGGCTCAGGGCCTTGCCCTCGCCCAGCACCAGCAATGTGCCGTCACCGGGCAGAACCGTGTCCGAGTCAATGTTGACGTCGGCAATCCCGTTGCGCTTGATGCCCAGAATGTTGATGCTGTATTTCTTGCGGATATTGATGTCGCCAACGGTCTTTCCGATCCACGCGGACGGCACAGATACTTCCAGAATGGCGTGGTCGTGGTCCAGCTCGATATAATCCAGCACGTGGTCGGACCCGTAGCGGATGGCCGCCCACTTGGCCAGCTGCTTTTCCGGGTAAAGCACCTCATCCGCACCGTTGCGCAGCAGAAATTTAGCCTGCACATCCCGTTCCGCACGGGAGACGACCATTTTTGCGCCCAGCTCCTTCAGCAGAGACGTGGTTTCGAGTGAGCTCTGAAAATTTCCGCTGATCGCCACAATACAGACATCAAAATTGCGGACGCCCAACGCCTCCAAGAATTCCGCGTTGGTGCTGTCGCCGATTTGGGCGTTGGTCACAATGCTCAGAACGGCGTTGACGCGGTCCTCGTTTTCGTCCACCGCCATGACCTCATGGCCGAGCTTGTTCAGCTCCTCTGCGATGTGGCGGCCAAATCGACCCAACCCGATCAGTAAAATAGATTTCATGGTATGTACCTTTCTTTATCCTACGGTGATGCGCTCCTGCGGCAGCCGTGCCGCGCTGCTTTTGCTGCCGGAGAGCGCTGCATAAATCATAGTCAGTCCGCCGACGCGCCCAATGAACATCAAGAAAATTAAAATCCCCTGTGAGACGATTCCAAGATGCGGTGTCAACCCCAGAGACAGCCCTACGGTAGCAATGGCCGAGGTCGTTTCAAACAGACATTCGGACAGCGGCAGCGTCTCCACCGTGCTGATGACAAATGCTCCCGTCAGCGAAAGGACGAGATACAGTGTAAAAATAGCTGCGGCATCATGGACCGTTTTTTCTTCCATCCGCCGCCCGAACATTTCGGGGCTTTTCTGCCTGCGGAATACAGCAAACGCATTGGCGACAAGCACTGCCGCCGTTGTTGTCTTGATGCCGCCCGCCGTAGAACCCGGTGAACCGCCGATGAACATCAGCAGAATGGTAAGGCCGCGCCCGCTGCTGGACAGTGACGTATAGTCTGCCGTATTGAATCCCGCTGTGCGGGGTGTTACGGACTGGAACAGCGAGAGCAGCAACCGCTCCCGCAGTGTGCTGCCTTTGAATTCAAAGCAGAAAAAGTATAGCGTTGGCAGCAAAATTAAGAGCGCTGTTGCCGCCAGAATAACTTTGCTCTGCAGCCGATAGCGATGAAAGCAAAGCCGATTGGTCCGCACGTCATCCCATGTCAGAAAGCCGACGCCGCCCACAACGATCAGGGCGGAAATCGTCAGGTTGATAACCGGGTCTGCGCGATATGCGGTCAGCGAGACAAAAGGCATGTCGGGGGTACCCATTAAATCAAAGCCCGCATTGCAGAAAGCGGAGACGGAATGAAAAACGGCTTTCCATATCCCGGAAACGCCGAAATCCCGGCAGAAAACCGGGAGCATACAAAGCGCGCCGATTCCTTCTATCATCAAAGAGGCACGAATCACAAAGCCTGTCAGCCGCACAATGCCACCCACTTTGGGGGCGGACATAGCTTCCTGCATCCGCCCGCGCTGGGACAGGGAAATGCGCCGACCTGATAAAAGCGAGAAAGACGCGCCGACTGTGATCACACCCAAGCCGCCGATTTGGATCAGCACCATCAACACGGCCTGACCGAACGCTGACCAGTGAGAAGCCGTATCCCGCACAACCAGCCCTGTGACACAGACGGCGGAGGTTGCTGTGAATAATGCCTCATGGAAAGGGGTGACGGTGCGCTCCTGCGCAGAAATCGGCAGCATCAGAAGTGCCGCCCCGATAAGGATAACCGCTGCAAACATCAGAATTATGGACTGAAAGTAATTGAGCTTACAGGCTAAACGCCGATGAAATGGCAAGAGAAATCACACTCCAGCAAAATTTTCGTACAATACAGTATAGCGCCGCCCGTTTAAAGATGGTGTTAAGCTTTTCTGCCGGAATATTAAGATTGCGTTAAGATTGCATTGCACCCGATGCTTCGGAGAGGATCGTGCATTGGCTGTTTCGTCTTTGCACGAAAAATTCGCCGTTTCCACAAGGAAACGGCGAACGATAAACGAATACTGTTTTTCTGTCTGCTTGACGGTGTGAACCTCCAAGCATTTTATGGCTTTTACTTCGGTCTTTTTGGGGTCTTTTTGGGAGGAATGTGCAGCAGCCTATCAAAACCCACTTATTTTCCAAGCACAACGGACAGCTTGATTTCCTTTTCCGTCTCGCTCAGGTCGAAATCGCCGCCGTCGGCGACGGTTACGCGCAGCTCATAGAGCACGCCGTCCGTCAGCTCGGACGCAGCCGCGCCGGTCTCGTCCGTGATCGACCACAGCTCGGAGGCAACCTTTACCAGCTTGCCGTCTGCACCATAGGCGTAGAGCGTCAAATCGGAGGCGCTGCCGGACAGATTGTTCATGCGGAAGGCCACCGTGGTATTGGGGTGCACATTGCGGATGGTTGCGGTATTGCGCCAGCTTGCAACCGTACCTTCGCCGCCGTCCTGTGCAAACTGTTCCTGCGCAAGCACATTTCTTGCCGCCTGTTCGAGATCGACCTCGCGGTACGGAAGCTCGGGCAGATAGACAAAGCGGTCCTGCAGGCGGAGCAGCTCCAGATAGCCGGTGGGGCAGTAGAGTGCATTTCCGCTGTTGCCGGTGTACATGCCAATGGCCATATTATTGTAGCCGTACTTGTTGGATACATCCATCGTAAAGACAGTCTCGCCGGTTTCAAAGTCGAGAATGATGTACTGCCACATACCCGTGGTCAGATCCTGCACATAGCCGTAGATATAGCCCGTTGCGGTGGAGAGCTTCATGATCGCGGTGTCGCTCAGATCGTTTCGGGTCCAGATGCTCTTCATCTCGTAGCCGCTGTCGGTTTTCACGGTGTCCACGCGCTCGACGCCGGGGGCGATCATGGCATTGCCCTTCATCAGCCAGTTCTGGTCATAAATGTTGGCGTAGCTCTGGATCGAAGAATCGTTGTTGGGGTCAGCAAGGCCTGCATTGCCCGCGCCGAACCAGTTGCAGACAATCGTGCTGACCGTGCCCGCGCCGTCATCGTAGACGATGGCAGAGTTCTCGATTGCCACCTGATAGCCATCGGGCAGATCATCGAGCACCGGCGTTTTTGCCACGACCTCACCGGTTTTCATGTCGAGCGCAAGAAGATTCACGGGGTCTGCATTGTCGGTGAACATCACAAGGTTCGGCGTCAGCGTCGGCGAGCAGCCGCCGCCCCACGCAAGACCGCCGCCGGTGGTCTTGTCGCCTTCACTGCTGACCTTTGCGCCGACGCTCTCATACGGCGTGCACCAGACAGCCTCGACACCGTTGTTGGCGCGCAGCAGATAGCAATTCTTATTGGTCAGAATGACCGCGCCGTCCTTGGAGGCGGCAATGCCGTTCTCCGCGCCCTCGCCGGGCGTCAGCTCGTAGACGAAAACCGCCTTCGACAGGTCGGTCTGCTCACCGTTGAGGATCGCTTCGATTGCCGAGTGGGCGATATAGCCGAGAACGCCCTGCTGCTGGCGCTCGGGATAGATGCGGAAGCCGCCGGTGGCGAACCAGAGGTTCCCGTCGTAGTCAAATACCACGGAAAGAAGATTCTGCGTCAGCTCCTTGCCGAGCGCGGCCTCTGCCGCCGCCTTGATGTCGATGTCAAGCACCTTTTCAAACTCGGGAAGGACATTGCCCTCCTCGTCCGTTGCGCGGAGCATCAGTACATGGTTGTTGCTGGTCGGGCAGACGATGCGGTTTTCAGCGTCCAGGAAGGTGTAGGAGCTTTGGATCAGGTAGCTGCCGCCGTCATGCTGCTTCGGGGAAAAATAACCGAGCGTCTTTGTCTCCTCCGCATTTAAATCGCGGATGGCGATGCCGCCGAGCAGCGGAACGACTGCATGGCCGTAGCTGTCAAAGTAAATGGCGGGAGACGCATTCGCGTTCGTCGTCTCATAGGAGACATGGATCTCCGGATAGATGCCGAGCGGCAGGATCTCGTCGGTTGAATCGGTGTTATAACCGTCGTGATGGATGTTCGCATCACTCTTTGCCATGTAGGGGTTTTCGTCGACCTGCTTGGGCTGCAAGGCCTTCACGGGGAGTGCGTCGGTATCCGGCGCGGAAGGGGTCGTTTCCTCGGCAGGTGCGGCTGTGGCAGCCGGTGTTGCAGTGGCGGAAGGCGTCTGCGCGGCCTCCGCCGTTGCCTGTGTCTGTGCTGCGCTGCAGGCTGCCATTGACAGGGTCAATGCTCCTGCCAGCAGGAAGCTGCCTGCAGTATAAATCGGGTTTCTCTTTTTCATCGGTGATCCTCCTTGCTGTGTTGGTTGTGATCCGCTCGGGGCGAAACAGACGGTTGTTTTTCCTCTACCCATACATAAAGCCCATGCCGGAATGCTTCTTCCGTTATCGGCTCCAGCAGAAAGTAGTCTACGCGCAGCCGGAACGCATGCAGGGAAAAATCCAGCTCGCTGCACCATATAATGCGCGTTTCCGGGAAAAGCGCCCGCAGGTGCTCCACTGCATTCAGCCCATCCACGCCCGGAAGGAAAATTACAGCGTTGGTCGGCGCATTTTTGCGCGCGACCTCAAAGAATACCTCCTGCCCGCGGTAGCAGTCCACCCTGGGAAACAGACCGCGCTCTGCGCAGAACCGTGAAAGCTGTTCTCTGTAAAAGGTCTCCTGCGTTTCGCTCTTTGTCAGCACGGCAATGTGGTACATAGCGCTCCGCCCCCTTTCTGCCGTCGTCGACTGTTTCTGCTTTCAGTATACGGAACGGTGCAGGCTTTTCAAGCCTTTTGGCACGAAAGCCCCAATTCCGGCACGAAATCGGGTTTTCCGCCGTGCCGGAGTCGGACAGTTGTGGTATAATTAACATAGAATCTTTTCCAAAGGAGCCAGTCCGGCATGAGAATAGCAATTGTGGATGATCTTGAGACCGAGCGCGCGCAGCTGAAAACGCGCCTTGCGCGGCAGCTGCGCCTGTGCGGTGCCGAGGCGGAGCTATTGGAATTTGAAAGCGGCGAGAGCTTTCTCGCCGCAGAAAAAGAGCAGCGCTTTACCGCCGCGTTTCTGGATATTTACATGCACGGGATGAGCGGCATGGACGCTGCAAGGGAGCTGCGCAAAACGGACGCAGACTGCCTTTTGGTTTTTACCACGACCTCAACCGACCACGCGCTGGAGGGCTTTCAGGTCCGTGCGCTCCACTATCTCGTGAAGCCCTTTTCCGAGGAGGAGCTTTCCGCCCTGCTTGCCGAGATGCTTGCAAGACTCCCCCGCCCCGAGCCGGTCCTGACGGTGAAGGTCAGCGGCAGCGATGTCCGTCTTTGCTACCGGGACATTATCTCGGCAGAGCATTTTGCACATCTGATCAACATCCGCACGACTGCCCTGAAAACGCTGGTCACCCGCCAGAGCTTTAAGGTGTTCACCGAGCCTCTGAAAAAAGATCCACGCTTTTTCGTCTGCGGCAGAGGCATGATCGTCAATTTAGAGCACGCCGCGGATTTTCGGGACGGTGCCTTCTGCATGACAGACGGCAGCAGCGTCTATGTCAGTCAGGAGCTTTTGAAGCCTGCCCGGCAGGCGTTTATGGAATTTCTGCTGCAAAGGGAGCGTATGAAATGAAGGATATTCTGCGTCCGATTTTGGAGCTTCTCGTCGTACTCCCCGGCCTTTTGCTTGGATATTTCCCTGTAAAAACCTATCTGAAGCAGTCCCCCGGAAGGCTGGCCGCCTGGCTTTTTCCCTTGATGGCGTGCCTGTGCATCGGCAGCGGGCTTGCCTGCTATCGGCTTCATGCTTCCACAGTCTTTGCCCTTGCGGGGGTCGCGCTGGCTGCGATCTGCCTGTATACCAGAACGCTTACCATCTCCCTCTGGAAATCCGGCACGATTGCGCTGTCCGTCTGCGCGGTGTTCGCGTGCGTGAACAGCCTGTCCCGTGCCGTCAGCGCCGCGATCATCCGGAATCTGCAGCTGCCGCCGGACGGACCGTGGCTCTGCCTGGGTGCCTGCGTGTTCTATAACGCCGTTTGCTGGGTCATCGTGCTGGCTGCGTATTACCCTGCAACACATACGGTGCGTGCGATGGTCGAGGACGACAATTTTGCGCAGACCTGGTATGTGTTCTGGGTCCTGCCGCTGGCGTTCATCCTTTTGAACCTTTTCATGATCCCGCGCTATCAGTCAACGCTCCAGACAGGCCGCGTGCTGCAGGGCTATATTGTGCTGAGCAGTGCGCTTCTGGTCTTTATGTTTTGCTTCAATGCGGTTTTCCTGCTGATGGCAACCAGTCTCAACCGCAATGCGAAGCTGCAGCAGGAAAACCAGTTTCTTTCGATGCAGCAGCAGCGCTATGAAAACCTCAGGACCGCCATCGAGGAAGCGCGGCAGGCACGGCACGATATGCGCCACCAATTCAATCAAATTTCTGCGCTGGCCGAGGCAGGTGACCTGGAGAACCTGAAAAGCTACCTTGCAAAGACCGTCTCCCGCATCCCGAATCTTGATATGTGCTTCTGTGAAAACCGTGCTGCTGACAGTGTTGTCGGCTATTACTGCGCCATGGCAAAGCGCGATGAGATCCCCTTCCGCGCCAGACTCGATCTGCCGGAGACACTGCCGGTTGACGAGATGGATATGTGTCTGGTGCTTTCCAACCTGCTGGAAAATGCGCTGGAGGCAAGCCTTCGCACCGCACCGGGCAGGCGGCAGATCGAAATAACCGCTTGTGTTCACGCCGACCGGATTCTTCTAATCGAGGTTGAAAATACGTTTGACGGCGAGATCAACGAAAAGAACGGCGTTTTCCGCTCCTCCAAGCGGAGGGAAAACGGGATCGGTATCCAGTCCGTCACCCATATTGCGGAGAAAACCGGCGGCACCAGTACCTTTACCCATCAGAACGGCACCTTCACCGCCAAAGTCATGCTCTGCGGATAAGAGAATATTCAGAGCATATCCTGACAGCGCCCGGTGCGACAAACCGCAGTGGGCCGAGCGGCTGTCCCCTGCTTTTACGAAAGGAAAGGAGCAACACAATGGAGCAGCTCTTGCGCCAACGCGCAGAATCAATTTGGACAGCGGCCATCCGGTCCGTTTTGCCGGATGAGGCGGTGCGCCGCGCTTTGGAGCATTTTCACCCGCAGGGGCGTGTATTTCTCGTGGCGGCGGGCAAGGCCGCGTGGCAGATGGCCCACGCGGCGCTGGCCGTGCTGGGCTGTGTGGACAGCGGGATCGTCATCACAAAATACGGCCATGTCAGGGGGCCGCTGCCCGGCGTGACCTGCTGCGAGGCAGGGCATCCGGTGCCGGACGACAACAGCTTTGCGGCCACCCAGCGGGCGCTGGCGCTTGTCAGCGGTCTGCGGGCGGACGACAGCGTGCTGTTTCTGCTCTCCGGCGGCGGCAGCGCGCTGTTTGAAAAACCGCTGCTGCCCGCTGAGGAGCTGCAGGCCATCACACAGGCGCTTTTGGCCTGCGGTGCCGATATTGTCGAGATCAACACGATCCGCAAGCGGCTGTCTGCCGTCAAGGGCGGGCGGTTCGCGCTGGCCTGTGCGCCCGCCGCGGTGTACAGCGTGGTGCTCAGCGACATTCTCGGCGACCCGCTCGATATGATCGCCAGCGGCCCGGCCTGTCCGGACAGCTCGACCTGCGCGCAGGCTGCTGCCATTGCGGAAAAATACCGGCTGGCGCTCTCCCCTGCTGCCGCGGCCCTGCTGCGGCAGGAAACGCCCAAAACGCTGCCCAACGTGACCACAAAAATCACCGGCAGCGTGCGGGAGCTGTGCCGTGCCGCTGCGGACGCCTGCCGCGCTGAAGGGTACGAGCCGGTTTTGCTGACAGACTGCCTTTGCTGTGAGGCCCGGGAGGCCGGCAGCCTTCTGGGAAGCATTGCCCGCACCCACGCAGGGCAGGGCCGCAGGCGGGCCTTTATCGCGGGCGGCGAGACCGTTGTGCATCTGACCGGCCATGGGCTGGGCGGGCGCAATCAGGAGCTTGCCTTAGCCGCAGCCCCGGCGCTGGCCGGGCTGCGCGGGTGCTGTGTTTTCTCGGTGGGCAGCGACGGCACCGACGGTCCCACCGATGCCGCGGGCGGCTACGCGGACGGCGAAGCCTTGGCCGCCCTCACTGCGGCGGGCCTGGACGTGCCCCGTGCGCTGGCCGACAACGACGCCTACCATGCCTTACAGGCCGTTGGCGGTCTGATCATGACCGGCCCCACCGGCACAAACGTCAACGACGTGGCAGTTGTGCTGACGGAATGACAAAAAGCAGACCGCTTAAAAACGCCATCTTCTGTTTGCTTCTGTAATTCTCTTTTGGACGGGAAAGCCCCGCCGCTCTCATGGCGAGGGAGCGGCGGGGCCTTTTCCGTATGTATCAGTATTCAACGCCCTCGCGCGCGGCGATGCCCCGGGTGTAGGGGTGCTTGACGGCGCGCAGCTCGGTGGAGTAGTCGGCGGCGTCCTGCATCCAGGCGGCGGGCTCACGCCCGGTCAGCACGACCTCCGCCCCCTGTTCGGCGCGGGCGGCGGCCTCCCGCAGCAGAGCTTCCTCCACAAGGTCATTTTTGCAGGCGGCACAGGCTTCGTCCAGCACCAGCAGGTCAAAGCTGCCCTGTAAAATCGTCTGTAACGTCCGGGTGTTCGTCCGGCGTGCCTCGGCGCGCTCTGCATCGGTCATAAGCCAGGTGAATTTCGCGTTGGGGCAGGCGTAGACGGCTGCCCCGCAGCGGCGCAGCATTTCAATTTCGCCGCTGGAGCCGTCTTTTAAAAATTGCAGGATGACCACCCTGCGGCCATGGCCCAGCGCCCGCAGCGCCAGCCCCATGGCGGCGGTAGTCTTGCCCTTGCCGTCGCCCCAGTACAGATGCAGCATGGCTGCCCCTCCCCTTGCAGTAAATTTCTATCTTATTATAGCACACCCTCCGCGCCGCTTGCAAATACCGGCAGTTGACAAAGGCACGTCGGTTATGCTAAACGCTGCCGGAGCTGTGAGAGAAAAAGAAAGAAACGGGATGCCCGCAAAAAGGGACATCCCGTTTCTTTCTTTTATTGCTCAGTAGGGGCCGGGCATGCCCGGCCCGGCTGTGTAAGGAATACAAGCGCCTTTCGGTAAGCTGCGGGCCGCACGTGTGCGGCCCCTACCGCTATGCTTCCCGTTTATTCCTCGCCCTCCGGCTCGGTCTTGATCGTAATGTTCCGGTCCGTCTTGGCCTCGATGCTGTTGGCGCGGACAATGTCGCGCATATCGATGCCGGTGGCCTCCTTCATGGCCTCCATCGTCTGGGCCATCAGCACCGGCACATTGCCGGAGACACCCGACACGCCGGACGCATCGCCGCCGATGATGGACACCTTGTCGATGCTGGACAGGGGCTGCGCGACGCTTCTGGCAATTTCAGGCAGGACCTTTATCATCATTTCAGCCACAGCGGCGTCGTTGTACTGCTTGTAGGCTTCGGCTTTCTGCTTCATCGCCTCGGCCTCTGCCAGGCCCTTCTGGCGAATGGCCTCCGCCTCGGCCTTGCCGACCAGCGCGATGCCCTCGGCCTCCTGCTGCTTGGCAAACTTCGCGGCCTCGGCGGCACGCTCGGCCTCATACTTCTGGGCCTCGGCCTCTTTCTGGCGGCGGTACAGCTCGGCGTCGGCCTGCTTGCGGACCTCGGCATCCAGCTTGCGCTGCTGGACCTCGGCCTCCTGGGCGGCCAGGTCGACCATCTTCTTCTGGCGGGCGATCTCGGCGTCGGCCTCGGACTCCTTGACCTCCTTGGCGCGCAGGTTCGTCTGGATCATACCGGCGGCGTTCGCGTCGGCGGCGGCCTTGTCAGCTTCGGCCTTCAGCTTGGACTTTGCCAGCTCCAGCTCGTTGTTGCGCTGGGCAATGGCGGTCTGGGCCTCGATCTCCTTCTCGTTCGCGGCCATGGCGGCGGCAGCCTTTGCGCAGGAGACGTCGCGCTCGGCCTCGGCCTTGGCGATGGAGGCACGCTTTTTCACAAGCTCCTCCTGCTCGACGCCGATGGCTTCAATAACGCCGTGGTTGTGGCCCATGGCGTCCACGGCGTCCTTGACGTCCTGCACGTTGAAGGTCACGACCTCCAAGCCCATCTTGGCCAGGTCGGGGCGTGCGTTCTCCACGACGCTGACGGCCATCTGCTTGCGGTTTGTCAGGATCTGGTCCACGGTCATCTCGGACACGATCTCACGCAGGTTGCCCTGCAGCACATCGTTGATCTTTTCATTGATGTGCGCCTCGTCCATGCCGAGGAAGTTCGAGATCGCGGACTGCTGGCGGGAATTGATGTACTTGCGGATGTCGTCATATCCGGCGTTGCGGACCTCCTCATCCGAGACGGTGGAGTTCTCGCTGTAGACCTGGACGGTGACGACGCTGTCGAGCCAGAGGGAGACGCCCTCCTTGGTTTTAACGCCCGTTTCCGGCGTTTTCACGTCGATTTTCAACAGGCGCATATTCAGGCGGTCTGCGCGCTGCACAATGGGCAGCACAAAGACGCCGCGCCCGCAGACGACCTTCGGGCGGGAGAGGCCGAAGCCTGTCACGACGATGGCCTGGGTCGGCGGGGCCTTCTTGTAGCAGAGAAAGCAGAAGGCAATGACGGCCGCGGCAACAGCGGCAGCAATAATGAATCCCATACTCTTGTTCCTCCTTCAGAACACATTGGGCCGCAAAAAAAGCGGCAGCGATAAGGGTCGTCATCAGCGGGTTTTCTTGCTGATGATGCTACCATTATAGCTGCCGCCCGTGCTCCAAAACAGGACAGGTTTCGCAAAATACAGGGTGCTATTTTGCTGTTTACAGCGCGTCCTTCGCGCTTTTACATTTGCTTGGTAGGTTTTACTTTTTCGGCCAGCAGGCACAGCACTACGGTCAGCACCATGTCGGGCAGCGTGTAGCCCACCGGCGTGTCAACGCCCATCAGCAGGCGGTAGGCGATAAAGCCCACGAGCCAGATAACAAGGTTGCGCGCGTCGGCAGCCACGGCAAAGCGGTCCCGGTGCAAAATAAAGTGGTCTGCGATCTGCACGGCGATCATCGGCGCGAACACCGAGCCGATCAGGTACAGAAAGCCCGTGATGTCGTCCATCGGGAAAAGGATGGCCGCCGCCGTGCCGATGACCGTCACGGCAATGGCGGTCTTTTTGCCGTTGAGCTTTGCGGACAGGCTCTCGGCAGAGATGCCCGCGCTCCACGCATCGAGGAAGGTCGTCGTGACCGTGGAGAAAACCAGAATGATCAGCGCGGCAATGCCGAGCCCGGCCTTGACCATGATGACGGCAATGTCATACTCGCCGGTAAAGATGGCCGCGCCCATGCCGATGACGTACATCCAGCAGGATACCGCGCCGTAGACCAGCACGCTGACCCAGGTCGCCTGGGTCGGCTTCTCGGCGTCGCGGGTGTAGTCGCTGATGAGCGGCAGCCAGGACAGCGGCATCGCCACGGCCAGCTCCACCGCCGCACCGAAGGTCAGGCTCTCGCCGTCAATGCCGACCATGGCGTTGCCGGAGAAGAAGATGACCTTGCACAACACCAGCGTCAGAATAAACAAAGCGGCCATCGTAATTTTGTTGATCCAGCCCAAATCGGTCACGCCGACGGCGATCCACACGATAATCAACGCACCGATGACAAGGCACCAGACCCAGCGGCCAATCGCAAAAATGCCGCCGACGGCCAGTGCACCGTCATAGATCATGATGGCCGTCCAGCCGACGAGCTGCAAAACGTTCAGGAACGCAAACAGCAAGCCGCCCTTCTGGCCGAAGCTCATTTTTACGGTCTCCATAGCGCTGCGGCCCGTGCGCCCGCCGATGAGGCCCGCCAGCAGCATCATGGCGCAGCCGATGATATGCCCGAGCAGAATGGCCGCAAAGCCCTTTGCCATACCCAGCGGCGCAAAGGCGGTGCCGGTCAGGATCTCGGCCAGCGAGACGCCCGCGCCGAACCAGATCAGGCCGTTCTGAAAGGTAGAGGTCTTTTTCATTCGACAAAATCCCCCTTCAGTGCGAACATGTGGTTCATCGGGCCGGAGCCGTGGCCGAGGTCAAGCATAGCGGCCAGCGCGCCGGAGATGTACGCCTTTGCGCGCTCCACCGACGTGTCAAGGTCATAGCCCTTCGCGAGATTCGACGCAATGGCGCTGGACAGCGTGCAGCCGGTGCCGTGGGTGTTGGGGTTGTCGATGCGGCGTCCCTTGAACCACTTACCCGCGCCGTCGCGCCAAAGCAGGTCGTCGGCGTCGTTGATCTGATGCCCGCCCTTGCAGAGCACCGCACAGCCGTACTTTTCGCTGATGGTCTGTGCGGCCCGCTCCATATCGGCGGCGTTTTGAATGGTCATGCCGGAGAGGATCTCCGCCTCGGGGATGTTCGGCGTCAGGACTTCGGCCAGCGGCAGGAGCTTTTCGCACAGCGCGGTCACGGCGTCGTCGCGCAACAGCTTTGCGCCGGATGTTGCGACCATGACGGGGTCCACGACGATGTGCTTTGCGCCGTATTCCTTCAATTTTGCCGCAATCGTTTCGATCAGCTCTGCCGAGGATACCATGCCGATCTTGACGGCATCGGGGAAGATGTCGGTAAACACTGCGTCGAGCTGCTCCGCCAGAAAATGCGGGGTCGAGTCAAAAATGTCGGTCACGCCGGTGGTGTTCTGGGCGGTCAGGGCCGTGACTGCGCACAGGGCAAAAACGCCGTTGGCGGTCATGGTCTTGATGTCTGCCTGGATACCGGCGCCTCCGCTGGAATCACTTCCGGCAATGGTCAATGCTGTTCTCATGGTGATAACTTCCTTTCCTTTTTGTATACAGCAAGGTTTTATAAAGCGGTACAAGGTGGTGCCCCCGGTGTACCGCTGGGGGATGCTTTTTTCTACAGCAACACGGCTTCGTGCAAATCTCTCACATACAGATCCGCTGCCATTTGCAGCCCGGCCTGGTCGGTCTCGCCGTCGGCATCGTAGACGCCGATTGTGTAAAAGCCCGCGGCCTTCGCGGTTTTCAGGGCGTAGAGACTGTCCTCAAAGACGAGCGTTTCCGCCGGCGCGGCGTGCAGGGCCTCGGCGGCCAGCAGGTAAATTGTCGGCTCATGCTTGCTGACGCCGACCTCTGCCGTAGTGAAAAGCCGGGTGAAATACCCGAGCAGCCCCAGCCGTTCCAGCGCCCGCGTGACGTGCTCCCGCGGGCTGGACGTGGCCGCCGCCAGCTTCACACCGCGGGCGGTCAGGGCGGCCAGCAGCGCCGCCGCGCCGTCCTTGGCGGGGACCTCATAAAAATAGAAGTCCCGCAGCATGTCCGCAATGCCCGCGCCGACCTCGGCGGCAGACTGCGGCAGTGCATAGTGCGTGTGCAGATACTCCGCACCCTGCTCCATGCTCATCGAGAACAAAATCTCGTTGAGTCCTTCCTCCGGCGTGACGCCCAGGCTGCGCAGATACCGCGCGCCAAGGTCGTTCCAGATGCCCATGGAGTCGAGCAGCACGCCGTCCAGATCAAAAACAGCAGCCTTAGTCATGCAGCATTTTCTCCGTGGCGGCCTTCAGGTCGGCGGATGCCTGTTGGATGTTCTTTGCCGCGTAAATCGCGCTGATGACCGCGACGCCGCAGATGCCACTGCCCGCGAGCTTCGCGACATTTTCCTGCGTGATGCCGCCGATGGCGACAACGGGGATGGACACGGCCCCGCAGATGGCCTTGAGCGTCTCATAGCTCACATCGTCGGCGTCGTCCTTCGAGCCGGTCGGGAACACCGCGCCGACACCGAGGTAATCCGCGCCGTGCTTTTCGGCCAGGACGGCCTGCTCCACGGTCTGGGCGGAGACGCCCAGAATCTTGTCCGGGCCCAAAATCGCGCGGACGTCCTGCGCCTCCATATCGCTCTGGCCGACATGCACGCCGTCTGCGTTCATCTCGCGGGCGATCTCGACGTTGTCATTCACAAGGAACGGCACACCGCGCTCGCGGCAGAGCGTTTGCAGCTCCTTCGCTTCCTCGAGGAACTTCCCCTCCTCCAGCGTCTTTTCGCGCAGCTGGACCATCGTCACACCGCCGTCAAGGCTTTCGCGCACAACGTCGATAAGCCTGCGCCCGTCCAGCCAGTGGCGGTCCGTGACGGCATAGAGCAGCAGATCATTTTTATCGCAGTTCATACTTGGCGCCCCCATTCAGCGTTGCACCGTCCATATTGTAGATGGCATCAATGATGCGGTTGCGGTAGGTGGAGTTGCCGTCGCCCTCGGCCATACGGCTCCAGCCGATCTCGCCCGCCAGACCCATGGCGCAGACCGCCGCGGCGGCAGCCTCGAGCTTATTGTCGGGGTTCGCAACGACGAAGGCCGTTATCATGCCGGAGAGCTGGCAGCCCGTGCCGGTGATCTTGCCCATCTCGGGGCGTCCGTTGCGGATGACATAGCAGGCCGTGCCGTCGCTGACAAGGTCGATGGCACCGGTGACGGCGACGATAGCGCCGCTTTTGGCCGCAAAGTCCTTGACAAATTTGACGGCACTGTCCAGATTTGCGTCGGTCACGGCGTCCGCAACGTCAGCGTCAACGCCCTTCGTCGTGCCGCTGCCCAGCGCCAGCGTCTTGATCTCGGAGATATTGCCGCGGATGACGGTGAATTTGATCTTCTCCATCAGCTCGACGGCGGTGTTCGTGCGCAGGGCCGACGCGCCCGCGCCGACGGGGTCGAGCAGCACGACATGGCCGAGGGCATTCGCCTTTGCGCCCGCGCGGAACATGCCCTCGATGCTGCGCTGATTCAGCGTGCCGATGTTGATGTTCAGGCCGCCGCAGATCGACGTGATGTCCTCGACGTCCTCCGGCTCATCGGACATGATCGGGCTGCCGCCGCAGGCCAGCAGAATGTTGGCCACGTCGTTGACCGTGACATAGTTCGTGATATTGTGCACCAGCGGCACAGTGTTGCGCACATTTTCAAGACAGGTACCCAGCATACAAAACGCTCCTTATAAGTAAAAATGCGGATACGCCTGCAAAGACATATCCGCACAAAAGCTCACAAGAAGCGCAGTGCTACGGTATCTCCCTACGTTGGCATTATCCAAATCAGGTTCAGGCAGCACCGCGGCGGCGCTGCCTTTTGGGTCAGGGCGATGCAGCCCACTCTCAGCCCGCTTTACGCAAGCTCCCCTTTTGTACAAATTTACAGTAGCACAGTTTGTCGTGTTTTGCAAGGCTTTTGCTTCATTTTTTGCAAAACCACTTGACATTAAACCCGGCTTTCATGCTATGCTAGAGACAGCAGAAAGGCAAAAGTGGGGGTGCGAACCGGAGCTGCCGCTGCGGTTTCAATAGCCTTCCCCCGAGGGGGAAGGTGGCCGAGGCCCCGACCGAGGCCGGATGAGGGGCAGCCCTCCGTTGGCCACCCGTGAACAGGCAGCAATCGCATGCTTTGCCCTCATCAGTCCGCTCCGCGGACAGCTTCCCCCGAGGGGGAAGCCTTTTATCACGCTACTATTTTAAACGGAGGTCCCCTATTATGGCTAAATCTACTGTCTATTTCACCAACGAACTCACCCCCGAAGCCGTTGTGAAGATGTACCGCCAGCTGGGCATCGAGCTGCCCGGCAAGGTGGCCGTCAAAGTCCATAGCGGCGAGGACGGCAACCAGAACTACCTGCACCCCGAGTTTATGAAGCCCGTCATCGACGCCGTCAACGGCACCGTAGTTGAGTGCAACACAGCCTACGGCGGCGCGCGCAACGAGACGCCCAAGCACATCGAGCTGATGAAAAAGCATCATTGGAGCGACCTGTTTGATGTTGACATCATGGACGCCGAGGGTCCGGACGTCGAATGGCCCGTCGAGAACGGCAAGGTCCTCAAGGTCAACTATCTGGGCAAGAACATCGAGAATTATGACAGTATGCTTGTGCTTATCCACTTCAAGGGCCACCCGATGGGCGGCTACGGCGGTGCGCTCAAGCAGCTGTCCATCGGCTGCGCGTCCAGCGCCGGCAAGACGTACATCCATACCGGCGGCAAGGTCACCGATCAGAACATCCTGTGGGAGAACTGCGCCGAGCAGTACACCTTCCTTGAAGCCATGGCAGACGCCGCCTCCACCGTGGCAAAGCACTTTGCGGGCAAGATTGCCTATGTCGCCATCATGAAGAACCTTTCCGTTGACTGCGACTGCTGCGCCGTGGCCGAGGACCCCTGCATGAACGATGTGGGCATCCTCTCGAGCCTTGACCCCGTCGCGCTGGACCGCGCCTGCATTGATCTGGTCATAAACAGCAATGACCCGGGCCGCGACCACTTTATGGAGCGCGTCAACAGCCGCCACGGCACCCACACCATCGACGCCGCCGAGGCCCTTGGCATCGGCACGCAGGCGTATGAGCTGGTGAAGGTGTAAACGCCCATTTTCTTGAATAAGCCAAAAGCCGCAAAAAAGCATCCGCCGTGCAGAGAGGCGTCTCTCTGCACGGCGGATGTTGTTATTGTCGGTTCAGTATCTTTTCCAAGTCTGTTTTCGGGTCGCCCGTGGGCGTCAGGTTGTACTGCTTAACGAGAAAGTCCAGTACATTCGGTGAGACGAACGCCGGGAGCGTGGGGCCAAGGTAGATATTGCGCAGCCCCAGATACAGCAGCGTCAGCAAAATGCAGACAGCCTTCTGCTCATACCACGACAGCACCAGCGTAAGCGGCAGGTCGTTGACGCCGCAGCCAAACGCCTCGGCCAGCGCCAGCGCAATGCGAATGGCGCTGTAGGCGTCGTTGCACTGCCCGCAATCCAGAACGCGCGGGATGCCTTCGATGCTGCCCAGATCCATATCGTTCAGCCGGTACTTGCCGCAGGCCAGCGTCAGAATCAGCGTGTCGGGCGGCGTCATCCGTGCAAAGTCCGTGTAGTAGCTGCGCGTCGGTGCTGCACCGTCGCAGCCGCCGATCAGGAAAAAGTGGCGTATCTTCCCCTCCCGGACCAGCCGGACGATCTGCTCTGCGTGGGACAGCACCGCATTGCGGGCAAAGCCGGTCATGACCGTGCTGCCGCCGTTCATCCCGGTCATCGGGTGATCCTCGGGGTAGCCGCCGCATTCCAGCGCCTTTTCAATGACCGGGGTGAAATCCTTGTCGTCCCCGATGTGGGTCAGCTCCGGGTAGGACACCACCGACGTCGTGAACACACGGTCACTGTAGCTCTGCCGCACCGGCATCAGACAGTTCGTTGTGAACAGGATGGGCGCGGGGATGTTGTGGAACTCTGACTGCTGGTTCTGCCAGCCCGTGCCGAAGTTGCCTTTGAGGTGCGGATATTTTTTCAGTTCCGGGTAGCCGTGGGCGGGCAGCATCTCACTGTGGGTGTAGATGTTGATGCCCCTGCCCGCGGTCTGGTCCAGCAGCAGCTTCAGATCGTGCAGGTCGTGGCCGCTGACCACGATGAAGGGGCCCTTCTCAATCGTCAGCGGCACCGTGACCGGCACAGGGTCACCGTATGCGCCGGTGTTGGCTGCGTCCAGCAGCGCCATACAGGCCAGATTGACTTCTCCGGTTTTCAGCACCAGCGCCAGCAGCTCGTCAGGCGTTTTCTCTGCGCCGATGGCCTCGAGTGCCTCATAGAAAAAGGCGTTCACAGCGGGGTCTGTTCTCCCCAGTGCGCGGGCGTGGTACGCATAGGCCGCCATGCCTTTGAGCCCAAAGAGGATCAGCGATTTCAACGAGCGCACGTCCTCCCCCGCCGCCCAAAGCGCGGCAAGGTCGTAATCGTCAAGCTGCCCGGGGCCGACGGCAGCCTTTTCCTTTTCGATTTCCGCCTTGCATTGCAGGATGGTTTCGTTGTTGAAGTTCACGTTCGTGATCGTCGTGAACAGGCCCTTCAAAATCAATTCATCGGTGTGCGGTGTCGGCGTCCCAGCCCGCGCCGCCCGCGCCAGCCCGATAAGTGCCCCGATCAGCTCATCCTGATAGTTGGCGGTGTCGGCCTTTTTGCCGCAGACACCGGCCTTGCCGTCGCAGCCGGTGTTATGCGCCGTTTGTTGGCACTGAAAGCAGAACATTTCTCGCATTTGGTTTCCTCCTGTCGGCAGAATCATCACCTTCTATTCTGCCCGCCAGGAGGATTTTTTATACCGTTCTCACGGCTGCGGTGTCGCGCCCTCCTGCTCCATCTTGCGCAGCGTTTCCTGCCGGAGGGCCTCCCGCAGCGCCTGCATATAGGGCGAGAACTGCGACTGCTCCACGCCGTAGGTCAGGTTCAGCGCATACTCCTGCGGCTCCCAGGTCGCAATCGCGGACTCGTTGTGCTGGACGATGGCCTCCATTTTATCCAGCGCCTTGTAGATTTTGGCCTCCGTCGTCTGCAAGGCAGCCATCTCCGCGTACAGCGTCCGCATCTCGGTGCAGACCGGCTCGGGCAGTGAATCGACCCAGCGGGAAAGCAGCGCTTCCTCGGCGGCCTCATCGGCGGCGGTCTTGTCAAACGCCGGGATGTCCCCGGTAAAGCACTCGCCCAGATCGTGGATCAGGCACATGCGGATGACCTTGTCCATGTCGGCCTGCGGAAATTCATCCCGCAGCCAGAACGCCATCAGCGCAATGCGCCAGCTGTGCTCGGCCACGCTCTCGTGCCGTCCCTTCGATGTATAGCAATGCCGCGTTGTGTCCTTGAGCTTTTCCGCTGTGTGCAGCGCCTCCAACAGCTTTTCCGGTTCCATGTGCAGACCTCCCCTGTTTTTTACCGCTATTGTAGCAGATATAAAACGCAGTTGCAAGGCGGAGATTTTTTCTGATTTTTTCTTTTTTTGCAGAAATTCTCTCGCAATACAGGGCATTAAAAGTACAATTTGGAAACATTTAATTTACTATTACTGTTTGTAAATCATTCTGCCGTTATAAAACTCTGTAGGGGCGAGCATTGCTCGCCCGTGCCCGCGCGCTATGTGCAAGGCCTTCCCGGAAAAGCCTTGCTGCACCAGGTTGGCGGGCGAACAATGTTCGCCCCTACATTCTCTATATAACAAATCAGGTGCTTTTTCTTACTTTTTCTCATTTTTTTCAAGAAATTCTCTCGCAATACTTCTTTCTCTCCCCTGCCCTACCACAAACTTTCTATAAAAAAAGACCCGCAAATCCATTGCGAGTCCTTTTCTGTAACAATTATTGCTTCTGTAACTCCTGCAGCAAGGGATTGTGCAGCAGCAGCCCCACGATTTGATAGCGGTAGCTTTTGACCGTCTGCCCCTGGGATTCCGAGTAAAGCCCGCGGACACAGCCGCTTTCCCGGTCAAACAGCGCGTCGATCAGCTGCAACTGCTCCGCTGTGACCAGCAGCGTGACCTGTCCCTTCGTGTCAAGGCCGCGGCCATGGGTCGGCATATACTTTTCGCGGCAGTCAAACGACGGCAGCATGTAATAGCGCTCGGGGTGCTTCTCTGCCTCGATGCGCCGCGCGGATGCTGCGTCCTCATCCCCGCACACGCAGTGGTCCAGTCCGACCTGCCGGAGCTTGGCCAGCTCCTCCTGCAAAATGCGGTTGGCCAGCGTACCTATTTTACTGTCCTGCCACAATGCTTCCATCTCAAGCAGGTCGTAAATTTTGCGGTGCAGGCGGATACGCAGCCTATACTTCCTCGGTTTCATCGGCGCTGCGCTCCACCTTTGCAATGATTTCCCGCAGCCGCGTGGCCGTGGCGATCATCTCGTCCAGCTCCTTCATGGCCTGTTGGCGCTCCTCGTGGGTATATTTTTCTGCAAGGCGCTTCTCGGGGTTCTTCCTGCGCAGCATCGTTTCCAGGCGGCTTGTCTGGCTGGACAACTTGCCCGTAATTTTGCTCTGTACCTTGGCGCCGGCGGTCTTTTCCCTGACCTCCCGGATGACCTCCGTCTGCTCGACCTGCGCGGCGGGCTGCTCCGGCGGGATGGTCTTGACCTTTCGGATGGTCTCCTTCAGACACGCCATCTCCTTTTGGACCGTGAACACCGCAGCGACCAACGCCTCGTGGGCATCCTGCATACTGCTGGTGTCGGCCACCGTCCGCAGTGCATCCACGAACCGCCCGCGAATCGCTTTTTTCTCGTCCTGAATGGCTGCGCTGCCCGGGCCGTTGTACGCAATAGCATAGAGCTGCTGCAGCATTTGGGCAGCGATCCTCTGTTCCTCGGGCGTCATCCGCAAAAAGCTCTCCGCCTCACTGCGCAGCACAAAGCCACGATCCAGCAGATCCTTGAGACCCTCATTCAGATTTTTTTCAATGCTCAGATCCTTATCGATCTGCCGCCCGTTGATGGGCGTTGCCTCCTTGATGGCCTTTTTTGCCTCGGCTGCTGTCAGGTTGTACGGCTCTGCCTGCAGGCAGGACACCAGCTCGGCAACCGCCTTGCGGCGGATCATCTCGTTGGCAAAGCCGCCGCGCACCTGCAGGTTGGCGCTCAGCAGCATGACCTTTTTCTCGTTGTCGCTCAGCGGTGTTGTGACAACACGGCAGTTTTTGACTGTGTTCCACTTTGCGTCGCCGCGCGCCTGCAAATAATTCAATGCCTTATAGCGGCGCTCGCCGGAGAGCAGAACGTACTTCGTCTGTTTGCCATCCGTCCGCGGATATACGACCAGATTGTGCATCAGGCCGTTGCGGTCAATGTCGTTGGCCAGTGTTTCCACATCCTCGTCGGTGTCCAGCTGGCGGAAAATCGCATTGTCCGGGTTCAGCTCGATGTCCTGCAAGGCAATTTCCCGCAGCTCATAGGCAAGCTCGGCGCGGTTCTGCGTGGCCAGATTGGCAATCAGGCTGCCGGAGGCGTTGTTGTTTCCGGCGCTGAAAACCGCCTCGGTGGACGGAATGCCCACCTCGACCTTGGATCTGCCGGGCTTCTTTTTCATAGCCATCTTACTTTTCCTCCAATTCGGCCAGGCGCTTTTTCAGCTCCTCATACGCCGCCACATAGCTTTTGGCCGGGGGCTGCGTGCGGGCCGAGTAGCAGACCGGCACGCAGCGGTTGATGCTGTTATCCACACTCTTGCCAAAGGCGATTTCCGCGTTGAACAGCGTTGCGCCGAGCTTGGCCCGGCAGTCACTGCGGATGTCCTGCGAGGCTGCACTTTTCTGCACCATCGTCAGCATCACGCCGACGCCCTTGATGCGGGAAGTCTTGCTCTTGCGCATCTCATTGCAGAGCACATAGGTGCGGAACGCCGAGTCTTCCGAGAAGGAATCGCACTTCAGCGGGATCAGCACATAGTCCGCCGCGGCAATTGCGTTGGAGAGCAGCAGGCTGTCCCGGCTTGGCTGGGTGTCGATCAGGATATAATCGTACTCGTCCTTGACCTGGCGCAGGAAATAGTCCAGCACGTCGGTATCGCTGGCCAGATACTTCGGGTCGCCGCGGTCATAATCCCGCTGGGCGTCCGTGTACAGATCCTCCAGCCGCTTGGACAGGCGCGGCGTCTGGTCGTTGGCCGGGATCAGGTCCACGTTTTCATATTCCGACTCGACGATAAAATCTCTGGTCTGTGTGTTGTAGCGGAAGCCGTCGATCATATCATACAGACTGCGGTTGGCAAAAGCCTTGCTGGTAATGGCGTTGCCGCCTGTCAGGGCAAACGTCAGGTTGCCCTGCGGGTCGGTGTCCAGGCAAAGCACCTTTTTGCCCTCGTCGCCCATCAGATAGGCAAGGTTAGAGGTCGTTACGGTTTTTCCGCAGCCGCCTTTTTCCACCGCAATGGTTATTACTGTTGCAGCCATTCGCTTGTTCCCCATTTCATTATGTAGTTATAACACCGTGGCAAATTATTTTTTATGTCGTTTTCATCTATGTATAGTATACCACATTTGCCAGCATCGTCAACAGCACTTTTGCAGTTTTGGCAGGGCTTTTCTGCGGCAGAGAAGTCTTATAACTCCGTGGCAAACTTTTATATAAAGAAAAAAGCATATAGACACGCCCATGCCGCAGCTTTTTGCGGAGCGGGTATCCATACGCTTTTTGTTATGCCTTTTGGTCTTATAACTCCGTGGCAAATTTATTCGTCAAAGACGGACAGATCTGCCTTGAAATGATTCGTTGCACCTGCGCTGCGCAGCTCGTCCCTGCCGCTCGGGATGATCGTAATATCCTCCATCGCGTTGTATACAATGGTCGCGTTGTACTGCGGCGACTTGAGCTGGCCGTGCTCCTTTTTGGTCAGCATCATCCGCGCCATGCCCAGCGCCCAGCATGTCAAATCGTGCTGCTGGGCCAGGATGCGGTTCAGCGCGTCGCGGGTCTCCTGCGCCTGCTTTGCCCTTTTCTCGCTGTTGGTGTTGGTCAGCAGACGCGCCGTGTATACCAGCACCGAGGACACCGCACTGTACAGCTCCGGTGAAATTTTTTCCTGCAGGGTCTGGCTGCGCGCCCTGCTTTCCAGCACGCGAACAGCCCGCGTCACCGTCATAGTAAACAGCTCGTCCCCCAGCGGCTCTGCCACGGACACAGCTGCCGCGCTTCGTTCCGGCTCGGTGGTTTTCCGCGTCCTTCTGCGGCGCGGGACTTCCTCATTGCGAGCGCTTTTCTGCGCGTGCAGCTGGCGCACTGCGTCCATCTCCTGCGCGGATTTGTAGCGGATGAACAGGTACAGCCGCTCGTATTTTCTGCCGCCGCGGATGCGGACCGGGATATAGTCAAACCAGAGGTCGGTCATCTGGTTGATCTCGTCCCTGGCCTTGGTCAGGACGTAGCGCTCAAAATCGTGGAAGTTGCTGTACTTTTCGGTCAGCGGCTTTTCCTTGTCCTTTTTGCGCTTTTCCGGCGGGGGAGAGAGCTGCTCCTTCAGCTCCTGAATGTCAAACACCTTGTACTTGAAGCCGCGGATGTCCTGCGCCTTGTCCGGGAAACGGTCCAGTATCTCTTTTGTGACCGGCTGAAACACCAGGCCGTTCGTGTAGCCGTAATCGGTGTCTCCGTTGTCGTAGGAGAGCAAAATTTCGTAAAAACGCATGGAGTAGGTGCTGTTCATCGTCAGCAGATATTCCACGTTGTAGGAGGTATAGTTGCTTTTCAGCTGGGAAAGATAGGGGAGGATCTCCGGATTGAAGCGCACGCGGATCTGCTTGTCCCGGTCATTCACGGTGGAGCCGCGCTGCAGCCAGGACAGGACCTTGTACTGGTGGCCGTCGCTGGCCGGGTCCAGGCTCCAGAAGGAGCGGTCCTCCAAACTTTTGACGGTGTCCTTCAGGTATTCCAGATAGGTGTTGTCGTGCATGTTGACCCCGGCCAGCCGCCCGAAGTCGGAAAAGCTCAACGAATAAACGCGGTCCGCATCCGGGGTTTCCTTGGGGTTGATCTGTGCCATCATCGCCAGCAGCACCTTTTGCTCCAGCTTTGGCAGGGCATATTTTGTCTTTTGGATCAGGTCGTTACTCTTGGTGATGATCGATTCCGACGCCGGGTTGTACTTGGGTACATTGCTTGCAGCGCGGGTGCGGCGGTGCTTTTGTGGCGGCGTGTTTTCCTGCGCAGGGAGGTCCGGGTCATAGTATTCGCCTTCAATGATGGTGTCATTTTTCCGCTTTTCAGACATAGACCTACACCTCCACAAATACAGTACATTAAGCATACACGCAATTGCGGAAAATGTCAACGCCTTCTCGCAATAAAAAATAAATGTGCCATTTGTATTTTTTTCTTATAATTATTATTTATTATTTTATAAATTTATCTCTTTATATATAATAAGTAGATTGCGAGTTTTCTTCTGCTGAATTGAGAGAAAAATTCCTGTGAAAAAAGAGTTTTCTTCCCACGAAAAAAGAGAAATATTCTGCTGTGCTGAGAGTTCTCTTCTGCTGATTTTGCCAGAATAAAACTCTCAATTTGGCAGAAAAAAACTCGCAGTACGCAAGCGGCTGCGGGCAAAGCAGACAGCGAAATGCGAGTTTTCTTCTGCGCTGATGAGAGAAAAATACTGCGCAGTGAAAAAATCAGTTCGCGGCTTTTCCGGCGGAGCAGGGGAGAGCGCAGTGACAAAAAAGAGAGCGCAGAGGGGAAAAAGGCTTATTGAGAGAAATTTTCTGACAACAGAGGAAAAAAACAGAAAAATTCTCCTTTTTGTATTGCGAGTTTTATTCTGAACAAAAAATTCTCCAGAAATCTTCGATAGTACGTAAAAGTATACGAAAAAAGCAAAAAGTATTGCGAGAAATCTTCTCCGCTGAAAAAATAGCAAAAAAGAAACAAAGCGTAATAATTTATATATAATATACAAAACGGCAAACAAAATCATGCGCATCCGGGGAAACCGGCAGGGAAGGGGAGAGGGTCGGCAGGAGAAGCACAGCTTTTCTAAAATGCAGACTGCCAAAAGGCGACGCAGAGCCGCAGGTGATTTTTTTATAAAAATGCAGAAAAAAACTCTCAATAGTCCCGCCGCGGGCGTCTATTGAGAGTTTTTTTCTGCAAAAAATAAAAAAATCAGAAAAATGCAGCCGTCCGCAAGGGCCGTCAGCACCCCCTTATTACCGGGAGCAGGTCACAGCATCTGTTGTCGTATAGTCAAACAGGCCGTCGTTTTTTTCCTCCAGAGCCTTGATCATGTGGTAGGTGTATTCGTTGTAGGGCGTCGGGATGCCTAACTCGCGCCCCATGCGCATGAGCGCACCGGAGAACATATCGATTTCTGTGTGCCGCCCGGCGTCGAGGTCCTGCAGGGTGGAGTAGCGCGCGGTTGGCGGCACGGTGCTGCCGTGGGTGGAGGCCGCAGCTGCCTTGGAGAGGTCGATCCCCTTGGCGGCGGCAATGGCCTCCAGCTCGCGGCGCAGGCCGTCGCTGATGGCCTTTATATGGGCACTGTCGCTGTAGCAGCCGACGCCCGCGCCGAGGATCGCCTGCGGCAGATTGTTGCAGACGTTCAGCCGGAACTTGGACCAGATCTCCTCGCGGATATGCTCGGTCACACGGAAATGAATGCCCGTGTCCGCAAACAGCGCCCGCACCGCCTGCACCCGGTCACTGTCAAACGGTGCGGTCAGCTCCCCGTAGATGATGCCGATGGTCGTCTCCGGGTCAAAACGCACACCGTCCTCGGTGCGGTGGGAGGCCACCTTGATGAGCGCGGGCAACACATGAGCCGCGCCGACCTGTGCGGCGATGAGCTCCTCGCTGTCAACGCCGTTCATCAGGCTCATGACAACGGTGTGTTCGCTCACAATGGTGCGGATGCTGTCCAGCGCGCCGGGCAGCGCGCCGTATTTCAGCGAGACGATCAGCAGATCGACGCCGTGGGCCTGCTGCGGGGTCCAGACCTGCGGGTGATAGACCTGCCCGTTGATCGTGCAGCCGTTTTGCCGCAGCCGCTCGGCGCGGGAACCCTCCGCCACGACGCCAAGCTGCAGGCTGTTGGCAGCGGCCTTGTCGGCCAGGCCCCACAGCACATAGCAGCCGACGGCTCCGGCCCCCAAAATAGCAACAGATTGAATTTTCATCGTCTACATCCTCCCGTCAGTCGGCACGACCCGGCTGGATGATGCGGATCAGCTCCTTATCCAGCTGCAGGGTGCAGTGCCACGGATTTACAATAATGCCCGCGATTTCCGGTGCGGAGAGCGCTGCGGCAAACAGCTTGTCAATGTCTGCAAGGAAGGTCGATTTCACCGTGTCAGGGCTTTTCATCTGCTCCTCAAATGAGGTGAAGGCGTACCACCAGCTTGCGCTGTCCGCCGTCGTCACGACCCGGGGCTGCACCTGCCCGCCACCGGGGACAGGCTCGACGGCCACGATCCACTGCCCGCCTGCCTGCATACAGCGGCGGACGACGGTCAGCGTGTGGGCCAGCTGCTCCGGGGTAGGGGACTGCTGCAGCTGCAAAATGGCAGTTTCGATGGTTTGATTCATCTGTAAGGATTTATCTTGCGGCATCGGGAACATCCTTTCCGGTTTGTCTGTTTCCTTTATTATACCAGCGATTTTCCAAAATGCAAAATTTCCGCGGAACGGCATTGACGAACCCGCGCTGCCGCGGTACAATGCAAAGTAACCAAGCAAACAGATAGGAATAAACAACAGGGGTGATCTACCAATGCAGCCGCTTTCTGACCGTACCGCAGGCTTTACCGATTCCGTCATCCGCCGCATGACCCGTATCTCCAACCAATGCGGCGCGGTGAACCTTTCCCAGGGCTTCCCGGATTTTGACCCGCCCAAAGCAATTCTGGACCGTCTGGCCGAGGTCGCGCACGAGGACTACCACCAGTACTCCATCACCTGGGGCGCGCAGAACTTCCGCGAGGCGCTGGCCGCCAAGCAGACCCGCTATATGGGCCGGACAATTGACCCCAACAGTGAGATCGTTGTGACCTGCGGCAGCACCGAGGCGATGATGACCGCCATGATGACCGTGACGAACCCGGGGGACAAGGTCGTTATCTTCTCGCCGTTTTACGAGAACTACGGCGCGGACACGATCCTGACCGGGGCAGAGCCAATTTATGTGCCGCTGACGCCGCCGGAATTTACCTTTGACCCCGAGGAGCTGGAGAATGCCTTCCGCCAACACCCGAAGGCGCTGATCCTGTGCAACCCATCAAACCCCTGCGGCAAGGTGTTCACCCGGGACGAGCTGGAGCTGATTGCGGGCCTTGCCAAAAAGTATGATGTCTATGTTATCACCGACGAGGTGTACGAGCACATCGTCTACGCGCCGCACACCCACACCTATTTTGCCGCGCTGCCCGGTATGTGGGAGCGGACGATCTCCTGCTCGTCGCTGTCCAAGACCTACTCGGTCACGGGCTGGCGGCTGGGCTACGTCATTGCGCCCGCGCCCATCATTGAGCGCGACAAGAAGGTACACGACTTCCTGACCGTCGGCGCGGCGGCTCCCCTGCAGGAGGCCATCATCCCGGGACTGCGATTCGGACAGGACTATTACGATGACCTGCTGGCAAAATACACGCACAAGCGTGATTTGTTCTGCAAGGGCCTGGACGCTCTGGGCCTTGTCCACAACGTACCGCAGGGGGCGTATTATGTGATGATGGACATTTCCGAATTCGGCTATGACAGCGATTTGAAGTTTTGCGAGGAGTTGGCCGCTAAGGTCGGTGTCGGCGCGGTGCCGGGCTCGAGCTTCTTCCGGGAGCCTGTCAACCACCTGATCCGCTTCCACTTTGCCAAGAAGGACGAAACGCTGAACGACGCGCTGAACCGCCTTGAGGCGCTGCGAAGCAAAATTCCGGCAAGAGCAGCGCGGTAAGGCTTTATAACTCCGTGGCAAATTTAAAATGTAAAAGAGCAGCCGACACGCTGACAGAGCTACAGCGGGTCGGCTGCCTTTTTTATCGTGCGGTTTTCGGTTTATAATCGCGCATTTCCGGGATCGCTCCGCCTGCCACGGCCCACAGGTACAGGCTGGCCACACTGCAATAGGGGCTGAACCGGCGACGGTATTTTTCAAACAGCTTGCGGTCAATTTTGCGGTGGTGGTAGACCATCCGCAGACCGCGCTGGATGGCAAGGTCGTCGTAGCTGAAAATGTTGGGCCGCTGCATACAGAACAGCAAAATCATCTCCGCCGTCCAAACACCGATGCCCTTCAGGGCGCTCAATTCGCGGATGGCGTCCTCGTCGCTTTTCTGCCGGATGCCCTCCGGATCGAACGCACCGCTGTGGACGCGCTCGGCAAAATCGGTGATGTACTCCGCCTTGCGAAAGGTCATGCCCAGCGCCTGCAATTTGGGAACACCGGCAGCCAGGATCGTCTCGGCGTTCACGGTGCCCAGTGCGTCCTGCATCCGCTGCCAGATCGTGGCCTGCGCCTTCGTCGAGATCTGTTGGCTGATGATGTGATGCACCACCGCCGAAAACAAATCGGTATCGACGACGCGGTCCACATGCCCGATTTTGTCGATGACCTCACACAGCCGCTTGTCCCTGGCGCGCAGGCAGGCAAGCTCGGCTTCCCCGTAGGCAAAAAACATCGGCGCTCACTCCTTTACGGCGTCGGGCAGTACGTCGCCCAGCGCCAGCACGGCATTGCGCACGCATTCGGGGCAGGGGCAGAGCGGCACGCCGGTGGCAACGCCCTTCAGCTCCTTGCAGATAGTCGCGCCGCACCGCTGCTCAAAGCTCCGGACCAGTGCGCGTGCCACAGCGGGCGTGCCGCGGCCCTCCGTCAGGATGCCGGCCACCATCACAGCGCCGATCAGTGCGCCGCAGGTGCTTTCCATGCAGCCCATGCCGGCAGCGTAGCCTGCCGCCAGCATCCGCAGGGTGTCGCTCTCCACGGGCAGCTTGTCCTCAAATACCTTTATAACAGACTGGGTGCAGTTGCACTGCCCGGTGGTTTTTAATTCTGCAGCTGCGGCTGCACGTTCGGTAAGGGTCATAGTGCAAGCCTCCTTGTCAGTGGCAGTGATGCCCGCCGCAGTGGTGCTCGCCGTCGTGGTGGCCGCAGTGAACAGCAGTGGGGTCATGGACGAGTTTTCCGGCCAGCAGCGCCAGCACGGCCTTGTCGGCGTCGCCGCTGACACCGGCGTACAGCCTGATATTGGCCCCGGCTACGGCAGTCTGCGCGCCCGCGCCGATGCTGCCGCAGATCAGCGTGTCAACGCCGCCGCGCATCAGAAAGGCCGTCACGGCGCTGTGGCCGCTGCCCGCGGTCTCGACGACCTCGGTGTGTAAAATCATGCCGCTCTCGATGGTGTAGAATTTAAACTGCGGTGCATGGCCGAAGTGCGGGAAAACCTGGCCGTTTTGATAGGGAATTGCAATTTTCATGGTAGTGCTCCTTTATCTGTCATTACCCATGATTATAGGGGATTGGCGGGAAAAAGGCAACAGCCTTGCAGACTGTTGAAAAACTTTTGTAGGGGCGAGCATTGCTCGCCCGTGCCCGTTTGCCTTGCAAGAAAACTGTCCCGAAAAATGCGCTGCGGCGGTAGGCTGGCGGGCGACCAATGGTCGCCCCTACACACGCAATAAGGCGAGAGCGCAATTTTTAGACGGTCTGAAAGGGATATTTTGCAAAATACGGATAGAGCTTTGCAGCAGAATGCGGTATAATGATAAAAAGGCTGCGGGCCGTTACGGCCTGTTTTTCAGCCGGTGAGGTGCATATACGATGACATATATTCAGCATTATGACGCCCCGTTGGGCCGTATCCTGCTGGCGGCGGACGAGGTCGGGCTGACCGGGCTGTGGTTCGACGGCGCGAAATATTTTGCCGACGGACTGCCCGCCGAGCATACCGAACGGGAAACGCCGGTCCTTTCCGAGGCCCGGCGCTGGCTGGACCTTTACTTTGCGGGGCAGGAGCCGGGCTTTCTGCCGCCGCTGCACCCGGCTGGCTCGGCGTTTCAGCAGGCGGTGTGGGCGCTGCTGCTGCAAATTCCCTACGGGCAGACCGTGACCTACGGTGAACTCGCACGACAGCTTGCGGAAAAGCAGGGAAGGCCCCGGATGTCTGCGCAGGCCGTGGGCGGCGCTGTCGGACATAACAAAATTTCTATTATCATTCCGTGCCATCGCGTGGTCGGCACCGGCGGCAGCCTGACCGGATATGCCGGAGGCATTGACAGAAAGGTAAAGCTGCTGGCGCTGGAGCAGACCGACATGACCCGCTTTTTTGTGCCCAAAACGGGCACGGCGCTGTAATTTGTACAGTTGATTGCAAAATGTCATACCGTGACAAAGGGAGAAAAGCTGAGTCATGTCGTTTGAAAAGGCAAAAGCGTATTTACAGGGAAAAGGAAGGCACAAATTATGAAACACCGCATTGTGACCGCTGCGCAGATGAAGGAAATCGAGCGTGCAGGCAACGCCCACGGCCTGCCCTATCTGCAAATGATGGAAAACGCCGGGCTGGCCGCCTACACCCAGCTGCGGGCGCGCCTTCCGCCGGGCGGGGCGTTGCTCATCGTCTGCGGCAAGGGCAACAACGGCGGAGACGGCCTTGTGATGGCCCGCGCCGCCGCCCAAGATGGCTGGCGCGTGGTCGTCCTGCTGGCCGAGGGCGACCCCAAAACGCCCGATGCCATGACGAACTTTGCACGCCTGGCAGACCTGCCGGTCACCAAATGCCGCGATGCGGCAGCGCTGGCAGCACAGCCCTTTGACGCCGTCGTGGATGCTTTGTATGGCACCGGGTTTCACGGCAGCCTTCGCCCGGCCGGGCTGGCTGCCTGTGCGCTGATGAATCGTCAGCGGGAAAGCGGCGCATTCGTGCTGGCCGTCGATCTGCCCAGCGGCATCAACACCGATACGGGTGAGGCCGCCGAGGGAGCCGTCCGCGCAGACCTGACCGTGACGTTTGACAGCTGCAAGCCCCTGCACACAGCTCCAAGCTCCGCACCCTTCTGCGGTGAAATCGTCTGTGCCGACATCGGCATCCGGGACGAATGGCACCCGGCAGGTCTTGCACAGCTTTAAACGCGGAATTTTGCCCTTACAAAAAAGCACTTTCCCTTATATTTGCATTGCAAATAAGGGAAAGTGCTTTTGTCTTGCTCACTA
>ERZ827516.786-NODE-786-length-32443-cov-3.838366_pt1 | contig 32443 bp, 51 predicted proteins | sample MGYA00519703_ERZ827516 | MGnify/ENA primary metagenome ERZ827516 (study PRJEB31778, sample SAMEA3449337) | human gut metagenome | biome: human gut; feature: human-associated habitat; material: faeces | place: United Kingdom | collected 2010/2012 ...
CTCTCACCCAGTCGAAGCAGTTGAATATCATCCTCCCGCCATTGTTGAACTTCGGAAGACGGTCGCGGTAGAGAATCAATCCGTATTCGCAGTTGCCGACGACTTTCATGTTGGCCTTCAGAACCTGCGCGGAGAAATCCTTGCGGAACACTAACGGGATGTAGCGTTTCAGCCCGTAGCGCTGCCCCAGTTCGATGTAGTAGTGCATCTGTTCGAACGGGCAGAAAAGGATCATGCATGCCGCACCGCCTTTCCGCTTGCCCTCTCCCTCGGATTTTTCATCTTTGACGGGTTTATCCTTGCGCAGCATCTGAGAACAGAAGTGCATGAACTCCGCGGGCCGGAAGTCCCTGTCCGTATCGAAAAACTGCTTCCCGGCCAGCGCACTCTCGCCGTTGCGATTATCCCCGTCGATATCCAGGCCGGATTGCTCGCGTAGGCATTCGATCCGAGGTTATACGGGACATCGGCGATGATGAGCTGCGCCTTGGGGATGCCGTAAGACTTGAAATTCTGAAAGTGGTCGTTAAATAATTCGATGTGGTTCATGATCGTTTGTCTCTTAAAATTCGATCTTCGGATTACGACGTTCGGAAAGGATCCGGTTCACTCGTTCGATTTCGGCGTCTATTTCCCGCTCCAACCGTTTGCTCTCAGTCAAAGCCCTCCCCGAACGGGTACGGAAATACTCCTTCTACGCCTTGCGCATTCGTTCCACTCTGCCGAAAAACTCTTTCGCATCCATACTTCAATTCCACGTGTCCATTGCTGAAATCACCGTCCGAAAACAAGACACGCGGCATCACGGCCGTGTTCAGTTGTCCGGCTCTGCCAGCCGGTGAGCGTCCTGAACTGCGCAGCGGTCAATTTCGTGGTATTGTACCGAGGAGCGATCATTTGATACACAAACCCTTGCTCCTCGCACCAGTCCTGCCAGATCGTACTGTCCCGGCAGATACTCCCGGCGCCTTTCAGCACCTCTCGGCCTTTGGTCCCGAACCACGTCCGTTTCCGGGCATCCTCGATGAACAGGCGGATATTGTCCTTGCCCAAGACGGCCGCCATCATCCTAATCCGCTCCATAGCCTGCGTGATGGACATCGTATCCACTTCCGCGAGGTATTTGGCATCCCGTTGCCACACGGCGAATCCCGTGCGCTTGCCCGGGTCTATTCCGATGTAGGTCATTTCCTCAAACTTTTGCCGTTGAACGCCACCCGCTGGCATAAGTACTTTATGCGGTCGAGTATCCGATCGCCGTATCGGTCCCGGATCGCGTCGCCGGAAAGATTCGACGACATGACGAGCATCACGCCCGGATCGTCCTGCGCTTTGTTGATCGCCTCGACGACGACGTTGCGCAGGGTCCCGTAGTCTTTTCGATCGACCTCCGTGCCGATGTCATCGAGCGCAATGAATTTATGCCGCAAGATTTCGTCGATGTTGTGCTGGTTGGTCCCGCAGTCCACAACGGTAACGATCCGCTGGCAGAAGCCGCGAAACAGCATCGGGATCGCATATCTGACGAGCAGCGACTTTCCGCGCCCGCAGTTGCCGTACAGAAACAGCCCTTTGCCCTTGTTGCCGGCCAGCCATTCGGCCACCTCGTCGTACTCGGGAAGCCATTGCAAACGCTCGCCCATAGAGGACAATACGACCGTCATGGCCTTGTGCAGCTCCTCGCGGGCATCGGGTATCGCTACCTGGAACCGGGACGACGGCACGGGGTTCCCGACGCTGCGCAACTGCTTCAATACCTCTTCGTAGTTCATGGTCAGAATTTCTCGTAGTGTTGGTTGTTGTCGAATGTGGCCGACGGATGCCGGGAGCCTCCCGTGGTGCACCGGGACCGTACCACGACGTCCGGCGCCGATTGGCGGATCTTCCGCAGCCAGTTGTTGAAATGACGCATACAATCGCGCTTCTCCTTGGCCGTCTCTCCGTTGTCGGCGCAATGCGCCGCGAACTCGTCGATCTTACGCTTCACGAACTCGGGATCAAGGTGGTTGTTCATGCACAACGCCTCAACCCATTGCGTCTGCGCCTTCATACACGCCGCTACCTCTGCGATCGGGACGTATTCGACCGTGCCGTCGGGCAGCGGCGCCGGGGGTGCTTTTTCCGCGCAACCTTTTTCGGGGGTTGGCGAAATGTCCTTTACCGAATCCTCGGAATTATCCGAATCTTCGCGCGCGGTTGTAGTAGTAGATATATTTCTTTCTTTTTTTCTTTTACCGCAAACTTCCGGAATAATCTGCGATTGTTCCGGAATAATGTCGGATTGTTCCGGAACAATGCGGCAAATCTCGGGAATATGGATTATCCTGCGTTTTGCCCGACTACACATTTCGAGGTATCGCCGTTGGATGGATGCCGACGTGATGATCCCACGAGAGAGCAGTTCTTTGTCAAAAAGACCCACCGCACCGCAGTATCTCACAATCTCCGAAACATTCGATTCCTTCAGCCCGAGGTATTCGGCTACGTTGAAGGCAGTACTTTCGTCCCACACAGCAAAACAGCCTTGTACCCGGTATACTTCGCAAAGCAAATAGTCGTACACAGCAAGCCCACTGCATCCGTGATTCTTTACAAGCCGCCGGATACGAATATCCATATACCGATCCGTATCGACGTTGTAGTAATTCAGTCCGGTCTTATTGTTCGCCATATCATAACCATGCCTTTTTATGTTGCATTTCCCGTTCGATGTATTCTATCCATTGCAGGTCGTCGGGCGCAGGGAGGTCGATGCCGGCCTCTGCGGCCGCCCAGTTGCGGAACCGCTCGATCGCCGTGGTCATCTCCCCGGTATCGAGGTCCCGGCTCGACCGCAACCGCTCCACATCCCGCTTCGCCAGCTTGTCGTATGCAGTCCGCACGAACAGTTCCGGATTGCACGACCGTTTGAAATACTCCCTTTTGACGTATTCCATCGTATTCCCGGTCTGCATGGCAAATTCGCCCAATATGGCGTGCAGATAGCGGTTTTGTCTCCCCGAGCGCTGCGGTTTACGTTCCGAACACTCGACAAGCGCCCGACGTTCGTACAAAGCCGACACGCGTCGCTTGAACCGTTCGCGGTCGATGTCCGTATTCAGATCGTAAACCATACGCACGAATCATCAGAAGGGCAGATCGTCCACGTCGGCAGCCGCCGGCAGATCGTTCACCTTGGCAGGCGTCGGAGCCTTATCGAAAACTACCGCCTTGCCTTTTCCGATATACGTCTTCGGGTCCTTGCGCTCGCGTTCTTCCTTGTCCTGACGTATGAACACGCAGTGCGTATTTTCGTAGGCGTCCGGGTGTTGAAGCTCCGACACCATAACCGAAAGATACTTTTTGCCGTTCTTGCCTACCTTGATTTTGTCCTTCGGAATATCCGTGAGGCACAACGATACGTTGATTAAATCTGCCATAGCTATTGTTTTTTGAAAGTTGTTTTAATGATCGTCCTGCTGCTGCGGGCGGGCGGATAAACCATCTCTCCCGTCTCCGGATCGGCCATGCCGGACGCCGGCAGCGATTTGAGCATCGCCTCCCGCTCCCTGATGTCGGCCTTGACCGCCTCCAGCGTCTTGTACATTTCCGCCAGCCGGCTGTCGCCGCACGTCGAATAATCGTATTTCACGCCCGATTCGACCTCCTCCAGACGACAATCGCCGAATACGTGCGATTTTCCGTACTTCGAAAGCTCTCGCAGCGTGATGTCGCGGACCTGCGGGTTACCCTTAAACTGCGCGATAGCAGCTTCCACACGGCTCATATTGATATGCGCCGTAATGGGATCGACCTCTCCGTTCACTACGGCGGAAATAGCCATATCCGCTATCTCCGATACAGGTCTGATCTCCCGAAGCAATATTGCCTGTGTCTCCATGTCATTTGATATTCAATCGTGCCTGTCTATATGATTCGAAAAGCTCGGAGAACCGATCTACGACTTCAGCATCCGCATCGTAGGATTTGAGAAGCCGGGCGCCTGCATCCCACACCGGCGGGTATCCGTCGTTGATGTAAAATCCATAGATACGTTCGAGGAGCTTGTTGCATTTGGTCTTGTCCTCGATCATATCCATAGTAATGCGGTTCTTGGCCTTCGCGGGCGCCTGCTGGGGCATCGACTTAGGCGCGGACCGGAGCGTATCCGTTGTGTCTGCCTTTCCTTTGAATACTTCGGCGCCGATTCCGAGCCACGAGGCGACCTTCGTGATAGCGTCGGTCGTGGCCCCTTTGTAGGCATCCCCCAGGTCGGTGTTGTCGTTGCCTCCGTAACACTCGTAGTATATTTCATACTCGGGGATGGAAAATTTCAGCTTCACGACGACCATCTTGCCGTCTTTATCGACGACCTCTGTCTCCGTCCTCCATTTGCCCGTTCCGAACACTTCATTGAGCCGCTCGGTAACGTATATCGACTTGATGGACGAAAGACACTTCTTTGTCGGATGCGGAGACACAGCCTCTGCGGGCAGAGGGCGAGAAAGGGCGGCCCGCTGCTGCTCCGTCATGTTCTTGATCTCACACATAGCTATTCGAATGTTACGTTGTAATTCACGCCTACGCCGATCTCCCGGCGGGCTCGGCGGATATACTTCTCAATTTCCGCAGGGGTCAATACCCGGTTTACCATATCGGCCCCGGCAAACTTGCCGTTAATGGCGTACTCGATTCGTGTCATAGTCAATAGAGTTTTTTCCGTTCGTAAAACTTATTCAGAATGCCCGGCAGCGTCGGGCGGTTGCAGCCGTACACCGTATCCCACACCTCGACGATTTCTATCGAATCCCGGGCAACCTCGACATAGGTCTCGCAGAAACCCATATAGCTGTCTCCTCCCCTTTTTTCGCTGGCCTCGTAATGGTGTACGGCCGTAATGTGATAACTGCCCCATTCGAGCTCGTACCGCTCACCGTCCATATCGCCCCGAGAATCCGCCCCGATCATCTTACGGAAACTGTCGAAAATCAACCGTTTCGCATAATCGGAGAGCAAAAACTCATTGAGCGAGGGGTGTGTTTTCCGTTCCTCGCATCCCGTGATATATTCGCTCGGGACGTCGTAGAGCTCCTCCTCCGTATCAACTGCCACAGGAGCCATTCTACCCGTCGGATGGTATTGTGTCGTGTTCATGGCTAACGACAGTCGGTTACGTACAACACGGAGCGGTGCACATTCTTATGGATACGGCGCCGCAGTTTCTTGAAAGGCCGGGCAAGGGTGCGCCGCAGCGTGTACTGCCAACGCCAGATGCGACCGCCCATTTTCACCCACACGGATTTTACCGTGATCTCCGAAAATGCTCCGTTCATAGATTCTCGAATTTATCGTTCAACCATTGTTCGGTCCGCCGTTTCCGCTCCGGAGAAGAGTACACGGCACCGAATACCGCCGCTATCACCGACAGCAGCAGCACATAAGTTACCAGGCCGGCCATACTATTTGAGGACTTTCTGTTTGTAGTTGATGAAGTCGATGGTACACCCGATGTAATCGTCGCTGAATTCCACGACAGCACGGCCTACGGCCATCAGAGGATGCAGCTCGTCGTAGATGCGCGACACCTCGACCTTCTTGCCGTCGTGGCGCGTGCCCCGGATGCTGATAATGTAGGTTTCGGGGCTCTGTGTGAAGCGAGCCCGCATTAGTTGGGTTTTACCCAGGTACTTGTAGGTGACGATCGTCTGTGTCGTAGACGGTACGGTGGTCTGAGGTACACTATGTACCCGGATTCCACTTGTGTCGTTCTTTGGCATTTGTTGAACACAAGTTAGTTTGACAATATGGTATAAAAGAGAGACGCGCCCCCTTTTCTCGCCAAAGAACCACAACTACGTAGCCGTAGAAGTGCAACAGGGACACGTCTCAAATATGAGCGTTCGTATGTACTTGTTTTAACTACGTGTGTAGTTCTTTGGCATTGCAAATATAGCGATTCATTTCGAATCTGCAAAAATTAAAACGAAAAAACCGAGGCGGAACCTCGGTTTATCATATTAATGATTATATATATCTCCAAATTTAGCTTCGATAAAAAACACACGGAAAATTCGTCCTACCTGTAGCCCTATAAACGGTCGGTTATCTCCGCATGCTCTGAATACATGCAACATTTGAACATCCGGGGTCACGCAAGTCGGAAGCTGCTGTCTGATCCTACTGACAGGTATCGGCTCCATTCCGAAACTATGACGTGACGATTTACGTATTTCATTCCATCCAAGAGACGAAAGTTTCTGAAGACGACAGAGAAAGTCAACAAAAAATTTATGATCTCGACAATTCGATATGGAAATATCACTTAAATATTTAAAGCAGAAAAGCGGATAATTCTCATCGAATATGTTGTTTTTATCTATTGACTGAATCCGATCTATTTCCTCTGGTGGCTTAATAACAGTCGAAGCATTTTTCCTCTTCCCCATATATTACGCAATACGAGTTCGGAAAAACTCCTGTAATTTACATTTGGCTATTACATTGCCCTTTCCAGTAGCAGTGCTTCTCCACGGAAACTCGCGATGAGTAAGATTCATCAATCCGAGGGCAGAATAATCTCCGTAAATGCGCATGACTTCATTGAAGAGATTTTCCTCTTCCGTTTGCAACATTATCGGTTCCCGTTCTGGCCTGATTCCATTATATCCGTTCGATTGGTAACGTTCATATACGGAAGGAACCACCGGGCCATACATCCATGCCTCTATTTCATCTTCGAATAGAGGCTCGTCAAAAATAGCCAAATGAAACCCCTGCACATAGTATAATAATTTCTGTAACTTCATGTTGGAGATTAATTCACCTCCGCCCTGTTCGGATACTCCGAATGATAAAATCTTATTGGCGATTTCTAAAACAGGATAAGTCATAAGTTCAGAATATTAAAGATTTCTATATAATTCGCAGAAGTAGATATTTATTCATTTACTTGTGTTTTACAATGCAAATATACACCATTTTACAGATAAATCGCAAAAAACATGCTTTTATTGCCGAACGCCTGCCGGTTTTTAAACATAACGGCAAGCGGATCGGCTATTTCTGCAATTCGGGGTTGTCGTGGATGTTGCCGATAACTTCGACATCCCCCCTGTAATCATTAACCACGACACCATACAAACTCCAATCTTTTTCAGGTGATGGCTGCTTATAAATAACGTCATAACAATAACCACGCACACCTCCAATGATATGCCCGACAATTTTGCCGTTGTGCTCAAGAATATCCCCCTCGTAAATCTCCTTGCCGTTTTTGTCTTTAAGCCCCGTATACTGACCGACGGTGGCAGGAACCACCTCCCAGGTACAGGGGCATGATACAATAAAATGTTTGACTTCACCGCCGCAGAGGTCTTGATAGTAGAATCCCTCCACCCAACCATCGGCAGGAGCTATGTCAGGGTCACTCTCTACGGCCTTTCCCCGAAATAGAATCTCTCGCATATTCGTATAATTTATTGATAAACAGCAAAAAACATGCTTTTATTGTGCCGACACGGGGAACCTCATACCAGATTCAACGCCATTTTCTGCGACCGCTCCGCATCCTTGCGGAACTTCTCGGCGCGGGCCTGGGTCGCATATTTCGGGGCGACATACAGCAGCGTATTGCGGTCGATACGGATCGGTTTCAGCAGGTTCCCGTATTTGTCGGTGATCGGTTTCGGCATATCGTACAAATTTTTATTACAAAAAATGCGGGGGACTTGACGAATCCCCCGCGGTGGCGGCGGTACTATGCTTCGCGCCGCCGATTTGCGTTCTTTGCCCGTTTCGTGGGCTGACGCCTTGACCTCGCTACTTCCATTCACTCGGTCGCAGAATGTCGAAGGATGTACCTTCTGTCGCTTCCGTTGATCGAATGATCTCGAAGCCGGACCAAATGAACAACGTAGGGATTGCTCCCTGTTGAGCCACCCGGATTCGAACCGGGAACAGCAGGACCAAAACCTGCGGTGTTGCCGTTACACCATAGCTCAATAAAAGCCGCCCGAACCTGTCACGCTCCCACGCGCTTAACGCAGGACTTCGGTTCGGGCAGCCGCCCGCCCGCGGACCTCACGGCTGGCGGACGGAAACTACTAACCTAAAATTAAAAGAAGAAGCCAATCGCGGACTATTGGCAGGCGTCCGCAGCCTGGGGCATGTAATACTCGTTGAACCGCGTCGGCCGTCCATCCTCGGTAACGGCACTCAGCTTGTCCGAGCTGATCGTGTATCCCTTGCGACGAAGCCGGCTTACGATACGCCGGAGTTCCGTGGTATGGAAAAGCCGCTCGGCCTTTCTCACCGTGAGCCTCCCGCCCACTACCAGGTAGGCGAGAATCTTTGTTTGCGGATCATGTTTCATATCATCGAAGTTTTAAGTCTGTCAAAAAGATGCCCGAGCCACACACAACCAATCTCCAAACAATGGCAAACTACCATGAATCCTGTAGCCCGGGCATTAGAGCCATAGCGGAGACATTCAACCCCGCTATGGCATATAATGCGCTTGATTTGTCCCGGTGGTCCTGGCCGCTCATGTCGTCGCAGCTTCGGAGCCCGTGCCGGTCTTTCGCGCATTTCGGCTATTCGCTTACTCGCGGCCGCATCTTCTCAATGGCGGCACACAGTGCAGATACGTTGCAGGCGTCGGTCGGAATGGTGCGGCTCCGACTGCCGGATCGCTTTCTGCCTTGCGGCTGGGGTTGTATTGCCAGCGATCGAACCCCTCACCTCATAGGGTGGCTATTGGCTCCCGTGTCGGCGGTCAAGCCAGCACGGAACAAAGGGATCCGAAAATCCTAAAGTTTGCGGATTTCGATGGAGCAGGCATCGACGAATACCGAGTAATAGCGGTTCTCGACATCTGCAATGGCAAGTCCCAGCGCGAGGAGCGGGTGCACGGCTTGGAAAGGATGCATGTATTCCAGCCGAGACGGGCCCAAAGCCTTCGGGTCGCGGCGCACATTCGCACTGAATGATACTTGGTAGAGAGTTTCTTCCGGTTCGACCGGAAGGTTCCACATATCGCGGAGCAGGTACGGAAAACGCTTGTTCCGTTTAGATACGGATGCAGTACGGGTACTATTATTCCCCTGGTTACCGCTTGTGTCAGGTTTTGGCATTTGTTGAACACAAGTTTAATGTATGTAAAAAGAGAGCGTACTCCCCTTAAGTTCGCCAAAACCTCACAACTGCGATAGCAGAAGTGCAACGGAGAATACGCCCAATCGCGTTTGTATGTACTTATGTTTCTCGCAATGCGAGGTTTTGGCATTGCAATATTAGCGACTTCTTCTGAAACCGCCAAATTTTTCACGATATTTTTTTCAATAGAGTACATATCAATCGCTGGTTTGATGAAATCGGGAGCAGCAAGGTGCTAATTCTAAATTCCTGCTTTATGCCAAAACTTGGAGTGTTGCCGCTCCCGATTATATTTTGTAAATTTGTGATCGCTAATTTTAATTCAGTTTAATATGCCAAAACTTACAGATGCCGAGTTTCAAAAGCTCCAGCAAAACCTCCGTGTCGGGAAATGTCCTAACTGTGGATTTGAGGGTGATAAAACACTATCTCCTATGGATGGTGTGATTCTTTCACTCAAAGAACGAGGATATTTAGACATGGAAGGTGTACACACGGTCAATATTGTTATGACGATTTGTCCTAATTGTGGTTTTGTGTCACTTTTTAGCAAGGGAGTCGTGCTCAAGTAGCTCATAGCCTCCCAGAACCCAGCCACAACCTTCTGTTCGGTGCTTTTTATTAGCGCCGAACAGATTTTTAATGTAGTCGATCAATCGTTTCATAATCATTGAATTTATCGTTCATTTGAGGGAGTGCAGCAGGACTTGCACCTGCAATGCTTTAATTGTCGATTGCCCCGGGAACGCCGTTACGGCTCTTGTCTCTTCTTACCGAGGCGGCATCCCTGCCATACGGTTCGGGCGAGGTGCGAATTACGCTCTATCCTCCTTTTGCATCAGACCGCTTCAAGTTCCCTGCGTCTCTCGTTGTTCCGCCATGCACTCCTTGTCATCACTCCTCTATCCACTTGATCGTCGTCCCTTTGTACCCCCCGCGCTCCAACGCCATACGACGAATACGGTCAGGTTGTTCTCCGGTCGTCGGGTCCGTCAGATTCAAAGCATTGTAAACGGTATCTACCGTGCATCCCAGCTCCGCGGCGATCTCCTTCTTCACCTCCGGGGATACGATGATCTTTCTTATATTCTTTTTTACCAGCATGGATTGTTTATTTGTCGAGTATTGCGATAATTCGTTCGATACATGCCCGCTGTTCATCGAGCAAGGCGGCCAGCCTGTCGGCCGATTTGGTGATGTCGTTCATTCCTTTAATTTTAAAAAAGCAGAATAAAGAATTACTTTTGTCTTGCCCCCTCAGGGCTGGTGGTCCTCCCAAATGGGATGTTAAACTGATGCCATCAACATTTAACCCTTTACGCCATGAATAGAACCAGTATTCATCGGCCGAAGGTGGTGTTTGTTCGTGCCTATACCCGCATTAGGTTCGGACGCCGCGAAAATGTGCGGAAACACTACCGTTCGTTGCCCTTCCGGTTGTAACCGACGAGGGCGGAGGGGCGGGACTGGGACGCTGCGGCGTCCCTTTTTCGTTCTTTATCCTGCTCGTTCTCATAATCAGTCTCCATAATACCGCCCCCGCTCGCCGTAGTAGTCGAGCCGGAATCGTCAGCAACTCGGGGTTATAAGTCGTCGTTTTGGCCTGCGCATCTTCCTCGGCGAGGTTGCGGCCCTCGATCTTCGCGGCCAACATCGCCAATTTCTCGTTGCGCCATGCCTTGCGAAGGCAAACCGAGAAAGCCATCGTCGGCTGAATCTTTCTCAGGAACCAGGCATTGCGCATGATCTTCGATTTATTGTACCTCGTTTTCATAATTTATTAGTACCTTTGTTTTTGCGCCTTGCGTTCGGTTTATCGAACGGGGACCATTACATTAGTTTGACAATGCAAATATAAACATTATTTAGTTTTTAGCAAACAAAAAACTAAACTATTTTTAGGTGATTTTACAAATGACTGATACTGAACGTATAAAAAAAGCCATAAAATGGCTAATCGGAAATGGCTATGCCAAGAACCAAGAGGGAATGGGCCTATTACTTGGTTATAAAAATAAATCTTCATTCTCTCAAGTAGTTAATACCCCAGATAAACGCCCGGCAGACTTCATGGATCGGTTATGCTCGTTAAGCGACAATCTAAACAAAGATTGGCTCCTCACCGGCGAAGGCGAGATGCTTCGCGAAAGTCATAATACGGAACAAGACAGCGATACCACCATCAGTTCCGGAAAGGTTATCCCCTATTACGATGCAGAAGTGGCCGCCGGAACAAACTATGCAATGGAAATGGCGCAAACCACCCCGGTCGGCATGATTGAAATCGGCGGATTGCTCAAAGACAGCGAATTTGCGATGCGGGTCTATGGTAACAGCATGGTCCCGAACTACCCTGCGGGATGCGTAATCGGATTACGGCAATACAATGAGCATTTCATTGAACCGGGAACCGTGTATGTAATAGAGACCGAGGAAAACCGATTTCTCAAACGGTTATATTACAGCAAGGATAAAAAGGCATTCCGCTGTATGAGCGACAATCACATGAAGCACGAAACAGGCCCGATGGAAGGTGAATACTTCTATCCGGAATTCGAGATACCTTTCGAGGATGTCCGCCGGTTATTGCGGGTAACAGGAGTGGTAAAAAGGAATATAATGTAATAATAGATTATCGTTGAAATCTTTTTCAATAATATGTCCGAACTAATCAAATTCAGCGATGTACGCGACAGGGTCGTGCGGCTTCGCGATCAAGACGTATTGCTGGACGCCGACGTGGCACAACTCTACGGAGTGGAAACCAAAGAAGTTAATAAAGCTGTCCGCAACAACCCGGATAAGTTTCCTGATGGATACATATTCGAGCTTCAACAATCTGAAAAACAGTATGTGGTGGAAAATTTTCACCACCTTGCAAGGTTTGAAAAAATCGCCCGTATAGGAGTGGAATCCGTTTCTGACTTTGCGGCGGAGATTGAAAAATTTTATCCAACCTATTTGCAGACCTCGGAACTTTCGGCACAACTTCAAAAAAACACTTCATTATTTTGCGGGGTGGGGGAATTTCTCTATATTTACAGCGTCTAACCAATACAATTCATTATTATGAAGAGATTTTTGCTTTTCCTTGTAGTCCTGGCAACTATGGTCCTTGCGGGATGCGACAAAGGTGATGATGGAAATTCGACCCCAAACCCGCCAACAGATGAGCCTACACTCGAGGGATACATTGAGCCATACATGAAATGGGGCGCAACTCGTCAAGAAGTGAAAAAAGCCGTACCTTACGAACTGATAACAGACAGCCAAAGCGGATTGACATACATATAAGGGTGTTGGAATAGTTAGTGCATATATTTATACATTTACAGGACCTGAAGATAATTCATTGGGAGGCTCTACTGCGATGGTAGATGGAAAACATGTTGAAGAATTAACCGATTTCATCTACGATAAATATACTTTCTTATATGCGGATGAAAGTACGTATTCTATATTCTTTACAAATAAAGATAAGTCATTAATGGTTGTGTTGATGATTACCGGAAGTGATTTAATGGTTATGTATATGGCCAACACTACTAATACGGCATTAATAAATAAAGTTCCGAATCAATCAAGCCGCGCATCGTCATCCGAAATGTATTATAAAATATTGCAAAATTGCTAAACAAAACACCCTGGCTATTGAAAGTCAGGGTGTTTTTATGATTAATATTCTGTAATATCACTCAATCACAGCATTGTTGCAATCTGTTTCTCTACCGCGGATTTGATGAATGCATTTATTGAAATTCCCGCTTGCTTGGCAAGTATAACTATTTTTCTGTGGGTTTCAGGTGATATGCGAACATTCAAGGTTCCCGAATAACTTTTTCGAGGCTCTATGCCCTCTGCTTCGCAATAGGCCAAATAATCATCCACCGCACCGTGAAAATCATCGCGAAGTTCCGTTACTGTTTCTCCCTCGTAAGTAATCATCGTATCGTGCGGCAAGGCAAGGACCTTTCCGAAAAGACGATTATCTTCTTCGCTGACCTCTATGCTACCTATGTAGCCTTTATAATTCATCGTATTCATATCAATTCATTGTTTTTAAGGAACTCTAACACCTGTTTTATTACATAGCTTTTGATTATGCTGTCAGGGTGGGGCTTGTGTGCCGTATAAGAACTTTCTCCCTTGACGAAAATCACACGAGAACCGCTTGTTTTCCCTTTATTGCTTATTTCATATCCAAAGATGCCAAACAACCTTACAAGTTCATCCCACGTGAAATCCTTGGGTTGTGACACAAAGCGCTGTATTAATTTTTCTTTTGTCCCCATCGCTATTTGTTTACAACGCAAATGTAACTATTTTTTAGTTGCAAAACAAATTTATTGCCGAATTTTGGCGGATTAAAACTTATTCGTAGATTTGCATTGCTAAACCCATATGTGAGCAAAAGTCAATGTTGGCTTTTGCCTTTTAATACAATGCAATTTAACTGCGTCGAGTTCGGTAGCGGAAACGCCCGACGGCTTTACATATGGGGCCGAGCAACTCGTAACGCAGTTTTTTATTGCTAAACCCATATGAAAAATTGCATCGAACACATGGGCCGCATCGAGGCGGCGATTCCGCGCATGTACTGCGCCTCCAAGCGCAGCGACCTGTCGCTGATCGGATCGGCTTTCGAGGCCGCAGGCTTCCGCTGTGTCCGCATCCGAACCGAATGCGAAGCAGAGCACCGAACCAAAGGCGGCGATCCCCGCCGACACGGAATGCTGATTCTCGACGGCGACCGGGTGATATTAGAGGTATTGAGGTCGAAACCGACTAAAAAAGATAATCAACACGCAATCTATCCTCAATCATGAACCGAGAAGATGACATATTGAGCCGCACCCGCTTTTTGATTCAAGGCATTAAAGATTATACTGATAATCGAATAGATAAAGCGGTCGAAGATGCCGTTAGACGGACGTTCGAAGAACGGCGACGGATACGAAATGAAACAGTCGCAACCATAATCAAATGCCTTGTCTTAATTCTCTGCTTGGGCTGCGTTTGCGTTGTGTTAATAACGGTTATCAATGCTCCGAATCGTTCAACATTTCAACTTATTGCAGCGTGGGTGGCCGCCGTATCGTGGTTTGTGCTTTTCGTTCGATGGGCCACAAGCGACTGTGACCAAAACGACGAATAACACAAAGGTTACACAAAGGATGAAACCCAGCTACGGAATATTGGTAATTGATGGCGACCGGGTGATTCTGGAAATCATCCGAAGCAGAAAAATGAAGTGCGAAGCAGCGGGACCGACCATGTAAGGTCGGTTCGAGAAAATAAAGAAAAGGCCGAGGTTTTAGCCTCGGCCTTTCGGGTAAATATTTTATTATAACATACTTCTTATTATTTCTTGTCCTTTGTCATCGCTCACCCGATCTATTGGTATGCGAGCTGTATAACTAACAAATCGCATCATCATATGTTCTCGTAAAGGAGATATCAAATTTGCAACAGGGGTCAAATAGGCCTTTGCCTCATACTTTACAGAGAGGATTCTCTGAAAATCAACAACTAAATATAAACCCTGTTCAATGTTAGAACAATCTATGAAAAAATATCTATTAATAGTTCTATTGTGAATATAGTCCAAAAATAACCGTTCAATTTGAATTCGTTGTCTTTTAGATATATCGGCAAGATCTGCTCCTTGTATAATACCGTTATATTCCCTTGAAGCCCTAATGATATCCCCCGCCTGATACATTGCAGCAACAATCAAGTAAGAGCAATGCCCGTCATGCTCCAAATCGCATGCATTGGACAGCACAATACTTAAAGGATCATTGTCTCTATCCCCCCAATCAACTCCATCAACGATTGACCCTTGGGTCAATTCTTCTATGGAATCTAATTTTTTGAGCCACTCCATGACATCTATTCAACCAAGATACGTTCACCAAGGCTACGACCCTCATACGCACTTTTAAATTCAAGAGATTCAGATATCCGTTTATAGCGTGCTACAAAAGATTTTTTAGGTATCATAATTTCACTAAAATCAATCGACGCCGTATCTGTCTGTTTTACATCTATGACATCGTTCTGCATGCAGAATACAGAAGCCGAAGGCCGGATTGTTTGTGATAATATCTCAACAGGATTTGCAGAGGAAAGTATACTTATGATTGACAACTTTCCAGCAAGAGATAAATTGCTGCTCGTATTCATAATGACACTAATGAATTAATGCATCTAAATAGCTATTAACCAATTTTTCAGAATCCATAAAAAGTTCCCTAAGTTTTTTTTCATTCGGGAAACCGAATATTGGATATTGATTATGATGATTAATTGATCCAAATATTCCATTATCCACGTTTATCCGCGGCTCGAAATCCAAAAATAATTGCTCTTTATCGTTTATGATATATTGTAAATTCAATTTACCACAAACGGCCGGTTTATTCTCTATTTTCAGATCTTCACGAATAAATTGATTAAAAAGCCACTCTTTGGCAGATCTATCCAAATCAATCCATTCAATCTCTTGATTTAATCCATATGCCGCAAATTCGTATTTCTTCAATTCGGATTGTAATTTTCCTACATATCGAACCAATTTATCCAAGTCTACGGCAGAAACAATAACTTTTTGAGGCGTAATCGCTATCGCAGGGGACACTTTTTCCCGATGTTTTATAACAAATCCCGTTGGAGTAAGAGCCGACAAAGTAGAATCTGGTTCCTCAAAAATATTCTGACAAAAATCAGAATTTAATTGAGGAATCATCATTTGTATCTTGCTAAATACCCCCACGAAAGAGATAGATATTCGATTCGCTTTCATTATATATGATATTTACTTTAGCAACGCAAAAATATGAGTATTATTTCTTACAGCTAACAGAAAAATCAAGATCTGAATACAATCATACTCTACATTCCACCTATAACTTTCGGTACAAATCTACAAAAAAAAACAAAATATTCATTCCTCACCTAATCTTTATTCCTCCAACAAAGTTTTTTGAATGTTTTTCTGATTTCATTTTTCCGAATCTCTTGCACAATGTGCCGAAGCACCGCACCTTTGTCTCTGAACCTATGAAGTACATAGGAAACACGATTCAGACGAAAAGACATGGCGGATGCAAAAAAGCTGACGATCAAACAGGAGAAGTTTTGCAACAAGTACCTCGAATGCGGGAACGCTTCCGAGGCGTATCGCTTTGCCTACGACTGCTCAAAAATGAGTGAATCTACTGTTTGGGAGAACGCCAGCCGCCAATTAGCTAATAGCAAGGTTGCCGCAAGGATAGCCTATTTGAAGGATCACCTTGCCGAAGCTGCCGGAATATCAGCCCTTCAGATCATCCGGGAACATCAAAAAATCGCCTTCTCGGATGCGACAAAAATCCGCACGGGCTGGATGACCTTGAAGGATTTCGAGGCCCTCACACCTGACGAAAAGGCCTGCATTAAGTCGATAGAGACCAAGCAGACCAAGAGAACCACCCCGATGGGCGACGAGTTGGTCGATGAAATGGTTAAGATCATCTGCTATGACAAACAGAAGGCTCTCGACAGTATCGTGAATATGCTCGGATATAATGCCCCGGAGAAAAAGGAGGTAACCGGTAAGGATGGCTCACCGATCGAGATTTCGGCAAAGATAGACTACTCCCGTCTGTCGGATGACGATCTGAAGCAGGCGTTTTCAATAATCCAAAAGGCCGCCGATGGTGAATCCGATAAATAAACTGGTTGCTGACCGTGTTCAGATCGAATGCGAAATGTTCCGGCGGGGAATTTTCGGCTTCATCACCCGGTCGGAACACGGGCATCATGCCAAGCAGGAGGAGGCCCTGCGCATTCTTACCGACGACACTCACACGGAATTCCTATACGGCGGAGCCGCCGGAGGTGCGAAATCGTGGACCGGCTGCACATGGCTGGCATTCATGTCGCTGTGCCACCCGGGGACGAAATGGTTCATCGGCCGCGAAGAGTTGAAACGCCTGCGGGAATCGACGCTTATCACCTTTTTCAAGGTCTGCGCACAATACGGCATCGTGCGTGACCAGGATTTCAAATACAACGGGCAGGATCACTACATTCAGTTTACCAACGGCAGCCGCATCGACCTGCTCGATCTGCGTTATCTTCCGTCCGATCCCCTCTATGAACGCTACGGTTCGGTGGAATACACCGGAGGATGGATCGAGGAGGGCGGCGAAGTGAACTTCGGAGCCTACGACACGCTCAAAACCCGCATCGGGCGTCACCTGAACGACAAATACGGAATCCTGCGCAAACTGTTCATCTCGTGTAACCCGAAAAAGAACTGGATGCACTCGACATTCTACAAACCGGCGAAGGCCGGGACGCTCCCGCCCTACCGAATATACCTCGCCGCACTCGTCCAGGACAACCCGTTCATCGAAAAGGATTATATCGAAGCGCTGAAATCCACGACCGATAAGGTCAAGAAAGAACGGTTGCTGAAGGGAAACTGGGATTACGATGACAATCCGAATGCCCTATGCTCGCATGACGACATCCGCGAGATATTCTATCCGAAAATCCATGCCCGCACCGGCATCAAATACATCACGGCGGATATTGCCCGCTTCGGTTCCGACCGGGCGCGAATCCTCGTGTGGGACGGCTGGGCGATCATCGAACAAGTGTCGTTCGACCGAAGCGCCACTACGGAAATCGCCGCCTGCATCGAATCATTGGCCGCCAAACACCGCATCCCCCGCTATCGGATCATCGCCGACGAAGACGGAGTGGGCGGCGGAGTGGTCGATATGTGCCGGATCGGCGGATTCGTCAATAACTCGCAATGTCTCAACGGAGAGAATTTCTCGAACCTCCAGACGCAATGCGGATACAAGCTGGCCGACAAGATCAACTCCTTCGCCATGTCCTTCGATTGCGAATTGTCCGAGGATCAGAAAGACGAAATCACCGAGGAATTGGAACAGCTTCAGACCTGGAACGTGGACAACGACCGCAAACTGTTCCTGAAGCCCAAAGACGAGATCAAGCAGGACATCGGACGCTCCCCCGACTGGAGGGACGTGCTGCTGATGCGTGTATGGTTCGACTACAATCAAATACGCCCTCTTTCGAAAGAAGACTTAGGATTATAATATGGCAACGATCAGACAAATCACACAAGCCCTCACCAATCAATTCAACGCAGCGCTGGGCCGCAAACAGAAGCTCGTCGATCTCATACGGAACGGCGACGTGTCCCGGTTGCTGGGCAAAATGACGACACACAACGGGCAAATCGCGCAAGCCCTCAAAGAATACGACCCGACAAAACACGATGTGACGAAACGTCCGGATCGTCATCAGAAAGGTAAGCCGGACATCATCACGGCCAAACTACCCATCCCGTTTCAGAAGGTCATCAACATGCAAGCCACTGCCTTCCTGTTCGGCTCGCCCGTGCAGTTTTCCGATCTTTCGGACGTAGTAGAGGCCTCCGGACCCGACGGAGAGACCATCCGAACGAGCAAAGCCGCCGAAGCCTACGAACGATTCCTGGAGATTCTCAAAACGACGCGCTTCGATTCAAACATGCGGGAATGCAAGACCAAAGCCGGATCCGAAACATTGTGCGCCAAACTGTACCATCTCTATCTCTCGCCCGAAGGCGAGCTTCAGGTGATGGTGAAGGTCCTCGCAAAATCGCTCGGGGACGACATCTACTATAAATTCGACGATTTCGGGCGGATGATGCTCTTTGTCCGCCAATTCACCATACAGGACGACGAGGGGAACGACGAAATTCATTGCGACATCTATACCGCGGAAACGATCTTCCGCTGCACACGGCGCGCCGTCGGGTGGGAAGTTGTCCCGGAAAAGAATTTCATCGGGAAAATCCCGGTCCTTCTCTACATGCAGGAGCGGGAGTGGGCGGACGTGCAGGCTTTGATCGAACGACGCGAAGCGATACAATGCAACGATGCCGACATGAACGACTATTTCGCCAATCCGAAAGTGGTCGGCGAAGGAATCGTGGCAGGTTCTCTCAATCCGGACGATCCGGCACAAATCATCCAGACACAGAACGGAGGCAAAGTCTACTATCTAACATACGATTCTGCCCCCGAGAACCGCAAACGCGAATGCGACACGCTCGATTCGTTCATCTACGGCATGACCTATTCCGTAAACCCCGCATCGGACGTCATCAAGGAGATGAAGATTCCGAGCGGCGTCAGTTGGGAATACATGTTCTTCTTCCCTGAGCTGAAGGCCAAGAACTACCAGGACTACTACGGAACGCTGATCGACCGGGAAATCAACGTCGTGAAAGCCATTGTCGGCGTGCTTCATCCCGAATTGAAGCTGAACGGGCAGCTCGAGGCATTAAAAATCGGCTATCAATTCTCGACACCTATGCCCGACAATGTTTCCGATACGCTCGACATCATCCGGAAGTCCATCGACGCCGGAACGATGAGCCAGGAGACCGCAGTCTATCAGAATCCGCGGATCAAAGACCCGAAAACCGAAATGGAACGACTGAAATCGGAAAAGGCTCAATCAAACCAATTAAACAACCAGGAGCCCAATCCGGGGATTTCTCCCGAAGGATAGTCGAACGAACAGAACACAATCGCCCATATTCCACCGGCATGGATAAATTCTCCGGCTTTTATTGAATTTTTCCGCAAAAAAATTTGCACAATGTGCCGAACATGCAGATTTTTGTCGCAGAGCCTATGAAGATATAGGCCAACAGACATAGAACGAAACTACTTCCATGTAATTGTCAGGTTAAGTAGGTCTGTTGGCATCAGCCGGCAGACCTTTTTAATGCGGATAGGAGGACTTATCCCAAACCATATAGAACGAAAGAACATGAAAGAAAAACTCTTGGCATTGCTCAAAACCAAATTCGTTGGGGTTGACGATGCAATCCTCGACCGGATCGCTACGAAGAAGGCCGAGAACGTGACGGACGAAGCTCAATTACCTGCCATTGCGGAGGGGATCGGGTTTCCGGACGTGTTACAAAGCTACGGCGACTACCGCGCAGGGGATGCTTCGCAGACCGCAGTACGCAACTACGAGAGGCGGCATAACCTAAAAGACGGAAAACCCGTAGTCCCTGCGCCCGGGGGCGGAGAGCAGCAACCCGAACCCGGAGGCAAGAGCAATCCCCGGACTTTCGATCCCGAGGCATTCGAGGAGCGGATAAAATCCTTTATCCAGACTGCCATGAAGCCCTACACGGAGAAGATCGAGGGATTCGAAGCGGCGCAGACGCAGGCGCAACGAGCTGCGGCAATCCGTGAAAAGGCCCGCGCGCTGGGGCTCGACGACGACATGCTCTCCATCATCAGGATCAACCCCGACGATGATGTGGATCAAGTGCTTTCTAAAGCAGCCAAAATGTTCGTCAAAAGCGGCGTAGGATCGGCCCCGCCCTTTTTCGGAGGCGGAGAAAGCGGAGACAAGACGTCTGCGGCGATGGCGGCCCGACTGGATCGCAAGAAGGCCGCCGAGGGTTACAAGACATCGGCGATCAAAGGTCTATAAATCAAAAAAACAATCGACATGAGTCTGCAAAACAAATTTTATGATGCACCCGAACCCGACAAGGTGGTGTTCGAGGTGGTATTTTCCGAGAAGGAAGGCGGCGGCACAGTCGATGTAACGGACCTCGAAGGCGACCTGCCGGCCGGGTCCGTCGTCGGATTGGCAACCGGAAACATCTACAAGCCGATCAAGGGCGCGACGCTCGTGAAGGCCATCGGAGCCGAGGACACGACTATCGAAATCGCGAAAGGCTCCGGATTCAAACAGGGCGAATTCATCGCTTTCGGCGGAAAGGCCGTCGCCATCTCCGCGATCAACAGCTCGGATGCCTCGAAAGACGTGCTGACGACCACAGCATTCGGCGCGACCGTCGCCGTGGGCACGAAGGGCTATCAGGCGAAAGCGGCGAAGGCATCGGGCGCGGAGGCTGTCTATGCACCGGCCTATCTGACGGGCGACAAGCTCGAAGGCGGCACGGTAAACAACTTCGTGCGCCTCGTCAACGGTGCGAGCGTCCGAGCCGTGACGACCAACATCGCCCCCGAAATTCTCGCAAGTCTCAAATCCATTAATCTCGTTTAGCCATGGCAGACATGAGAAAACCCCTTTTCGACCTTTCGCAGGTCGATATGCAGGCCGAACTGAACTCGTACATGCCGGGGGCCGGTCTGGCATGGCCGACGCTGTTCCCCCTGCGTTACACCCCGACACTCGACATCAAGTTCTTGGAAGGGAACGACGGAATCCCCGTGAGTGCAGACGTGATCGCGTTCAAGGCGAAGGCGCCGCAGAAAATACGCCAGACCATCGGCGCATGGAGCGGCCAAGTTGCGAAAGTCGCAATCTCACGGGCAAAGGACGAAAAGCAGATCAAGGAATACCAAATCCTCCGCAGTTATGCGCAGTCGAACGGCAACCCCAATGTGGCGCTCCAGCTCGTGGATATGGTCTATGAAGACGTGGAGTTCTGCTACAACGGCGTGAACTATCGCGCCGAAGACCTGGCCCTCCAAGTCGGATCGAAGGCCGAAATCGTACTCAAAACCGTAAACAACAACGACGTGGTAACGCAGGAAATGCTCAACTTCAACATCCCTTCGGCACACAAAACCGGCGTGAAAAACAAGTGGAGCGCATCCTCCGGCAGCGATCCGCTCGGCGACATCATCGCCGGGCAGAGAGCCATCCAGAAAGAGGGCTTCAGCCGGCCCATGTACGCTATCATGGAACAGGCGGCTTTCGACAAACTGCTGATGAGCGAAAAGACCGTCAAGCGGGTTTCGCCCGTCGTGCTCACCGCGACGGGCCTGGCAAGCGGCGACACGCTCACGATCGACCTCGTGAATACCTACATGCGTTCGAAAGGGTATCCGCAGATCATCGTGATCGATTCCTACGTCAAGCAGGAGGCACGCGACGGCAGCCAGACGACCTACAAGCCGTGGGCGGAGCATGTCGCCGTGCTGTCGCCGACACCGCAGCTCGGCTGGACCTGGTGGAGCGACGTCCCGCAGGTTTCGGACACCGATGCCCTGCAAGCATACCGCGAGAACGTGAAGATCACGCGCTATTCGGAGCTGAACCCGATGCTCGAGGTCACTCTGGCCGAAGCGTACATCATGCCGGCACTCATCAACCGGCAGTCGCTGTACTACATCAACACGGAGAATACCTCGTGGAACGACGGTAACGCCTAAACGGACCTGCGATGACCAATTCGGAAGCAATATCGGCACGGCTCTATCCCTATGACGTGGGCGACGACCTGATTGCAGTAGCCTGCATGGACGCGGAGCTGCCGGCGGACGAAGAGTACGCGCCGGGCAACAAGGTATCGGTGGCGAAAGCGGCCATCGACATCCTGAAGCAGCTTGTCGTTCTGACGTCCGAAGGCAACGGCGGATATTCTCTCGGCTACGATGCCGAAGAACTGCGCCGCCGCATCCACGCCCTCGCAAAGGATAACGGCCTGACCGATATTGCCGACGAGTTCAATCCGCAACCGACAGTCAGATTCTTATGATACGATTTCCCTATACGCTTCAACGCTGGAACTCCGCCATGGAAGAGTGGCAGACGGTGAGCCGATGCAATGCCCGTTACGACGGAAAGGCCCGGTTCATCGAATCGCCGAACGGGAAAGCGATCGAATACACCTACGAGGTGATCATGCCGGCGAATGTCCGCCCCCTCGAAGAAAACGAAGAGGTGCGGATTCTCGACCGGCACGGCAGAAACATATTCGACCGCCGCCCCGACACTCCTGTCGGATCCACGCTGGAAGATTCGGTATCGTATCCCGTACAAGGTTACTTCAAAAGCGGACAACGCTACGAGTACACCAAACTTTGGCTCTAAGACAACAACGACATGATAACCACCGGAGACGCACGCAACATTCTGGTCCGGGACTGCTCGGATTTCGGCATCAAGGGGATTTTCACCTCCTGGGCCGCACCGGAAGGCCGGATAAAAAGCGAGCGCATTGTAGTGGTGACACCATCCGAGCAGTCGCCCGGCACCTATTGGGAAAACTGTTACGTGTCGGTGAATCTGTGCGTGCCGGATGTCAAAGGAGACGCGAATCTGCAACGGTTGGATGATCTCGAAAGGGCCGCAAAGGCCAAATTCAAAGAGTGGACCTATGGGACACGGGACGGATCGGCATATCGCTACCGATATGAGAATATCGGCTGCGAAGAGGATAAAGACCTCGGGTGCCATTACGTCTATGTTCGGGTCCTGTTCAGAGTGTTAAACGTAAAAAAAGACTGAAAACATGGCAATCACAGCAACAGGTATAAAGAATATCTGGTACGCCGATCCGGCGAAGGTCACGGGAGACCTGACGGGGACGATGTTGGGCTCCATCCTCAAAGACCCTACCACCAAGAAGGTCCCGAATGTCCATCAGAACACGTGGAGCCTCGACGAAGCCGAGCCTTCCACGACGCAATACAAAAATCAACTGACCGACGGCGTATATCGCCAGTCGAAAGAGATGGGAGAAGTCACCATGAACTTCGCCATCGGGCAGTACGACTACAAGACGAAGGCCGAATTCATGGGCGGGACCGGCGCAGAAAAGACCTGGAAACGGGCCCGCGGCGTTACGGACATCGAGAAGTGCATGATCGCACTCACGGAAGACGATCAATACTGCGTATTCCCGAAAGCCTCGATCGTGGCGCGGAATGCCGAAACGGACGGAGGCGTCGCTATCAACGTCGTCGCCACGGCGCTGGAGCCGGACAATGCCGAAGTATCGTCCGAATACTGGTTCGACGCTTCGGAGGTAACGGATACCGTATCGGTAATGAGCGCACCGGGCAAATAGGCACACATCATCACATCGGCAAAGGGGCGGAAGGCGTAAGCCCTTCGCCCCTTTGCTTTAACCATTCGACACATGGATTTCATCAGTTTCCGCATCGCCGGAAGAGGATACGGCATATACAGAATGTCCCCGCGGACCGCTATCCGCATCATGCAGGCACGGGACGTCGAAAAAGAACCGGACGAGAGCATAGGATGCCTCGCCGCAATGTGCAAAAGCGTCGCTTTGGGCATTTCAGGGAGCAGAAACCTATTCAGCGAACTGCGCTGCCTATATCTGAGGCGCAGATTCTCCAAGAGGGCGACATTGCCCGAACTGTTCGATGCCTATAACAAGACCCTGCGGATGATTCCGCTGGAGGATATGGCAGGAATCGGCGCGGTCATGGAACAACTGTCTGCGTCCATCTCGAAAGACCATGAGTAAATCCGCCAATATCGTTGCGGCATCATTGCTCAACAGACACTATGCAACAATCCGTATCGGGCGGTTGAACTTTCGGGTTTACCAGCCCCGCATCAAGGACCTCGCCCGGGCGTTCTCGAAGGAACGGACCGATCTGTCCATAGACGGCCGACAGCAATACTCGCTGGAGGCGGTATCGAAACTGCTGTTTCGGCAACGATGGAAGCAACGCCTGTTCCTTTGGTATGCCAACCGTTACGCCGACTATCCGCAAATCCGGGAAGCGTCCGAAACGATAGCCGGCATCATCACGGGCAGCGACCTGCTGAGCGCGGTAAAGATCGACAAGACACGCAAAAAGGCCATCACGGAAACCGTAGGCAACAACACGATCGCCGGTATCATGGCCACGATGATGGAACACCTGAACATCTCCTACCGGGAAGCATTCGAGGAGATCAACTACCCCACCATGTTACTCATGATGACCGATAAGGTGCGGTCTCTCGTGGGCGATGAACAGAAAATAGTCAAAGGCAGCGGCAAGGAAATGGCCGCAAGAAGAGGGAGGAAAAGAAGATGAGCGCACTATCATTCAAAATAAATGCCGAGACCGATAAGCTCAACAGCTTTATCGCCTCGCTCAAACGGTTGAAAGAGGTCTTGGCCGACATTCCTTCGGGGACGAAGGAGTTCGACGTCATAAACCGTAAAATCGCCGAAATGGAGGCCCGCGTCGAGCAGACCATGAAGCGGATCGCACAGATGCAGAACGAGGCGGCGAAAACGGTCTCGCAACCGACCGCCCCATCGCCCGCCGCCCCATCGCCGACCGGCTCCGCCGCAGGGGTGCAGGCCGTCAATGCGGAAACCGAGGCGTGGAGGGACTTATTGGAGGAGTTGCACGCCGTAAGTCTTGCAAAGCGTGAAAACATCGAGCTTATCGAACGGTTGAAAGCCGAGAATCGAAGCTTGAAGGTCCAATATGACGCATTGAATAAGGCCGAACGAGATGGATTTACATTGACGGATAAACAAATTGCTCGCCGGACCTCCCTCTCTTTGGCTTATGAAGAAAATAAGCAGGCTATTTCGCGAATGCGGCAAGAAGTAGCTAACCAAATCAAACTGGAACAAGTCGCGGAAGGTTCGATGGATGAAATGTCGCAGGCACTCTCCCGGATGCGGATCGTTTACAGATCGCTCAACAAGGAAGAACGCGAGAGTACGTTAGGACAAAACCTGCTCAAAAACATTCAGACCCTCGACACGAAGATTAAGGAGCTGGACGCTTCTATCGGTAATCATCAGCGTAATGTCGGCAACTATGCCTCGAGTTGGAACGGATTGTCGTTCTCGATCCAGCAGGTCGCACGGGAAATACCATCATTCACTTATGGTATCCAGACAGGCTTCATGGCTATATCAAATAATATGCCTATTTTATTCGATGAAATAATCCGTGCCCGCAAAGCTGTCGAAGCATTGAAAAAAGCCGGAGAATCCTATGTGCCTGTATGGAGGCAAATCGCCCGCTCCATCATCTCCTGGCAGACTTTGCTCGTCGCCGGCATCACCGTTTTGACGCTCTACGGCAAGGAAATCACCGGATGGGTCGGTTCGTTGTTCAAAGGGAAAAAGGCTGTGGATGCTGCAAAAGTTGCCACCGAGCAGTTCCACGAAACATTGTCCGGAGGAAACATTGATGCACAGGGTGAAATAGTCAAACTGGAACAGTTATACAAAGCGGCTACCGACCTATCGAACACTCAAAAAGAGCGTGCAGAAGCTGTTAAAAAGTTGCAGGACCTTTATCCGGCCTATTTCAGTAATATGTCTAACGAGCAAATTATGCTCGGGGATGCCATTACGGCATATAACGATTTACGGGACGCAATAATCCGGACCGCGGAAGCAAAGGCCGCAGAGGAAAGAATAAAAGAAAATGCAGGTTATAGAATAATACTGTCCGAGGCCAAAGCCTGGGAACGTTATTCCGCGGCTTTGCATGAAATAGAACCGCTGACCCTTCGATATGCAGATGCACAACGGCGAATGAAGGAATACAAAGGAACTCCTATTTTTAGTCAGGCGGCGCGCGAGGCACAACAAATAGAACAGATATATAATGTACTTGAAAAGAAGTTATCCACCCTTCAGGATGAAATATTCGACGATCTGAAAAAGACTAAAAGAGGGGATGAGCTCGTCGAGATAATCGAGGAGGTATATAATGGGAATTTGCAGGCGTTCATTCAATCCATGGATGCAATGGACGAGAAGCTGGCCCGAGCCGCTAAACCGTTATACACGACCCAATCCCCGGAGGAAAGGAACAAGGAATATGAAGCTACACAAAAGGAGCAAGAGAAAGCGGCTTCGGAACAAGAGAAATCCATCAAAAATCTTGAAAAGAAGTTGCAACAGCTTCGTGATGAAGCCTTGCAGGCGGAAATAAATTCAATGAAGGAGGGATCGGCAAAAATAATAGCACAAATCAATTTCGACTACAAAAAGCGCGAACAGGCCATTACGAACGCAGAAAACGAATTGCGAAAGAAACAGGGAGGAACCCTCAACCCCGAACAACAAAAATTGGTATCAAGTGCCCGAAGCACGTATTTGTCGCAGTACATATTGGCCATATCCTCGGCCATAGGGACACAGATGAATAAAGAGCGACAAGCTCAAAACGAATATTTGGCTGAATATGGGGATTATCAGCAAAAGCGCCTTGCAATTACGGAATTATATGCGGCCAAGATAGCCCAGGCAGAAACAAGCTGGGCGAAAAAGAGCGCGGAGGCAGAAAGGAATAAAGTGTTGAAAGAGCTGGATTTGTCCATGCTCAAAAAAACGACTTTATGGACACGCCTTTTCAAAGATTCCGAAACGATGGCAACGGCATCTATAAAAAAGATCATTGCCGATACCGAATCGTTATTACAGTATATCGACAAAGCCAAAAATGGAAATGGCAACGAGACCATTCTTGCGGCTTTAGGACTGACGAAAGAACAGGTCGATGCCGTAGCGGCCGAGCCCGAAAAGCTGAAGCCGATATTAGATGCGCTCAAAGGAAAAATTGACGCTTTGAATAAACGCGATCCGTTCGGCCAACTTATAAAGGGATTCAAGGACCTTACCGAGGCCGGGGAAGATGCGGACAAACAAACGGAGGCAGTCAATAAAATTATATCCGGATTCAAAGGAGCAAGTACCCTTATCGGAGATATAGGCGATACTATGTCCGAGTTGGGAGAGGCTATCGGAAGCGATTTTGTAGCCGGATTCGGAGAGAGTTTGAATCTGCTGTCTGACACGATAAACAATGCCGTAAGCGGAGCACAGGCCGGAATGGCTATTGGTGGGCCCGCCGGCGCTGCCGTAGGAGCTGGAATAGGCATTGTGACGTCGTTATTCTCGGTGGCATCCGCGGCAGCAAAACGACACCATGAGGCATTGACAGCCATAAAAAACGCAGAAATAGCCCAGCAACGAGAATACAATCTTTTATTGCTGGAGCAGAATTTAGAGTACGAAAAAGGCACTACAATATTCGGGACGGACCAGTATGCAAAAGCCGCGAATGCAGTCGATGTCTATAAACAATCCGTCCAAAGTTTGGAAAATGCACTATCCGATGTCGCTAATATCGACATTGTAACCGGTCACAAAAAGACAGGATTGTTCGGATGGGGAAAAGGAAAGGACCTTTACAGCGATATTTTGAAAGTTTATCCCGAGCTTATTTCCAGCAATGGCGAGTTTAACCGGGAGTTGGCCGAAACCATTTTAAACACTCGTAAAATGAGTGAAGCCAACAAGAACGCATTGCAAAATGCGATTGACTTGTACGACCAAATGGAGGATGCATTAGCCTCGGTAAGCGATTATTTGAGCGGAATATTCGGAAATTTGGGCAACACGATAACCGATGCACTCGTCAATGCGGCCGAAAGCGGAACAGATGCGTTTGCGGCACTTTCCGATAGTGTCGGGGATATGATTCGAACCCTTGCAAAGCAAATGATATATTCGGTGTCGATTGCTCCGCTTGTCGAAAAGGCGCAAAACGATATGCTTGAATGGGCAAAAAAAGAGGACATATCCGAAACGGAACGCACAAAAGGGATGATTGGCGTACTGAAAAATCTTGTTAATGATGCTGTGGCTCAGCAGGGACAGGTTAATGAATTATTGGAGGCCGTCAATCAAGCCGCCCAAGAAAACGGATTCGATATTTCGGAAACGCCCACCCAATCGGGAACGGCACGCGGCTATCAAGTCGCTTCGCAGGACGAGGTGGCGGAACAAAACGGAAGGCTCACGGACATACAGGGGAAACTGAGCGACATCCGTGCGTATGTCATGGATGAAACCATATCCATCATATCGCTCATATCCTCCGTGGCGACCATTCAGGTGGCAGTCGTGCAAAACGTACAGATCAACAACGACCTGCTTCAATACGCCGTCAGAACCTATATAGAGGTCGCAGAAATAAACGCCTCGACCCGGGCTATCAACCGGACCTTGACGGATATAAAAGAGGATATAACGGCAATAAAGCGGAAAACGATGGATTTGTAACAAGAAGAATAATTACAAATTTTGCTCAATGTAACGATAATAGCGTACTTTGTGCTATATGAAGATCGAGAAAGACATAGCCGATCTGGATAAGTTCATCGGAGGTATAGAGCCCGAAGTCGTAGGATTCCTCGACGAGAAGGCGCACGAAGCGCTCATACGGCAAAAAGCATCCCGTTTGCTAACAAACAAGCGGGACTACCTCAATCACACATGGAATCTCCGTTCCGGATTAGGCTATGTCGTGACATACAACGGCAAAGAGAAAAAACGGTTTATAGCCGACCGGAACCATCCCGACCCGCGAGCCGCCGAAGCGACGAACAAATTGCTGAACGAGGAGAGCAAAGCGGGGACCGGCATTATATTCGGCGACGGAATGTTCTACGCCTCCTTCGTAAGTTCGAAAGGATATGATGTGATAGATACGGCCGAATTATATTTGGCACAAGCTTTAAACGATAAAAAATGACTGGCGATTTATTGATAAACGGTGAGGATGCCTATGGAATGGGAGTTGCCATGAGCGATGATTTTTTGGGAAGCCTCCTTGCTCCTGCCTCTCTGAAGGATTTTGTCGAAAACAACGATCCCTCCAAAAACGGAAAAGAGATCATATATCCCGAAACGCCCAAATTGGCGCCCCGGGATTTGACGCTGACATTTACGATATTCGGCGACACGGCATCGGATCATCTTGCCAAGTATAAGAATTTTGTCGCCCTGCTGCAAAAAGGAGCGGTCGTCATATCCGTGCCCGAGTTAGGCCCTGAAGTGTATCGCCTGACCTATGGCGGAAGTTCGGGCAACTACATGCTGGATCGCAGCCGCAGAACCTCGAAACTCACCGTCAAATTCAACGAACCCGATCCAGCAGACCGAACGGCCCGGGAATAAAGAAAGCCAAGATCATCCTCCGGTCTTTCCTAAAATCGGTATCGGATGTAGCGCATAAATAAATTATTATTTATTTACGATTTTAATGCTACATTTGTATCTATGGAATTACAACAACCCATCCAAAGCAAGATTTACGAGATACGGGGTCAGCGGGTGATGCTGGACTTCGATCTGGCGGAACTCTACCAAGTGGAGACCCGAGCGCTAAAACAAGCCGTAAGGCGCAATATCGAAAGGTTTCCTGAAGATTTTATGTTTGAAATCACCGAACCCGAATATAACTACCTCAAAACCAGTTTGACATCACAAATTGTGATCTCAAACGAAAGAGGCGGCCGACGTTATATGCCGTTTGCCTTCACCGAACAAGGGGTGGCCATGCTTTCGAGTGTTTTACGTAGCAGAACGGCCATACAGGCAAATATCGCCATTATGCGGGCTTTCGTGGCAATGCGGAATTATATCACGACCACGACAACCGTAACGGCGGAGCTATCCGAAATACGGGCCCGGTTGGCGTTATTGGAGCGAGCCGATGAAGACAACGCCGAGGCAGTAAACGATTTGTCGGAGGATATGCGTAAGGAGCTCGACAATATATACGAGGCCATAGCTGCGTTGTCGGTCAGAATACCCGAAGTCAAGAAACCGCGAGAACCCATTGGATTCAAGAAAAACGGCTAATCCACCATGAATTTCACCAAAACCCCGCCTTTGTGATGGCGGGGTTTATTTTTATCGCCCGAAATCTTGCATAATGTGCCGGGCATCGCCACCTTTGTCTCGTGCCTGTGAAGATACAGGTCGCATATTCCGACGAAATGACGATATACGACACCTCCGGCGAAGTAATTCTCGACGCTCCGGTCACAACGGACGCCGTTATCAGATATGTCCTCATGGGCGACTACTATATCGGGTTGCCCTTCAATCTTCTCGAACCCGCGGATTTCCCCCGCGGCTCCTATGTCATGTACAAAGGGCGGAAATTCGAGATCATGTCCAATGTGCGGCCCGAGTTCGACGACACGACCGGAGGTTACAAATATTCGCTTCAATTCTGGGCGCAGCAGAACCACATGAAGCGCCGCAAATGCAAATGGTTGCAGGGGCAGAATCCCGAAACGACGTTTCACGACACGACCGACCTCGCATCCTTCGGCAATCTGATCGCCGACAACATGAATGCGTTTCTGGGCGGCGAAAACTGGAAAGTAGCTGCCGTACCGAAGGAGTTCGCCAAAGTAACGAAACTCGTCTCCTTCGACCGAGATTCCTGCTGGGATGCCATCAACACCATCGCCGAGACGTTCGACGTCGAGTGGTGGACCGTGGAGAACGGCGCCGAGGTATGGATTTACTTCGGGAAGCTGGAGTTCGGCACGCCCGAAGTATTCAAGCGGGGCAACGTCGTGACGTCGATTCCGGCCAAGAAAGGCGACGATGCCAATTACGGAACCCGATTCTTCGTCTTCGGGTCCACCCGTAACCTCACGGCCGATTACGGACAGGCTCCGCAGGGCGGAACGACCAATCACGTCTCCGAGGTGCGGCTGCGCCTCCCGAACGGGCAGGAATACATCGACGCCCGGGAGAATCTGAAACCCGCGGACATCGTGGAACAAGTCGCTTACTTCGAGGACATATATCCCAAAAATACGGATACGGTGACCTCCGTGGACCGCTCGCAGGACCGGCAAACCAGCAACGGAACGAAATACAAGGCGCGCATCATCTATGCGAAGGACGCACCGTTCGTCCCGACGGATTTAATCGAAGGCGAGACATTGCAGGCGGTCATCACCAGCGGCCCGCTGAGCGGCAGGACCTTCGGCATCCAGCTCGGCAGCGAATTCCAGGACCCGGATGCCTGGAACCCCGAACAAAACCCGTTCGACCGCAAATTCGAGATCGTCGCAGACATCGAGGATGCCGGCGACGGCGAGGAACTGATTATCCCGAACGACAGCCACGATATAGACGACGGGGACACCTTCGTGCTGACCGGGGTCAAACTTCCCGACGAACGCATCAAGGAGGCCGAGCAGGAACTGCTGAAAGCAGGCAAAGCCTGGGCGGTCAAGAACAGCAGCGACACGGACGTGTACGACTGTCCCACGAACCCCGTGTACTGCCAGCGTCACGACAAGAATTACGATCCGGGGCAAAAGGTGCTGCTGCAAGACCCCCGTTTCGGAGCGAGCGGCCGGCAATCGCGCATCCAGGGATTCGAAAAGAAACTCTACAACGAGTATATAGCCACATATACCGTCGGCGACAACACCTCCTACTCCCGATTGGCCGCCATCGAGAAGGACATCGAAGAATCGGCTTATGCCGAGCGTATCGGAGTGGTGAACGGGGTCGGCATCTATCTGATCCGATCCAAATACGACACCACCCTTCCGACGGATTACAACGCCTATTCGGCGTTAGCCACCGAAACACTCTTTCTGAACAAACGGAAAGGCGGGACGGTCCTCGGAAGCACGACGTTCGACAAAGACATCACGATAGGCGGTTCGGTTGTCTCCAAAGACTTCCGTCAGG
>ERZ827516.790-NODE-790-length-32354-cov-12.648101_pt1 | contig 32354 bp, 31 predicted proteins | sample MGYA00519703_ERZ827516 | MGnify/ENA primary metagenome ERZ827516 (study PRJEB31778, sample SAMEA3449337) | human gut metagenome | biome: human gut; feature: human-associated habitat; material: faeces | place: United Kingdom | collected 2010/2012 ...
AAACTAACATGACAATGAGCGATCCAATCGCAGATATGCTTACAAGAATCCGTAACGCAAACACTGCAAAACATGACACAGTAGATGTTCCGGCATCCAAAATGAAAACTGCAATTGCTAACATCCTTGTTGATGAAGGATATATTGCAAAATATGATTTAGTTGAAGACGGAGTTGTTAAAACTCTTCATATCACACTGAAATACGGTGAAGACAAAAACGAAAAAATCATCACTGGTTTAAAGAGAATCTCCAAACCTGGTCTTCGTATCTACGCAGGTAAGGATCAGCTTCCAAAAGTTCTTGGTGGACTTGGAATCGCAATTCTTTCTACAAACAAAGGTGTTATTACTGATAAAGAAGCTCGTAAACTTCAGGTTGGCGGCGAAGTATTAGCATTCGTTTGGTAATTTGAACCAAGATTTTTTATAGAGAACAAACTGAAAACAGAGAGGATGAAACATCCTCTCCGATAATCTAAGTAAGGAGGACAAACATATGTCACGAATTGGTAGACTTCCGGTTGCTATTCCTGCAGGCGTAGAAGTAACTGTCGCTGAAGGCAACGTAGTAACTGTAAAAGGACCAAAAGGAACTCTCGAAAGAGCACTTCCTACAGAAATGGAAATCAAAGTCGAAGATGGTCATGTAGTAGTATCCAGACCAAACGACTTAAAGAAAATGAAATCTCTTCACGGTTTAACAAGAAGCTTGATCCACAACATGGTTGTTGGTGTAAGCGAAGGCTATACAAAAGAGCTTGAAGTTAACGGTGTAGGTTATAAAGCAGCAAAACAGGGCAAAAAGCTTGTGCTTAGCCTTGGATATTCTCATCCGGTAGAAATGGAAGATCCAGACGGAATCGAAACCAAAGTAGATGGTAACAAGATTATCGTATCCGGTATCAGCAAAGAAAAAGTCGGCCAGTTTGCAGCTGAGATCAGAGACAAGAGAAGACCTGAGCCATACAAAGGTAAAGGTATTAAGTATGTTGATGAAGTTATCAGACGTAAAGTTGGTAAGACTGGTAAGAAATAATTCAGGAGGGTGAGAAAATGGTAAATAAGGCATCTAGAGCGAAAATTCGTGAGAATAAGCATAGAAGATTACGTCATCATTTAAACGGAACTGCAACAACACCACGTTTAGCAGTATTTCGTTCCAACAAGCATATTTATGCTCAGATCATTGATGACACTGTAGGAAAAACTTTAGTATCTGCTTCTACTCTTCAGAAAGAAGTAAGAGCTGAGTTAGAGAACACTGATGATGTAGCAGCTGCTGCACATTTAGGAACCGTTATTGGTAAGAAAGCTGTTGAAGCTGGCATCGAAAGCGTTGTTTTCGACAGAGGAGGCTATATCTACCACGGTAAAGTTAAAGCACTGGCAGACGCAGCAAGAGAAGCTGGGCTGAAATTCTAATAAGGAGGAGCGAAACACATGAAACGTAATCTTATTGATGCTAGTCAGTTAGAATTAGAAGATAAAGTAGTATCAATCAAGCGTGTTACCAAGGTTGTTAAAGGTGGTCGTAACTTCCGTTTCACAGCTTTAGTTGTTGTAGGTGACGGCAACGGACACGTTGGTGCAGGTTTAGGTAAAGCAGCCGAAATTCCTGAAGCGATCCGCAAAGGAAAAGAGGATGCTATTAAGAAATTAGTAACAGTAGCAAGAGACGAAAACAACTCTATTACACATGACTTCGTTGGAAAATACGGAAGCGCTGAAATGCTTCTGAAGAGAGCTCCGGAAGGTACTGGAGTTATCGCCGGCGGTCCTGCCCGTGCGGTAATCGAGTTAGCTGGTATCAAAAACATCCGTACAAAATGTATGGGATCCAGAAACAAACAGAACGTTGTTCTTGCAACAATCGAAGGCTTAAGACAGTTAAAAACTCCGGAAGAAGTTGCTAGACTTCGCGGAAAATCTGTTGATGAGATTCTGGCTTAAGGAGGAAATACAAAAATGGCAAACACATTAAAAGTTACATTAGTAAAATCTCCTATTGGTGCAGTTCCGAAACACAAAAAAACTGTTGCAGCTATGGGTCTTACAAAAATGCACAAAACAGTTGAAATGCCGGATAACGCAGCAACAAGAGGAATGATTCAGCAGGTACAGCACCTGGTAAAGGTTGAAGAAGCTTAATTGCGATTTAACCAGAGAGAATTCTGATATGGATCTGATATGAACCTGTTATTCGCAGAGAATGGCAGGAGCATACAGAAACATATTCAGACACAATACAATCTGAACTTATAGATTTGAAATAATAATAAGGAGGTGCCAACATGGAATTATCAAACTTAAGACCAGCAGAAGGTTCTAAGCACAGCGATAACTTCAGAAGAGGCCGTGGACATGGTTCTGGAAACGGTAAAACAGCCGGTAAAGGACACAAAGGACAGTTAGCTCGTTCCGGTCACAAGAAACCGGGATTTGAAGGTGGTCAGATGCCTTTATACAGACGTCTGCCTAAGAGAGGATTCAAAAACAGAAATACAAAAGAGATTATTGCAATCAACGTTGACGTACTGAACCGTTTTGAAGATGGTGCAGAAGTTACAGCAGAAAGCTTACTTGCAAGCGGTGCAATCTCCAAGATCGCTGATGGCGTTAAAATTCTTGGAAACGGTGAGCTGACAAAGAAACTTAATGTCAAAGTAAATGCTGTCAGCGAGACTGCAAAATCAAAAATTGAAGCTGCTGGTGGTACAGTAGAGGTGATCTAATGTTTGAAACTCTTAAAAATGTTTTTAGAGTGAAAGAAATGAGACGCAAGCTGTTGTATCTGATATGGATGATTTTTATCATCCGTATCGGCTGCCAGATTCCGGTACCGGGAGTTGACAGTGATTTCTTCAAACAGTGGTTCAGCAGCAATGCCGGTGATGCATTCAATTTCTTTGATGCATTTACCGGTGGTTCATTTGAAAGAATGTCAATTTTCGCATTAAACATCACACCATATATTACATCTTCCATTATCATTCAGCTTCTTACCATTGCAATTCCGGCACTGGAAGAAATGCAGAGAGATGGTGAAGAGGGAAGAAAGAAGATGACTGCGATCACACGTTATGTGACCGTAGGTCTTGCTTTATTTGAGTCAATCGCAATGGCAATCGGATTCGGACGTCAGGGTATGATTCCGAATCTGGACTTCTTTAAAGGTGTTGTAGTTGTTGCCTGCCTTACAGCCGGTTCAGCTATGCTGATGTGGCTCGGTGAGCGTATTACGGAAAAAGGCGTTGGAAATGGTATTTCCATCGTACTTACCATTAATATCATTTCCAGAGTACCAAGCGACCTGACATTACTGTATGAGAACTTTATTAAAGGAAAAACGATTGCAAAGGGTACTCTTGCAGGACTGATCATTGCAGCCGTTATTCTTCTGGTAGTAGTTCTGGTACTTATCCTTAACGGAGCAGAGAGAAGAATTCCGGTTCAGTATTCCAAGAAAATGGTTGGAAGAAAGCTGATGGGCGGTCAGTCCACCAATATTCCGCTGAAGGTTAACACCGCCGGTGTTATCCCGGTAATCTTTGCATCCTCCATTATGTCTTTCCCGGCTGTCATTGCGCAGTTAACAGGAAAAGGTAATGGTACAGGAATCGGAAGTGAGATTATTCGTGGTCTTTCTTCCAATAACTGGTGTAATCCGAAACAGCTCCAGTATACATGGGGATTGGTTCTTTACATCGTACTTTGTGTTTTCTTTGCATATTTCTATACTTCCATTACATTCAATCCTCTGGAAGTAGCAGATAATATCAAAAAGCAGGGTGGATTTATTCCGGGTATTCGTCCTGGAAAACCTACGTCAGACTATTTGACTAATATCTTAAATTATATTATATTTATAGGTGCAGTAGGTCTTATCATTGTGTGCGTGATTCCGTTCATCTTTAATGGTGTGTTCGGAGCGAATGTTTCATTCGGTGGTACATCTATCATCATTATTGTTGGTGTTATCCTCGAAACTGTGAAACAGATTGAGTCACAGCTTCTCGTACGTAATTACAAAGGCTTTCTGAACAATTAAAAATGAGAGGTTGTGGTGCATGGCATCACAGCCTTGATTTGCTAAAAAAGAAAACGGAGGGTATAACTTATGAAAATCATTATGTTGGGTGCACCGGGGGCAGGAAAAGGAACTCAGGCGAAGAAAATTGCTGCGAAATATCAGATTCCGCATATTTCTACCGGAGATATTTTCCGCGCAAACATTAAAAATGGAACAGAACTGGGTAAAAAAGCAAAAACTTATATGGATCAGGGACTTCTCGTACCTGATGAACTGACCTGTGATCTGGTTGTGGACAGAATACAACAGCCGGATGCAGCAAATGGTTATGTGCTGGATGGTTTTCCAAGAACAATTCCTCAGGCAGAGTGCTTAACAGAGGCTCTGAACAAACTGGGAAGTAAAGTTGATTATGCAATCGATGTGGATGTTCCGGACTCCAATATTGTAAACCGTATGTCCGGAAGACGTGCCTGCCTGAAATGTGGTGCTACTTATCATGTTGTACATGCAGCACCGAAGGTTGAGGGCGTTTGTGATACCTGTGGAGAGAAACTGGTGCTTCGTGATGATGACCAGCCTGAAACAGTTCAGAAACGTCTTAACGTATATCATGAGCAGACACAGCCGCTGATCGATTATTATACTAAAGAGGGAATTTTAAAATCAGTGGATGGTACAAAAGATCTTGAAGAAGTATTTGCAGATATTGTTGCCATCCTGGGAGAGTAATTGGGTGTTTTTAAACACCATCTGGAGGTAAAATGTCGGTTTCTATCAAGACAGAACATGAAATTGAACTTATGAGGGAGGCAGGTCATCTGCTTGAAAAAGTGCATGATGGTCTGATCCCTTACATTAAACCGGGAGTGAGCACAAAGGAGATTGACCGTATCGGAGAACAGATGATACGTGATCTGGGATGCATCCCGAATTTCCTGAACTACGGAGGGTTTCCGGCGTCATTCTGTATCAGTCTGAATGATGAGGTAGTTCATGGGATCCCGTCTGAAGAGAAGATCATTCAGGAGGGAGATCTTGTAAAGATTGATGCCGGTCTTATTTATAAGGGGTATCATTCTGATGCAGCGAGGACTTATGCTGTCGGTGAAGTTTCACCGCAGGCACGTAAGCTGATGGATGTGACCAGAGAGTGTTTCTTTGAGGGACTCAAGGCCGCACGTGCGGGAAATCATCTGAATGATATTTCCAAGGCAATCGGTGCTCATGCTGCCAAATATCATTATGGGATTGTCCGCGACCTGGTTGGACATGGAATCGGCACTCACCTTCATGAGGATCCGCAGATCCCGAATTTTCCGCAGAAGCGAAGAGGAGTTCGTCTGATGCCGGGTATGACACTTGCTGTAGAGCCTATGATCAATCTGGGACGTGCAGATGTGGCATGGCTGGATGATGAGTGGACTGTTGTAACTATGGATGGTTCTCTTTCTGCTCATTATGAGAATACGATTCTTATTACAGACGGAGATCCGGAGATTCTGACTCTTACGAAATAATTGGACGACATACAGGAGGTTTAAAATGTCAAAAGCAGATGTAATCGAAGTGGAAGGCACTGTTCTGGAAAAGCTGCCTAATGCGATGTTTAAAGTGGAACTGGAGAACAAACATGTGGTGCTTGCACATATCAGTGGTAAGTTACGTATGAATTTTATTCGTATTCTTCCCGGAGATAAAGTTACGATTGAACTGTCTCCGTATGATCTGTCTAAGGGCAGGATTATCTGGAGAGATAAGTAAGAAATATTGGACTGCAGTTGGTGCAGTGATGAGAAAGAGAGCTGGAGGGATCTGGTTCTCTTTTTTTGTGCTGTAAAGGGGGACGCGTATAAAAATAATTCATTTCATGTGCGGTTTCGGCATCTAAGATATTCTAAGCTTTCAGAAATCTGCTAAAAGCATGAGGAAATCAGGTCAAACTCGCTTCGCTCAGACAGTGACCTGATTTTCTCATAACGCAGATTTCTGAGAGCTAAGAATATCTAAGATGCCTGCAAATGCACATGAAATGAATTATTTTTCTACGCTGTATGTTGGCAGTGGGAAGTATAAATGGATGATTGGGGGAGAAAATGAAAAAATGTGATTTTATTCAAAAAAGTGCTTGCATTTTATATTTTGCTGTGATAATATATAAGCCGAACGCGTGAGTATATTGTATTTGTGCGCTCAAAAAACTGCAGATTTTAATGAATTTACGGAAGGAGGATTTCCAGTGAAAGTAAGATCATCTGTAAAGCCGATCTGCGAAAAATGCAAGATCATTAAAAGAAAAGGATCTATCAGAGTAATCTGTGAAAATCCAAAACACAAACAGCGTCAGGGTTGATTGACAGTTTAAAGTTTGTGTAACGTGCGGCTGCAGTATGAGACACCCGGAAGGGTTGTTCAGACTGTTAAGATAGTTTAGCATGTATTGCCTAATACCGAGAGGCAACGTTGGCCCGTTGGCCGCAGTAATTCGGAAAGGCTGCTTTTCGCCAATTGCAGCTGGGTGTTTTACCGAGGCACCCCAATTAGGAACTGAGAAATAAGGAAGTGATGTGTCCGATACATCCCATTTCACCTTACTTGAGTGAGAGAATTCGCGAGGGTAAGTGATGTACAGGCATTAAGGACTTTCAAAGTAGAAGATGGAGGAAACAGTACATGGCTCGTATAGCTGGTGTAGACTTACCAAGAGAAAAACGTATTGAAATCGGTCTTACCTACATTTATGGTATTGGTAGACCAAGCGCAGACAAGATCCTTGCAAAGGCAGAAGTTAATCCTGACACACGTGTCAGAGATCTGACTGATGACGAAGTAAAGAGACTCAGCGCAGTTATTGATGAAACAATGACAGTAGAAGGTGACCTTCGTAGAGAAATCGCCCTCAACATTAAGAGACTGCAGGAAATTGGATGCTACAGAGGTATCCGTCATCGTAAAGGACTTCCGGTTCGTGGTCAGAAGACTAAGACCAACGCCAGAACACGTAAAGGTCCTAAGAGAACAGTAGCTAATAAGAAGAAATAAATAAAGCTTTAAACATCTGATAAGCGTAAGCTGATCTTATGAGGAAGCTTGCATGGACACTTGATGAATGACAAGCGAAGCGAGGAAATGAATTTAGTGGACATGGTGTTTCTTGTAACATATATTTGATTGATAAATAGGAAAGTGTAGGTTAGTTTTAAAATGGCTAAAGTGACTAAAAAAGCGACTGCAAAACGTCGTGTCAAGAAAAACGTTGAACACGGACAGGCACATATTCAGTCTTCTTTCAACAATACAATTGTTACTCTGACTGACAATGAAGGAAACGCTCTTTCATGGGCAAGTGCTGGTGGTCTTGGATTTAGAGGTTCAAGAAAATCTACTCCTTATGCAGCACAGATGGCAGCTGAGACTGCAACAAAAGCTGCACTTATTCATGGTTTAAAAACTGTAGATGTTATGGTAAAAGGACCAGGTTCTGGACGTGAAGCTGCAATCCGTGCCCTTCAGGCTTGCGGACTGGAAGTAACAAGCATCCGCGACGTAACTCCGGTACCACACAACGGTTGCCGCCCACCAAAACGCAGAAGAGTCTAATTGATTTAGAATATTAGGAGGTATTTGAGAAATGGCAGTAAATAGAGTGCCTGTTCTGAAAAGATGCAGATCCCTTGGCCTGGATCCGATTTATTTAGGAATTGATAAAAAATCCACAAGACAGTTAAAACGTGCAAATCGTAAAATGTCTGAGTATGGTTTACAGTTAAGAGAAAAACAGAAAGCAAAATTCATCTACGGAGTTCTGGAAAAACCTTTCCACAACTACTACGACAAAGCTGACAGAATGCCTGGACAGACTGGTGCAAACCTTATGATCCTTCTTGAGAGCAGACTTGACAATGTAGTATTCCGTATGGGATTTGCAAGAACAAGAAAAGAAGCTCGTCAGATTGTTGACCACAAGCATGTACTTGTAAACGGAAAATGTGTAAACATTCCTTCCTACCTTGTAAAAGCCGGTGATCAGATCGAGATCAGAGAAAAATCCAAAGGTTCTGAAAGATACAAAGGTATCCTTGAAGTAACTGGCGGACGTCTTGTTCCGGAATGGATCGATGTAGATCAGGAGAACTTAAAAGGAACTGTAAAAGAACTTCCTAACAGAGAAGCAATTGATGTTCCTGTAAACGAGATGCTTATCGTCGAGTTGTACTCCAAATAATCCATAGGATTATATCATAGAAAATTACCTGGTAATATTTCTATTATTTATACGATTCAGTGGTTGATTATTATCTTCCGCTGAATTGTAGTATTTGAATGAATACCCCTCAAACTTTTATTAACCCAGAAGGAGGGAACCCTATAGTGTTTGATTTTAATAAACCTAAGATCGAGATTACCGAATTATCTGAAGATAAAAAATTTGGCAGATTCGTAGTTGAGCCTCTGGAAAGAGGATATGGAACTACACTTGGAAATTCTTTAAGAAGAATTATGCTGTCTTCCCTGCCGGGTGCAGCTGTAAGCCAGGTTAAAATTGATGGTGTGCTTCACGAATTCAGCTCCATTCCGGGCGTAAAAGAAGACGTGAGCGATATTATCATGAATCTGAAGAGCCTTGCTATTAAGAACCACAGCACAGACAATGAGCCGAAAACCGCATACATCGAATGTGAAGGAAAAGGTGTTGTAACTGCAGCTGATATCCAGGCTGATCAGGATATCGAGATCATGAATCCGGATCAGGTGATTGCTACTTTAAACGGTGGCAAGGACTGCAGACTTGCTATGGAGCTTACTATTACAAAAGGCCGCGGATATATCAGTGCTGATAAAGGTAAATCTGATGATATGCCGATCGGTGTACTTGCAGTTGATGCTATCTATACACCGGTAGACAGAGTCAACATGACTGTAGAGAATACACGTGTTGGTCAGGTAACCGATTATGATAAGCTGACACTGGATGTGTATACAAACGGTACACTTGATCCGGATGAGGCGGTAAGCCTTGCAGCAAAAGTATTAAGCGAGCACTTGAGCCTTTTCATTGACCTTTCCGAGAATGCAAAGACCGCTGAGGTTATGATTGAGAAAGAAGACAATGAGAAAGAAAAAGTCCTGGAAATGAGCATTGATGAACTTGAGTTATCTGTTCGTTCCTATAACTGCTTGAAGAGAGCCGGCATTAATACAGTTGAAGAATTATGTAACAAGACTTCTGATGATATGATGAAGGTTCGTAACCTTGGACGTAAATCATTAGAAGAAGTTCTTGCGAAACTGAAAGAGCTGGGCTTACAGCTTCAGCCTGCAGAAGAGTAAGAATTGATCAGGTTATTGGTTCTCTAAGGGAACAATAACCAGTTAGCAAAGAGATATTATACGGTGGGGATGCCTAAGCAGTCGGACAGTAAGACCGAACAAGCGTGCCCGGCTGTCCCACAGATGGAGGAAAATTAAATGGCAAAATATAGAAAATTAAGCAGAACTTCTGACCAGAGAAAAGCATTACTGAGAAGCCAGGTAACAAGCCTTTTATATCATGGAAAAATTGTTACTACAGAAGCTAAAGCAAAAGAAATCCGTAAAATCGCAGAAGGCCTTGTAGCTATGGCTGTTCGTGAAAAAGATAACTTCGAAACTGTTACTGTAACTGCTAAAGTTGCTCGTAAAGATGCTGAAGGCAAGAGAGTAAAAGAAGTTGTTGACGGAAAGAAGAAAACTGTATACGATGAAGTACAGAAAGAGATCAAGAAAGATGCTCCTTCCAGACTTCACGCTCGTCGTCAGATGATGAAAGTTTTCTACCCGGTTAAAGAAGTACCTGCAAAGGGTGCCGGAAGAAAGAAAAACACTAAAGACGTAGATATGGTTGCTAAGATGTTCGATGAGATCGCTCCAAAATACGCTGACCGTAACGGTGGTTACACAAGAATCGTTAAGATCGGACCGCGTAAAGGCGATGCTGCAATGGAAGTACTGATCGAATTAGTATAATCCAGCCAGATTTTCGATTTTATATTTGTCCAGACGATGATAAGACTGCATATGTATGGTGTTCATGCCGTATATATGCAGTTTTTTTGTTATGCTATAGGAAATCACTTCCTTGTAACATAACCGTTTATTACCCTTGATTATTTGAGCCAGATAGCGTAAAATCGTAGAGTATATAAAAACCATATTGATGAAGAAGTGTTAAATAAGACATTGGACTGTTACAAAATACGAGAGCAAAAGATAAGCGAGGAATACAAATGACCGGCAGGAGATTGAAAAATTGAGGCAGAATACGAAAAAGAAACGATCAGGATTTGGTTATTTCATCAGGATGTTTTTGTTGTTGGTGGAATTACTGGCTGTTACACTGTTTCTGTGGGGAAATGATGCTTATTCCATATCTGCCACCACACCTGAATTTAAGTGGGAAAATTATAAAACGATCGCACATGCACTGGGAGGGATTGGTGATAAAACCTATCTGAATTCAAAAGAGAGTTTTCTGGCAGGCTATCAGATGGGGTGCAGGTTGTTTGAAGTTGATCTTGTGAAGACATCTGACAATGTATGGGTGTGCCGCCATAGCTGGTATCAGTCTCTTGGACAATGGGAAGGCGATGAAAAGAAAGTTCTGTCCTCAGAGGAATTCTTATCCCGGCCCATTTATGGAAAATATACTCCTATAACATTTGAAGATCTGCTGGTGCTGCTGAGCGATTATCCGGATACTTTTGTGATGCTGGATTCCAAGCAGTATTCTGTCCGTAATTATCAGAAGACGGTGGAGGACTATGCTGATTATATCGAACTTGCAGAAGCGGCAGGTGTTCCGGATGTGATGGGACAGATCATACCGGAAATCTATAATCAGGCAATGTTTGCCGGAACAGCACTGCTGTATGATTTTCCTGGATATATTTATTCCTTATGGCAGGAATATTCTACAGAAGAACTGACTGAGATCGCAGCATTCTGTAAAGAAAAAAATATTCAGGCAGCTACAGTCTATTATAAATACTGGTCAGAGGATGTGCAGGAGATTTTTGACAAAAAAGGGATCAGGTTATATATTTATACTGTGAATGACCTGAAGGAAGCACAATATTATATGCAAGAGGGTGCGGCAGGTGTATGCTCAGACTATCTGCAGGATACTATGTTTAACTGATCTGTCCTGTCGGCATTATGAAATGGTCATAGAGGATTATTATAGCTGTAGCTGTTCTAGAGCGTGTCTGAAAAATCATTCCCGCAATCTGCACGCCCCGCTTTGCGGTATATTTTGCTCGAATTCGGTTGCCGTAGCCCGCTACGACGCCCTCATCCGGGCAAAATCTCCCACAAATTGTGACATACATCTTGCGGAAAGCATTTTTCAGACACGCTCTAGGATGAATAAGGGCAAAGATATCAGGAACAAAAAGAATTTTAAATAAGCGGCAATAACAAAGATTATATTATAAAGGAAATTATCATACACAATGAAAATAAGAGTAATGATTGCTGTCTGTGCAGCAAAATTTGTAGGATACGTATGTAAGAAAATGGGAAGACAGGGTGTGACCTGGGCAGGAAAAGTGGCGATTAAGATCTGTCCGGACATTCTGGAACAGCTTTCCTCACAGGTACGAAAGGCTATTTTTGCAACCTGCGGTACAAATGGAAAGACAACTACCAACAATATGCTCTGTGCGGCACTGGAAGCGGAAGGACAGAAAGTAATCTGTAACCATACAGGTTCCAATATGCTCAATGGAGTTGTTGCCGCATTTGTGCTGGCTTCGAAATGGAATGGTAAGATTGATGCGGACTATGCATGCATTGAGGCCGATGAAGCATCCACCAGACATATTTTTCCGAGAATCAAGCCGGACTATATGCTTCTGACAAATCTTTTCCGCGACCAGCTTGACAGATACGGAGAGATTGATATCACTATGAACATTCTGGAAGAAATGATGCGCAAGGTTCCGAAGATGCAGATTATTGTAAACGGTGATGATGCATTATCCGCATATCTTGCCATGGATTCCGGGAATCCATATGTAACTTATGGTATCAGTAAACCGGTGATCAAATCTGCGGCAAATGAAATCAGGGAAGGACGTTTCTGTAAGCGATGCGGTGAAAAACTGGAATATCGTTTTTATCATTACAGCCAGCTGGGAGATTATTATTGTCCAAAATGCGGATTTGCAAGACCGAAGCCGGATTTTGATGCGGAGGATGTAAAGGTAGGCGACCAGCTCAGCTTTTGTGTAGAAGGAAAACACATTGTAGCAAATTATAAGGGATTTTATAATGTGTATAATATACTGGCAGCTTATGCGGGAGTGAGGACTGCGGGATTTGCGGGAGAGCATTTCGGGGATATGCTCCGCAGATTTAATCCGGAAAACGGACGTATGGAGCAGTTTCGCATTAAGGGAACAGGAGTAACCTTAAATCTTGCCAAGAATCCGGCGGGATTTAATCAGAATATTTCCGCAGTGATGCAGGATCAGGCACCGAAGGACATCATTATTGCGATCAATGATAATGCTCAGGACGGAACAGATATTTCCTGGCTCTGGGATGTTGACTTTGATCTTCTCGGAAATGATTCAGTGAAATCTATTACTGTAAGCGGTATCCGCTGTCAGGATATGCGTCTGCGGCTGAAATATGTGGATATCCCGTCTGTCCTCGAGGGCGATGTTGAGAAAGCAATCCGCGACAGAGTAGAGGACGGAGTGGGGAATCTGTATGTGCTGGTAAACTATACAGCATTATTCAGTACCAGAAATATTCTGAAGAGACTGGAGGGTGAGAGATAATGAAAATCACAATAGGACATTTATATCCGGATCTTCTGAATCTTTATGGCGACAGAGGTAATATTCAGTGTCTGATGAAGAGATGCCAGTGGCGTGGGATTGAGGCTGAGACCATACCGTTTGAGCTGGATGATAAAATAGATTTCTCGAAGCTTGATATCGTACTTCTGGGTGGCGGTTCGGACAGAGAGCAGATGATCGTATGTGAGAAGCTTCAGGAAATCCAGCCGGATTTTAAGGCTTATGTGGAAGATAACGGCGTTGTCATTGCAATCTGCGGTGGCTATCAGTTACTTGGAAAGTATTACAAAACAGATCAGGGAAACATGAAAGGACTGGACCTGGTAGACTTGTTTACAGAGCAGGGCGAAGGCCGTCTGATCCAGAATATCGTTCTGCAGAGTGATCTGTTTGATATGCCGATCGTTGGATTTGAGAATCATGGAGGAAGAACCTGCATTAATAATAACAAACCACTGGGAAAAGTACTTTACGGTGCAGGAAATGACGGTAAGTCAGGCTATGAAGGCGTAGTATATAAGAATGTGATAGGGACTTATCTGCATGGACCGTTACTTCCGAAGAATCCGCAGCTTGCAGACTGGCTCATTCAACATGCGCTGGAAAGAAAGTATGGAAAAGAAACAGAACTTACACCGTTAGATGACAGTCAGGAAAAAGAAGCAAATGACTATATATACCATAGATTTGTAAGAGGATAATTATGGCGAAATCATGTAATCAAAAAGGAAAAATACTGTATCTGCAGAAAATGCTGTCTGAGACAACCAGCCAAAAGCCTGTCACCATGCAGGAGATTCTGGCAAAACTGGAAGAACAGGGGATTCGAGCTGAGCGAAAGAGTATTTATGATGATATGGAAACCCTGCGTGATTTTGGAATGGATATACATTACAGAAGAGGACGGGAAGGAGGATATTATGAGGAAAAATCTGCTTCAGATAAAACAGAAGCAGATAATACGATAATACATCAGCCAGATGGCGAAACAGGAGAGAAATCTGAAAATGTGCAGGAACAGATTGGAAAAGAATCTGAAGCACCTGCAAAGATCAGTGCTCCGACACCCTCCCAAACAGGAGAGAATATAAAAGAAATCAGGCTTGTATGTCAGAATTCTACAAAGAAAAAAATCCAGCGTACCTTTGGTTCGGAGATTTTCTGCAAAATAAAGGGGGAGGATAATTTTATTGTAACTGTTGAGGTTGTGGTTGATAAGGCATTTTTTGGATGGTTGACTTCTATGGGAAGAAATGTACATATTCTGAAACCAAAGAAAGCAGCCGTTGCCTATCGGGATTATCTGAAGAACATTGCAAAAGATTATAAGGGAATTGATAAATAAATATGATATCAGAAAGGATCGTATTATGAAAAGAAGAGCAACAGCTATTCTGCTTGGAATAATGGTATCCTCCATGTTCCTGTCTGCCTGCGGGAAGAATGAGGCAAAAGAAGCAGCAAATGAAAGCGCCCAGGTAGAAGAAGAGGGCGTAGGCGAAGTAACTGAGGAAGGTGAAAAAGTAGAGGCAGAAAATAAAAATGCTTCTGATGCCGATGACAGCAGCAAGGCAGGAGACAGTGCAAAATCAGACGAAGACAATAAAGAGACATCAGTGAAGGAGGAAGAAGACGGAGATTCTTCAGGAAAAGATTCAGATGATGAATCAGAGGAAGATGCTGAGGTAACGGAAGCTTCTGCCGGAAAGATAGGTGTGCTTCTTTCTGATGACGATGAGGATGCAAAAATTGACAGCGAAGAGATGACTTCGCAGATTGAAGATGGAGGATATGAGGCAGATGTGAAGAATGCCGGCGGCGATCCTGCGCTTCAGATTTCCCAGATTCAGGAATTTATTGATGAGCAGGTTTCTGCCCTGATCATTGATCCGGTAGATTCCTATGGTCTGACAGATATCCTGAAAACTGCCAAAGAGCAGGAAATACCGGTTATTTCCTATGACAGTCTGATCCGGGATACTGCGGATATCAATTATTATGCAACTTATGATACCAGAGCAATAGGAAAGGATATTGCCAAAGAAATTATCAAAAAAATGGATCTGGATAAAGCCAGAGAGGATAAGAAGTCTTATACAATAGAATTTCTCATGGGATCTCCGGATGACAATGCTGCACTGTTTCTGTGTAATGGAATCCAGGAAGGGCTTCAGGAATATCTGGATGATGGAACACTTGTATGTAAATCCGGAAATACGTCATTTGATGATACAGGAATCATGAGATGGAGCGAGACATCTGCAAAGACAAAACTTGATTCGATTATAAGTGAGTTTTATGCAGAGGAGAAGGCTCCGGATATTATCTGTACTGCATATGACGGATTTGCTTATGCTGCAGAGGAAATTTTAAGTGACAGTGGTCTGGAACCGGGAAGTGATGAATGGCCGATGATCACAGGATATGGCAGTGAGGCACAGGCAGTAAAGGATATTGCAGCAGGTAAAATGTCATTTACCATGTTTATGGACCGTAAGGAACTGGCTAAGGGCGGAGCACAGATGGCCATTGACTATCTGACAGGAGAGAAAGTTGACGTAAAAGATTATTCACAGTATGATAACGGAGTAAAGATTGTGGGAACTTTTACATGTGGAGCACAGATGATCGACAAGGATAATTATCAGATTCTTGTGGATAACGGAACTTATACGGAAGATGAGATCGCTCCTGATTCCACACCGACACCAGAGGCAACACCTGTGCCGAAAGTGACATTAAAGACAGCCTCAGAGGAAGATTCAAAAGAAGTGACACCAACTCCCGAAACAGAAGATAAATCAGAAGGTGAAACGAGAGAAAATCTGATCTATGATTCCGAAGATAACTCAAAAGTGGAGAAAACATCAGATCAGAAAAAATAAAGAATTCATAGAACAAAAAAAGGATGGGTTTTCCCATCCTTTTATAGTTAATCTCTGAAGGTTAAGGAATCGTCTGTCATGGAATCAACAATGGCAAGAGATTCAAGACGTATTCCCATATCGCGGATCTCCTGACCGCCATGCTGGAATCCTTTCTCAATAACAATACCGGCTCCTTCAAGAGTTGCCCCTGATTTCTTAACAATATCGATCAGGCCGAGAAGTGCACATCCGTTAGCAAGGAAATCATCAATCAGAAGTACATGATCTTCAGGTCCGAGAAACTTCTTGGAAAGGATCACATCATATACTTTCTTATGAGTGAAAGATTCTACTTTAGTTGTATACATTTCTCCATCCAGATTCACGCTCTGTGCTTTCTTGGCAAAAACTACAGGTACATCAAAGTACTGTGCAGCAATACAGGCGATACCGATACCGGATGCTTCAATTGTAAGGATTTTAGTGATTGGACAGTCGGAGAAGCGGCGTTTGAATTCTTTGCCGATTTCATTGATGAGGGTAATATCCATCTGATGATTTAAGAAACTGTCTACTTTTAAAATATTTCCCGGTTTTACAACTCCATCCTTAAGAATTCGGTCTTTTAAAAGCTTCATAGATTTCTCTCCTTTATATATGTAATTAGTTTGTAGCTGTCGGTAACTATCCGGTACACTGCTTCCCGAAAGTACTGAATAGTTACAGTTACTGTGAATATGCAGAATTCAAAAAAACATCAGGCTGCAAAATGAACAGTAACATTGCTGTTTTGATAATTATAGACTATGATACGCTATAATTCGTCTTCATGCAATTATTTTTGACAAAAAATCTAAAAATAATTATAATAGTCTCAGACTGGTTGGGAAAAACCGCAGGACAATCTGTGCAGATTGCCGTAAATCAGCCGAAGAGGGCTGCGAAAAAATAAGCAGCGAGCTGGGTCTTAAATAGTGAAACGGATTGTGAATATCCGTCTTACGGACTGGAGATGGAATATGAAAGAATATGAACTGATATGGGAAATTTTTAATAAATGTCCGCGGAATCAGATGCGTGATGTTTTTGTGGAAGAGCTGGAACTTGAGGATCCGGAAGAATATATCAGAAATAAATTCAAAGGAAAAGAAGTTTCCTATGAAAAAACTGTCCTGGAGGATGGAACCATTATTTTTGATATTACAACTTCACAAATAAAACAGCGTTGCTCCTTTACAGAAATTTGACAAATGTGGTATAATATCATTTACGCTGTACAAAAGTGCTGTAAGCAGGAAAGCCACAGACAGTGTGTGAGGATATAAAGACAGTTAAGCGGTAAAGAATCGGATATTCTGAAAGAGAAAGGGGAATGTTATGGCCGAGGAACAAAAGACACATACGCATGTACTGGAGGATGGGACGGTAGTTGAACATTCTCACGGGGAGCATGGGCATCATCACAGTCATGCGCATACAAAGGCAGTGCTGAATCGTATGTCCAGAGCAATCGGACATATGGAATCTATCAAACGTATGATAGAGGACGGAAGAGACTGTGCGGAAGTTCTGATACAGCTTTCAGCAGTGAAATCTGCTATCAATAATACAGGTAAGATCATTCTGCAGGATCATATCGAACACTGTATCGTAGATGCAGTGGAACATGGTGATAAAGAGGCAATTAAAGAACTTGAGGTAGCAATTGACAGATTTGTAAAGTAATATGCGTACTCTGGAGCTTGTTTGAAAAATGCTTTACGCAAGATGTGCGTCACAATTTGTGGGAATGATTTTTCAGACACGCTCCACACTGGCAATAGAGAATATTTTGTTATTGTTCACACACCACTATCCCGCGAGGTGTTTTGGCATGAATATGCCAAAATCCCGAGACATACAAGCCAAAATTCCATTGCCGCAGGCAATCTGGAATGAATTTTGGCTACGTTACTGTGAACGGAGTGAACAGTAACAATATTTTGTCAGTACAGCAGTGCGTAAATATAAAGGAGAAGATTAATTATGGCAAAAGAATGTAACAACACTTCATGCGACAAAGCAAGCTGCGAAGGTTGTTCCAGCAGCAAGAAACAGCAGAGTTTTCAGGCAGAAATGAATGCTCAGTCAAATGTAAAACATGTGATCGGGGTTGTCAGCGGAAAGGGTGGCGTTGGTAAATCCTTCGTAACAGGCTCTCTGGCAAACATGATGGCAGCACAGGGATACAAAGTCGGTATCCTGGATGCGGATATCACAGGACCGTCCATTCCGAAAATGTATGGATTAAAGGGTGCAGCAATGGCAAATGATGAAGGTATCTACCCGATGATCACAAAAAACGGGATCAAGGTAATGTCCATCAACCTTCTGCTTCCTACAGAGGATACTCCTGTAATCTGGAGAGGTCCGGTTCTTGCAAATATGGTAAAACAGTTCTGGACAGATGTTATCTGGGGCGACGTAGACTATCTGTTTGTGGATATGCCTCCTGGAACAGGTGATGTTCCGCTTACAGCATTCCAGTCTCTGCCGATCGAAGGAATCGTGATCGTAACATCACCTCAGGATCTGGTTAAGATGATCGTTAAGAAAGCCTTTAATATGGCTGAGATGATGAAGATACCGGTACTTGGAATCGTAGAGAACTACAGCTATGTGAAATGTCCGGACTGCGGAAAAGAGATCAAAGTCTTTGGTGAGAGCCATATTGATGAGATCGCAGCAGAGCTGAAGGTTCCTGTACTTGGAAAAATGCCAATCGATATGGATTATGCAACCAAGGCAGACGGCGGATTCTTTGCAGCAATCGACAATCAGTATATTACTGATGCGCTGGCTGTAATGCCGAAATAAGAAAAAGAAGTTCTCATTCAGTAAGAAACGCGATTATAAAAATTGTTGTTTCAGTACTGAGTGAGGACTTCTTTTATTATATGGAAGTAAACATTTCAATAAAGCGTTCAGCAGCCTGAGAGACAGTAAGACTGTCATGCTGGGCAAGTATAAGCTGACGTCCGGGAAGAGGCTCTTTTAACATGAGCGGTGTCAGCTGATCATTTTCTTTTAACATATAATCAGGAACACAGGCAATCCCCAGTCCGATCCGTGCCAGATCCAGAAGCAGGTCATTACTGTTTAACTCTACTTCAGGAAGAAGCTTGAGATTATGGGCTGTGAATGCCTCTCGCAGATATTCACTGGTGGTACTTTTGGGGGAAAGCATCAGGATTGGATAGTTCAGAAGCTCCTGCAGTTCGGTCTGAACAGTGTGTACAGGAAAGTAATCCGTATTGGCAACGAATACATCGTGGAATTCTTTTAGCACACGTGTCTGAAAATGACTGCCAAGTCTGGAATTAGGACAGTTGCATACAATCAGATCTGCCTGACCTTTCTCCAGAAGCTCTGCACAGCCGATGGAGGTACTGTTTGTGACTTTGATACGGACATCCGGATAGGTTTGATGGAATTTCTGAAGATAATCAATGAGAAAATACCGGCAGATCGTATCGCTGGCAGCAATACGCAGCTGGCCTTTCAGCAGATTGTCTCCTGACAGGAGAGATTCTCCCTCGTCCAGAAGTTGGAGAGCCGGTTTTACATGCTGGAGCAGAAGTTCTCCTTCAGGAGTTAACAATACTTTCTTGGTACTGCGGATAAAAAGAGGATGATTTAGCTTCTTTTCCAGAGTTTTAATGGACTGGCTGACTGCTGACTGGGAGATAAAAAGCTGGCGGGAGGCCTCTGAGAAGCTGAGGGTGGTGGCAACATAGTAGAATACTTTGTATAGTTCAAGATTAATATCCATAGAAATAAATCCTTTCATAAAATAATGTGATGATACAAATTGTCGGCAGCAATGGAACTTTAGATTGTATGTCTCGGGATTTTGGCATATTCATTCCAAAACATTTCACGGATAGTGATTGATTAGTGTTACTGTTCACTCCGTTCTCAGTAACACGCTTCGCGATGCACAGAATTTATGCTAATCGCATAAATTCGCGCGGTATGTCTCGGGTTTTCTGTGACCTTCGCTCACAAAAAACACCTCGCGGGATATTACCAGTGAACAGTAACTAATTAGTTACATTAATAAAAAATATAAGATATATTAATTTTACTAATGATATTTCCTATGATACTATAAAGAAAGCAATAGTTCAAGCAGCAGGTTCACTGGAGTCGGGCTGCAAGGTGCTTTTAAAGCATTTTTAAAACAATGCATACATAAGAAAGGAGTTTCTATGAGTAACGTAAGACGTGTCTATGTAGAAAAGAAACCGGCCTTCGCTGTACAGGCAAAGGAATTAAAACATGAGGTCAGCAGCTATCTGGGAATTAAATCCGTAACAGCAGTACGTGTGCTGATCCGCTATGATGTAGAAAATATTTCTGATGAAGTTTTTGATAAAGCATGCAAAACTGTTTTTGCAGAGCCACCTGTAGATGATTTATATCTGGAGAATTTTGAGGCAGCAGAAGGCTCCCGCATCTTCTCTGTAGAATTTTTACCGGGACAGTTTGACCAGAGAGCAGATTCTGCTGTTCAGTGTGTACAGTTCCTGGATGAGAATGCACAGCCTATCATTCGTTCCGCAACTACTTATGTAATTGAAGGAACTATTTCAGATGAAGAATTTGATGCTATCAAGCATCACTGCATCAACCCTGTAGATTCCCGTGAGACAGGTCTGCAGAAACCGGAAACACTGGTAACTGTTTTCCCGGAACCGGAAGATGTTAAGATTTTTGACGGATTTAAGGAAATGCCGGAAGCAGAATTAAAGGAACTTTATGATTCTTTAAATCTTGCAATGACATTCAAGGATTTCCAGCATATCCAGCATTATTTCAAAGAAGAAGAGAAACGTGACCCGTCCATGACAGAAATCCGTGTACTGGATACCTACTGGTCTGATCATTGCCGTCACACAACCTTCTCCACAGAACTGACAGATGTAAAATTTGACGAAGGTGATTACAAAGCACCGATCGTAGATACTTACAAGAAATATCTTGCTGACAGAGAAGAACTTTACAAAGGCCGTAAGGACAAATTTGTCTGCCTGATGGATCTGGCTCTGATGGCTATGAAGAAACTGAAAGCAGAAGGAAAGCTTGCTGACCAGGAAGAATCTGATGAGATCAATGCCTGCAGTATTGTAGTTCCTGTAGACGTAGACGGTAAAGAAGAGGAATGGCTGATCAACTTCAAGAATGAGACACATAACCATCCTACTGAGATCGAGCCATTCGGTGGTGCAGCTACCTGCCTTGGCGGTGCGATCCGTGACCCGCTTTCAGGACGTACTTATGTATATCAGGCAATGCGTGTAACAGGTGCAGCAGATCCTACTGTTTCTGTAAAAGAAACTCTCAAGGGTAAACTTCCGCAGAAGAAACTGGTAAGAAGCGCAGCTCATGGCTACAGCTCCTATGGAAACCAGATCGGTCTTGCAACAGGTTATGTAAAAGAAGTTTATCATCCAAATTATGTGGCAAAACGTATGGAAATCGGTGCTGTTATGGGGGCTGCTCCCAGACGTGCGGTTATCCGTGAGAATTCTGATCCGGGAGATATCATTATCTTGCTTGGAGGACGTACAGGACGTGACGGTATCGGTGGTGCTACAGGTTCTTCCAAGGTTCATACAGAAGCTTCTATTGAAGTGTGCGGTGCTGAGGTACAGAAAGGTAATGCTCCTACTGAGCGTAAGATCCAGCGTATGTTCCGCCGTGAAGAAGTCAGCCATATTATCAAGAAATGTAATGACTTTGGTGCAGGCGGTGTTTCCGTTGCTATCGGTGAGCTGGCAGCAGGTCTTAGAGTAGACCTTGACAAGGTTCCGAAGAAATATGCAGGTCTTGACGGAACTGAGATCGCAATCTCCGAATCTCAGGAACGTATGGCTGTAGTAGTTGACCCGAAAGATGTAGATACTTTCCTTGGCTATGCAAATGAAGAGAACCTGGAGGCAATTCCGGTTGCAGTTGTAACAGAGGATCCTCGTCTGGTACTTGTATGGAGAGGAAAAGAAATCGTAAATATTTCCCGTGCATTCCTTGACACTAACGGTGCACATCAGGAGACAACTGTAGAAGTAGAAATCCCTAACAAAGAAGGCAACCTCTTTGAAGAGCGCCCGGATGTAGCTGATGTAAAAGCTAAATGGATGGAAACTCTGGCAGACTTAAATGTATGCTCTCAGAAAGGACTTGTGGAAATGTTCGACGGTTCTATCGGAGCAGGCAGTGTATTTATGCCATACGGTGGTAAATATCAGCTTACAGAGACTCAGTCCATGGTAGCAAAGGTTCCGGTACAGAATGGTAAAACAGATACTGTAACCATGATGAGCTATGGCTTTGATCCGTATTTATCTTCCTGGAGCCCATATCACGGAGCTGCTTATGCAGTGACAGAGTCCGTTGCAAGAATCGTGGCTACAGGTGGTGACTATAAGAAAATCCGTTTCACATTCCAGGAATACTTCCGTCGTATGACAGAAGATCCTAAGAGATGGAGCCAGCCTTTCGCAGCACTTCTCGGTGCTTATGCAGCACAGATGGGATTTGGGCTTCCATCTATCGGTGGTAAGGACAGTATGTCCGGTACATTCAATGATATTGATGTACCTCCGACACTGGTATCTTTCGCAGTTGACGTTGCGAAGATCCAGGATGTGATCACACCGGAATTAAAGAAAGCAGGAAACAAACTGGTATGGCTTCGTGCACCGAAGGATCAGTATGATCTGCCGGATTATGCAGGAATCATGGATCAGTATGAAAAACTTCATAAAGATATGCAGGACGGCAAAGTTGTTTCTGCTTATGCACTTGACCGCCATGGTATTGCAGCAGCAGTTGCAAAGATGGCATTTGGTAATGGCATGGGCGTAAAGATTGAGCATAACCTTGATCCGAGAGATTTCTTTGCACCTGGATTTGGCGATATTATCCTGGAAGTTCCGGATGGTAAGGTTGGTGAGCTTTCCATCACTTATACAGTGATCGGTGAAGTAACTGCTGACGGTAACTTCTCCTATGGAAATACAGTGATCACTGTAGACGAAGCTGAAAATGCATGGAAAGGTACTCTGGAAAAAGTATTTAAGACAGTTTCTTCTGAGAATGATAAAGAGGCAGCTGACAGAGATGAGAAGCTTTATCGTGCAGACAGCATCTATGTATGCAAGAACAAAGTTGCAAAACCTCGTGTATTTATTCCTGTATTCCCTGGAACAAACTGCGAGTATGACAGCACACGTGCATTCGAGCGTGCAGGTGCAGAGGTGGATGTAAAAGTATTCAAGAACCTGACTGCTGAAGATATCCATGACTCTGTAGAGCTTTTTGAGAAAGCAATCGATCAGGCACAGATCATCATGTTCCCGGGCGGATTCTCCGCAGGTGACGAACCGGATGGTTCTGCGAAATTCTTTGCAACTGCATTCCAGAATGCGAAGATCAAAGAAGCTGTTATGAAGCTGATCAATGAAAGAGACGGTCTGGCACTTGGTATCTGTAACGGATTCCAGGCTCTGATCAAGCTTGGTCTTGTACCTTACGGTGAAATCTGCGGACAGAAAGCAGATTCTCCTACACTGACATTTAATACTATCGGACGCCATATTTCCAAGATGGTTTATACGAAGGTTGTTAGTAATAAATCTCCTTGGCTGCAGAAGGCACAGCTTGGCGGTGTATACTGTAACCCGGCTTCACATGGTGAAGGACGTTTCGTTGCAAATGAAGAATGGCTGCAGAAGCTGTTTGCAAACGGACAGGTTGCAACTCAGTATGTAACTCCGGATGGACAGCTCAGTGTTGATGAAGAATGGAATGTCAATGGTTCTTATATGAACATTGAAGGTATTACCAGCCCGGATGGACGTATCCTTGGTAAGATGGCACATAGCGAACGTCGCGGGGACGGAGTTGCTATTAATATCTATGGAGAGCAGGATATTAAAATATTCGAGTCTGGTGTGGAATATTTTAAATAAACTCTTTCCGGGACGGAAGGTTCCCAGAGGAAGGACAGAAAGCGCTGTCCCTCCTCTGGACTCCACCCTTGCGCTTCCTTTTTTGGAGCGCCGGGATTGTGGTGTGGAGGAGTGTATTAACTTTGCGGGTTTGCCTGGTTGGGTAGGTTGTGAAGTATGGGATGAAGAAGTTCAGAGTCAAGCGGATTGCGAATATTCGCTTGACAGAATATAATTTCTAAAAAAGATGTGATTTAACGAAAGGGCGGTTGCTTGGGCAGCGCCCTTTTTTGAGTGGGAAGGGTATGTTTGGAAAAAATATTTTTGATTACTTGATTTGAATCAAGTGGTGGAATTGCTATTTGTCAGACAATAAAGTATAATTAGAGAAAGTCTTGCTTGCAAAGGAGCAGGACAAACAATGACTTGAAATAATATGGTTTTATCTGTTGATTTTGAGTGTGTAAAAAGGAAAAAATATGAGTGATGAAAGAAAAAGGGAAAATGAAGAGGAAAAACTGAAAGATTTTTTTCATAATGTGATAGGAATAAAATCGGAAGCTGTGCTGGAGGTGTTGGCGGAGAATTCGGAAATTTGTAATTTGAAGGCAAGAACTTTGCTGATGAAAGAGAATGAGAAGGTAGATGCGATTTCTTTTCTGTATAAAAAGGGTGGTCTTGTAAAGTCATATTATGAAAAATCGGATGGAAAAAAACAGGTTCACTGTTTTGCGCATTTTCCGGGGGAAGCTTTGGTAGGGATTATGAATCTGGACAAGCAGATAACCTCTTTCCTGACAGTGGAGCTGATAACGGACTGTGAAATTGTAAGGATATCAGCGGATGTTCTTCGAAAGCTGGCTATGGAGAATATAGAAATTGCTCTGGTCTGTAATCGGATGCAGAGTGTGGCATCTATGAGGGAATATGAATACAGAAAAATGATTCTTACCTGTAATCCGGTACAGAGGTATGAATATTTCCTGGAAACCTATCCGGGGCTGGAAAAAAAGGTGAACAAAAAAGATATAGCATCTTATCTGAATATGACACCTGAATGCTTCAGCAGGATGCTGAAAAAATATGAGGGGTCTTGACAGAGTTGGAAAGTAACTGTCAATTCACATAATAAAAACTCACAAATCAAGGAGGAAAAAATTATGCAGAGAAAGAAAAATGTATTAGTAATGATTCTTGCGGCAGTAGTAGCAATGCTTGTCATGTCCGTAAATGTCTGGGCAGCACAGAAGAATCCATTGGCGAAGATGCCAACAAAGATGAAAGTTACATTGGGGTGTAGCATAGGCAATGTAACTAATTATTCTACACCGGTATATTATAATCGTGAAAACATAGAAATCTCTGCGGTAAGCAGTAATCCTAAAGTAATGATGGTGTTTTCACGTGTATCTGGCAGTGATGGTGGTGCGAAAAGAAATGCATTTTATCAGGTAACTGGAATCAAGGAAGGAACAGCTAAGGTTAATGTTATTGTAAAAGTAAATGGAAAAACATATAAAAAAACCTGCACCTATACATTTGTAAAATATGCAAATCCATTTAAAACGCTGAAAATCGGAAAAAAGAACCTGGCTTCCTATTATGCAAAAGAACCGGAACCAAGCTTATATGGAGTTGTAAGCAGACTGAGTGGAAAGCTGACCTATAGTCTGAAAGCAGGATATAAAGTAGAAAAGATAGAATACAGCAGATTTGTTAATGCTAACAACGGAAGCATAAAAATGTATTCCATAAAAAAAGGACAAAAGCTTCCAAAGGATTTCATGGCACTTTTTATCAAGTTAAAGAATACTAAAAATAATGCCTATGTTTCTATTAGAGTAGATAATAATTAGGGCAGTAGTGTTATGTGAAACGATTGATGGTACTGTTGCCAGACATTTATCCATTTAAAAAGCGAGGACAAGAGATATGAAAAAGAATGCTTTTATAAGAAAAACAGTAGTGTTATTTTTAACAATCATCAGTGTACTGGGATTACAGTTGATTTCTGTAAATGCAAAGTCACCGATTCCCAGTATTGATAAAAAAGTTTATATAGCTATTTATTCTGTACCTCAGTCTGCATTTGGAAAAACCATATATATAAAGAATTCTATTGAGGGGAAGGAACCAACCGGTCTGAAGAATTCCAATCCGGATGTTATAGAAGTGCTGAACAAGGGTTCATATGGATTAACAGTTAATGTCAAAAAAGCAGGAACATCAACAATTTCCTTTAAATATGCAGGAAAGAAACTGTCTACTACTATTGTTGCATATAACTGGAAAAATCCCTGTAAATCTTTTAAGGTTGGAAATAAAAACCTTACCTCAAAATTTAACAAGAGCAGAATTTATAACTGGAATAAACAGAAAAAACAATGGAAAGCTAAAATCAGTCTGAAAGCCAATAAGGGCTGGAAACTGAAAAAAATTCAGTATTTGTATGATGGAGTGAAAACCACAGTAAAAAATAACTCGGTTGTTACTTTTAGGGGAGACTGTACAGGTTCATCACTGTCAGCTTTATTTGTGCAGGACAAAACTGGTATTCAGACATGGGTGGAATTGGGATATTCTCAGATGGATTATCCAAGTCAAAATGTATATATCAGAGGATGACCTCTACGAAAACAAAAATTCGGTACTGTGTATAAATTAGAGCGGTGGGAGTGGAAAAATGAAAAAAAGTAATCGTATTTTAATCAAAACAGGATTTCTGCTATTTTTGATGTCAGTGGTATTATTATTTCCGATAAAGGCAAAGGCGGCCACATATCAGCAAGTGCCAACAATGGCTTATTTAAAAGTTGAAAGTGGACAGGCATATCTTTCTTATGCAAATTCAGCACCTCAGTTGTTTTATGAACCGATGAATGGAGAAACTGTTCGCCTTACACAAAAGATTTGTACCGGTGCATGGACAGATGGAAAGATTTTTTATTATGCTTCGGGTAATAAGAGGGTACCTACGAAGGTAAGTTTATATAAATATACCATCAAAACAGGAAAAACAGAAAAATTGTGTACGATAAATAAAAATTGTGATCTGGTGGGAGATTCGAAGAATAATTTTTATTTACACACAATGGGATCTGGAAAACAATATTTATATGCCTATAATCTGAAGACAAAAAAGATTACATCTAAAAGAATTGCTTACCCTGTTTATAACAAAAATGATGTTATTGGAACAGGATCATTGTCAGATGGGAGATATATTTTTGTAGGGGACACATATTCTGGGTATTCTGAGTTTTCAGGAAAATATAATTGTTATCCTCATAGTATATACATATTAGATCCTGTTTCTCAGAAATTTAGATTGGTAAGCAAGATGGTGACGACTGAAACTACAAGAGAAAAGAATCTGATATACTATGCCAGCTTTTCAGGAACAACATCTAAGCCATATTCACAGATTTGGAAATATAATATAAAAACTGGAAAAAAATCGGCAGTTGGAAAGAAATATTCAGGTATAGTATATAGCTTTTATAAGGATTCTGCATATATCATAGATCAAAAAGGCGAATCAAAAACGGTAAGATATAAATAAAACCTCAATCCGTGAAACTTATTTTGTCGGAAAGCCATTGAATTCATAGTAATTCAAGGCTTTGAGACGCTTTTTATTCTATATTTTTAATTCACCCGTTTGGTGAACAAAAATTTTTTATATAAGAAAGTGAAATACTGAACTGAGAAAAAGTGATTATTATAAGAAGGAGAGGGTGCGTATGAAGAGAAAACTAATGGCACTTATGCTTGCAGGAATCATGGTGATACAATCAGCAGGCATATCATGGGCAACAGAATTCACAGATGGAGTGAATGAGGAATATGGAGATTCCTCTGAAAATGGTAATGAAGAAGCATTTTCTGACGAGCAAACAGAAACAGAAGACTTGGAAGATGATTCTCCTGAAAAAGATCTGACAGAAGAATCAGAAGTACCTGCAATGGCATCCGGTGACACATCAGACGAAAATGTAAAAGTATCATTTGATAATGGGACACTTACCATTAGTGGAAGTGGGATGATTACCCGAACATCAGTAAAGGGTTGTGGACATTCATTAAATGAGATAAAGACCATAATTATAAAAAAAGGGATAACGAGTATCGGGGATTATACGTTTGGCGAATGCAGTAGTTTAAACAGCATAGAAATCTCGAACAGTGTAACGAGTATCGGGGACTATGCGTTTTATCTTTGTCATAGTTTAAACAGTATAGAAATCCCGAACAGTGTAACGAGCATCGGGGATTATGCGTTTCGTGAATGTAGTAGTTTAAACAACATAGAAATCCCGAACAGTGTAACGAGTATCGAGGGTAGTGCGTTTTATTGTTGTGATAGTTTAAACAGCATAGAAATCCCAAACAGTGTAACGAGTATTGGGGATAATGCGTTTTATGGTTGCCGTAGTTTAAACAACATAGAAATCCCGAACAGTGTAACGAGTATCGGGGATTATGCGTTTGGCGAATGCAGTAGTTTAAACAGCATAGAAATCCCGAACAGTGTAACGAGTATCGGGGATGGTGTATTTTCTGGTTGCAGTAGTTTAAACAGAATAGAAATCCCGAACGGTGTAACGAGTATCGGGGATAATATGTTTTCTGGCTGCAATAGTTTAAACAGCATAGAAATCCCGAGCAGTGTAACGAGTATCAGAGATTGGGCGTTTTATGGTTGCCGTAGTTTAAACAGCATAAAAATCCCCAATAGTGTAACGAGTATTTGGGATTGGGCGTTTATGAATTGCAGTAGTTTAAATAGCATAGAAATCTCGAACAGTGTAACGATTATTGGGGATTATGCGTTTTCTGGTTGCAATATAACTGACGTATATTACGCTGGAAACAAAACACAGTGGGAGAAAGTAACTATTAGCACATGTGGTAATCGACAATTATTGGAAGCAGCAATCCACTATAATAGCACAGTATCTACAAATAAAAAATTCAATTTGAGCATCAAATCCCCTGCTATTCTTGGAAATCAAAATTCAATTTCCGTAGATTTCGAAGCGTCAACTCCAGGCAGTGTGGCAAATGAGGAGAAAGCAATTACCTGGAAATCAAGTAACCCTGCTATCGCAGAAATAGATAAAAATACAACAGGGCTAATAGACAGCGCTGATGGCAACAGTGCATTTGGCTGGATCAATTTATTAACTTATGACATAGGTGAAGTCACTATAACCGGAACTACACAGGATGGCAGAACTGCGAGTGTGACCATTAATGTAGAACCGAAATTGCAAAGTAAAAATTCTACATTTAACATCTCAGAGAAAACAGCAGTTACCATATGTTCTGTGCAGTTGAAAAACGGAAATAAACAGTATCTGGAAAGCTTTATGAAAAGATTAAAAGTTCAGGACACTGGTTCTTATTTAGCTGGAACATATGTGAAAATTGATAAAACGGAATACCAAATCTCGGATGATGGAAAGACAGCAGATTTGATTTGTACGTTTACTCCTATTGGGGATGGGAACGAGTCGAGTGAGATAACCTGTACAAGTCCTAATGGACAGAAATTTAAGATATCAGTTGGTAAACAGAGCAGTTCTGTAAAGTCCTTGCAAATGGAAGCAGCATTTGGAGATAAAACGAAAGAAAAGACTCTGCATTGGACGAAGGATGGATATAATGAGAACGAAGTAGAAGTTAATGTAAAAATTAGCAATCTTACAGACTGGACTCATTTAAATGAAATTAGTGTAGATCTGAAAAATCTGAAGATGTTTAAGATAAAGGACGCTTCAGGGGTAACGAATATAGGTTCTGATTATACATATAAATTGAATATGGATCAGTCAATTGCCAAAGGTGAAACGATAACAGTTAAGTTGACTTTAGTTAAAAAGGGAGTGACCTGGTGGAAACCGAATGACGGCAATATGTATTCCGGAGAAATTTTCGCTACGGCTAGTGGAAATGATACAAAAGGAGATGTGGTAAGTGGTAGTGCTGCTTTGAATGTAAATTATAAAAATGATTTGAAAACACAGAAATCAGGAGAGGAAATAGCAGAGCAGGAAGCAGAAAAAAATGCGGAACAGTCTTTAGCAGATGCAGTAGATGCTTTTACAGACCTTAGTGATAAAATGGTACTTGACCCGAATATTGAAACATATATTGGACATAATCAGTTTGAAGCGTTAAAGTTGTTAATTTATTCAGAAATTGCTATGGCAAATGTTTCAAAAGAATATTTTACAGCTTCAGGTTTTTCAGAGAAAGTTGCTGAAAGAATTATGCAGGTATTTTTGGGATATGAAAAGCCCAAATTTGGCATAGCAAGTAAGGAAGTTCCTATAGATGTAGTGGTTCAGGGACTGAATAATCAATTGTATCAGTTTAGATTTGATTGTAAGGTGGATGTATATTCATATAGTGGTAAAAAATTTGGAATTAATGGTGGCATCACTACAAAAATGTGGATGGTTTCGAAACCAAATCAAAAGTTGCAAGAGATAAGTTGTGCCAAAGGAATGATCAATGAAGCGAATCTGGATGATTTCTGCCAGAGCTTATGGAAAGTTGCTGAATCCTCCATAAAAAGTGCATATAAAAAGGTATGGGGAAGCGATGCAGATAAGCTTGTTAATGAAATCATAGAAGGCAGTATAGACAGTATTGCCAGCAAAGGTGCTAAATATGGTTTGGAAAAACCAATCCAGATGGTTTTAAAGAGATTTTATGAATCGAAATTGAAGGATAAATTTTCATCAAAATTATTTGATTTATTGATTTATCCATCAAAAAAAGCAGTGGCAAAATGTCCAGTGGATATCTATGTATATAATTCAAATAATGTTTTGGTAGGAAGTATTATTTCAGATAAGGCATCCATTTTTGGGGATGGTGTGGCATTATGGACAGTTGGCGATGATAAATACGTTCAGTTGTTTAATGATACTTATCAATTGGTTTATAAAGCTACAGGTACTGGAACTATGGACATTAGTATTTATGATCAGTTGACGAATAATTATGATTACAGAAATTGTGAATTCATTCAGATACCGTTAAGTCAGGATATGGAGTATTCTCAGTATATTAATGGCGAACTGATGACAAATGTTGAAAATTATAAGTTGACATCTAATGATGGGGGAGAGATTAGAGCAACAAAAGAACAAGATTTGTTTGAAACTACAACAATCATTGAGAAACCGACACCAACACCGACAGTAACCCCTGAGCCAAGTGAGACACCGATACCGGAGCCAACAGCGACTCCAACAGTAACCCCTGAGCCAAGTGAAACACCGACACTGGAACCAACAGTAACACCGACAGAGAAGCCGAAAATGCCTAAATTAGAGAACATTATTCCAGCGTATAATGCCATTACATTTAAGTGGGGTACAGTTTCAAATGCTGATGGTTATCAGGTTTATAGAAAAGTAAATTCAGGTAAATGGAAATCAGTGAAAACTACAACTGGATTAGTCTATAAAGATAAGGACACAAAGGCTGGCTATAAATATTGCTATACTGTTAAAGCTTATAAGCTTATTGACGGTAAGAAAGTTTACAGTGGATACGATAAAATAGGTTTATCCGGAAAATTAAATACGACTGTTTCGTTGAAGACTAAAAATAATACCGTTTCTGTAAGTTGGAAAAAAACCAATGGAGCATCAGGTTACTACATTTATCGTGCTACAAGTAAAAAAGGCAAGTACAGTAAGATAAAAACCATTACCAGTGGAAAGACATTGAAATACACAGATAAAAAAGTAAAGAAGGGAAAGACGTATTATTATAAAGTAGTTCCGTTCAGAAAAATCAGCGGTAAGGCAGTGAAAGGGGCAAGCAGCGCGGTAAAAAGTATTGCTTTTAAGAAAAAAGATGTTAAGCCGACTGAGTCACAGTCATCTGCTTGGAAATATCCTGAAGCAGTACAGAAATTAATCGATTATCTGATAAAAAATGGACAGGAATGGACGGACTCAAGCAATGGAACAAATTATATGATAATATCTCCAAAGGTTGGAAACGGAAGTGTAACATTACAATATCAGAAAGCCCGGGGAGACCAGAAGAGTATGCTCTGGATGGCCTATTCTGTGAATGAGGAAATAAATTCTCAAAACAGAGAGGTTATTACATTATCCTGGTGCGAAGTCTATCAGCTGGATAATTCGAAGGGTGAAATATCAGTGGATTATAGGATAAATAACAATGATAATTCAGTTGAAGGAAAAATGGCAGCAAATGATTTTACAAAAGAAACAAATGTTAGGTTTTATGGTAATACTCTGAAAGATTATACTTTGGAACAGATGAGTGAAAAAGGTAACAAGCTCTTACAGGAAGCACTTCCTCTATTTGAATCCTGTCTGAAAAAAGAAGATTCTAGTGTTACTATGAAAGATTTAGGATTTAAAAATTACAATTTTCACTAATTGCAGATGCCTTTCGGAGAAAATCAATTATTTGTCTGTATTTACCATTAATGATGGTAAATACAGATTTGACAAAACTAATTATAAAAATTGCGGATTATATTTTCCGCGGAGAGGACAATGTTCGGAAAGGAATAGGTGATATTATGGGAGGAAAAGTTCTGGAACTGGAATCTGAAA
>ERZ827516.825-NODE-825-length-31606-cov-6.107699_pt1 | contig 31606 bp, 20 predicted proteins | sample MGYA00519703_ERZ827516 | MGnify/ENA primary metagenome ERZ827516 (study PRJEB31778, sample SAMEA3449337) | human gut metagenome | biome: human gut; feature: human-associated habitat; material: faeces | place: United Kingdom | collected 2010/2012 ...
GCACCAGCAAGCCGCCCCAATCTCCAGGAGCGAGGCCGCCGTGCTGAGCAGCAAGGGATTAACTTACACGAACCCGTCCACTTGCGCAAATCGGCATTCCGCAAACCCCGTAAAAACCCTTGCGGCGCAACGCATTCATCGGCGTGTCGAAAACCGCCTATCGCACGCCACATCATCGCAGAAATGCTTCAGACAAGCCTCAGAGCGGCCTGAAATTCATCAGAAAAACCTGTCTACGGGCGTGTCGTGAGCCTGCAACAGCTTCCAAATACGGTCGGAAAGCCGAAAAAGACGCATACGGAGGAAACCGCGCGGTGGTATGTATGGAGGTATGAGCAAAAAAATCGCAGTATTGACGGGCGCAGGCATCTCCACGTCCGCAGGCATCCCTGACTTCCGCGGCCCGGACGGCGTCTGGACCAAACATCCCGAGCAAATGAACGTGTACGACATCGACGCGTTCCTAGCCAATAAGGAAGACCGCGAGTATTCCTGGCGCTGGCAAAAGGAATCGCCAGTATGGAACGCGCAGCCGGGCACCGCACACAAAGCGCTCGTCAAACTGGAACAAGCGGGCATGCTGACCTTGCTGGCCACGCAGAATTTTGACGCGCTACATGAGAAGGCGGGCAACAGCAGCAACGTCATCGTCAACCTGCACGGCACCATCGGCACTTCGCATTGCATGAAATGCCATGCGAAATACAACACGGCGGACATTATGGCGAACCTCGACAACGAGCCGGATCCGCACTGCCATCGCAAGCTGCCATACAGCGGCAATATGCCATGCAATGGGCTGATCAAAACCGACGTCGTCTACTTCGGCGAAGCGCTGCCGGACGGCGCGATCGAGAAATCGTACCGGCTGGCCACGCAGGCCGACGAATTGTGGGTGATCGGCTCCACGCTGGAAGTGATGCCGGCGGCGAGCATTGTGCCGGTCGCGGCACAGGCGGGCGTGCCGATCACCATCATGAACATGGGACGCACGCAATACGATCGCCTGGCCACACGGCTTATCCGCGACGATATTGCGATTGCGCTGCCGCAGTTGGTCGACGAGACAATCGCCGCGGAACAGGGCAAATAACACCGAATGAACAAGCAAGGCTCCTCAACCTGATTGGGTTTGAGGAGCCTTCTTTGATGCGGAAGATATGCGAGAATCCGCGCTTATCCACCGTGGGAAATCAGTAGATGCGCTTGGGCCGGAAACCGGCCGCGCGCATCGCGTCAAGGATGCGGTCGATGTGCTCAGGGCCGTTGGTCTCAACGGTGACGCCCAAGGAAACCGAATCAGTGTAATGGCTGGAAGCCTTGAACTGGTCGTGATCGAGTGCGATGACGTTAGCGCGCTGCTCGGCCAGAATCGTGGCCACCTTGACAAGCTGGCCAGGGGTATCCGGAAGCTCAACCTCGAAGTTCATGATGCGGCCACGGGCAATCATGCCCTTCTGAATCACCGCGCTGATGGAGACAGTATCCTCATTGCCACCGGAAAGAATCGGCACCACCACATGCGGGCCCTTCGCCTCGGCGAACTTGCGCGAGCGCAGATTCAGGTGCTCAAGCGCGGCCAGAGACACGGCACCGGCAGCCTCGACCACCAGCTTGTGCTTCTCCAGCATAAGCAGGATCATCTCGTTGATGTCACGCTCGGTGACGGTGACCAGATCGTCGAGGAACTCGTTGAGCAGCGCGAAGGTCAGGTCGCCCGGACGCTTCACGGCAACGCCTTCGGCGGAGGTACGCACCTGGTCGGCTGCGACGACGCGACCGGCGGCCAACGAATTCTTCCATGCCGGGCTGCCTTCCGGAATGGCGCCGATCACGCGCACTTCCGGCTTGAACGTCTTGATGGCGAGCGCCACGCCCGCGCCCAGGCCGCCACCACCAAGCGGCACAACCACATCGGTGACGTTAGGCACATCTTCGAGAATCTCAAGACCGATGGTGCCCTGTCCGCACAGCACTTCGTAATCGTCGAACGGCGGCACGTAAATCATGCCTTCGGTATCGCTGAGTTCCTGCGCGTGGGCGGCGGATTCATCGAACACCTCGCCGCACAGCACCACATCAGCGCCGTAAGCCTTGGTGGCGTCCACCTTCAGCGGCGGAGTGATCTGCGGCATGCAGATGGTGGCCTTCGCGCCACGCTCACGGGCCGCGTACGCCACACCCTGCGCATGGTTGCCTGCGGAAGCGGTGACGATGCCGTGAGCGAGCTGCTCGTCGGTCAGCGATGCAATCTTGTTGTACGCGCCACGAATCTTGAACGATCCGGTGACCTGGAGATTCTCCGGCTTGAGCAGAATCTCATGTCCGGTCATCTCGGACAGCACCGGGGACGGAATAATCTCCGTGTGGCGTGCGGTGCCCTTCAGTCGTTCGGCGGCCAGTTTCAATTCAGCGGCATGATCACGCCGCAATGCTTTGAGCACCTCGTTTTGTTCCATGGACGTTATTGTAAGCGCACGTCTGCCGAAAATGCCGTGCGATTGCCGAATCGCAATCGAATCCCGGCCGTGCCTCAGAATCGCACGGAAAAAGAAACGTCCGACAGGTTTCGTGATGAACCTGCCGGACGTTCCGCAGAGAGTTATAGGGAAAGATCGATCAGAGCTGAATCACGACTCCCTCCCAGCGAGCGAGCTCGCCACGAGCGATCGATTTAACACTATGCATAGCATCATAGGTGCTGAGCAGTACTTGCGATTCGTTTACGCCGTCGGAAAGCAGCTCCGCCACGTCCGAAGGCAGCGCCGCGGACCTGTCGGTGAGGTTGACCACGACAAGAATCGTGTCGTCGCCATTGGTGCGCGTGAAAGCATACACCTGATCGCTGTCGGCGGCGAGCAGATGCCATTCGCCAGTGGAGATGGTGGCGCTGTTGTGCCGCATGGCGATGAGCTTCTTGTAGAACGTGTACACGGAATCCGGATCGTCGAATTCCTCGGCCGCGTTGATTTCCACATGATTCGGGTTGACGCTGATCCATGGTTCGACGGGCGCGTCTGGCGCGGTGAAGCCGGCGTATTTGGAGGCGTCCCACTGCATGGGGGTGCGCGCGTTGTCGCGGCCGATGAGGGCGAGGGCGGCCATCATGGATTCGGACGACTGGCACTTGGCTTCCTCCACGCGCTGGCGATAGCCGTTGAGGGCCTCCAAATCGCGGTATTGTTCCAGCTTGGTGAAGTGGGCGTTGGTCATACCCAGTTCCTCGCCTTCGTAAATGTACGGGGTGCCGCGGTGCATGTGCAGCACCATGCCGAACGCCTTGGCGCTCAGCTCGCGCGAATCGCGGTCGGAGTCGTTGCCCCAACGGGAGACCACGCGCGGCTGGTCATGATTGCAGAAGAACAGGCTGGCCCAACCGGCCTTCCTCACGGCCTCCTGCTGCTCGGTCATACGGTCGCGCAGGTTTTTGACCTCGAACGGCACGGTATTCCACTTGGAGCCTTCCTGGTCGATGCCGACATGGTCGAACAGGAATAGCATGTCGAGTTCCTTGTTGGCCGGATCGGTGACGTGCTCGTTACGGGCCGGGGTGATGCCCGGAGCCTCGCCGACATTCATGTAGCCTTCACGGCCTTCGAATACCTCACGGCGCATTTCGGCGAGGAACTCGTCGATGCGCGGGCCGTCGGAGCAGAACGGGAACGGGCTGGAATAGCCTTCTTCGCCGACCGGCAGATCGGCGATTTCGGAACCGTCCTCGCCCGGCAGCCTGCCGTTCTTGTCGACGGTCTTGGAGATCTGGGTGATCACGTCCATGCGGAAGCCGTCGATGCCGCGATCCATCCACCAATTCATCATCTTGTAGACGGCCTTGCGCACCTCGGGATTCTCCCAGTTGAGGTCGGGCTGCTTCTTGGAGTACTGGTGGAAGAAGTATTCGCCGCGCTTCGGGTCGTACTCCCATGCGGAGCCGCCGAAGTAGGAGCCCCACTGGTTCGGCTCGGCGCCCGGGGTGCCCGGCTCGTGGCCCGGCCTGGCGGGACGCCACCAGTACCAGTCGGCGTGCGGGTCGTCCTTGTCGCGGGAGGCCTGGAACCAGGCGTGCTCGTCGGACGTGTGGTTGACGACCAGGTCCATCACGATCCTCAGGCCGCGCTTGTGCGCCTCGGCGAGCAGTTCGTCCATGTCCTCGAGGGTGCCGAACAGCGGGTCGATGTCCTGATAATCGGAGATGTCGTAGCCGTTGTCGTCCTGCGGGGACCTGTACACCGGGGACAGCCACAGCACGTCCACGCCGAGGTCGGCGAGATAGTCGAGGCGGCTGGTGATGCCCTTCAGGTCGCCGATGCCGTCGCCATTGGAATCCTGGAAGGAACGCGGGTAGATCTGGTAGACCACCGCGTTCGCCCACCACGGATTCGGGGTGGCGCCATTCGAACGGACGGTGTCAGGAAGAGTGGAACGATTGAAATTCGTCATCGCGATTGAGCTCCTTTGCCTAAGTGGAATGGATGAACTTTGCTATATCCCATGGTACGTAAAGCGTTTTTTCTTTCTTGCCTGCGGCGCGTTTTGCAAAGCAGGAAATGAAAGATATATTGCAAGCGGGATGCGCCCTTCGGAATCACATCAATGCATACGAAAAGCAGGAATCCTCGAAAAAGGGGAAACGAGGATTCCCGCTCGGCGCTGTGAAGTTTTACTTCACAAGCAGACGGCCTACGGCCGCGTTGTTCCTGCCTTCGCTCGCCTATCGGCTCGCTCAGGAGGAACCTATGAACAGTCCACAGGACTGTTCACTTAACGGCTCCTCTCATCACACCACCGACGACCCACTTTTGGGCGAAGATGTAGACGATGAGGACCGGGGCCATGGCCATCAGGTAGGAGGCGAAGGCCATCGGGTAGTTCGACGTGAACTGGCTCTGGAACACGTACTGCGCCAGCGGAATCGTCTGATTGCTCTGGTCGGTCAGCGTGATCAGCGGCAGCAGGAAGTCGTTCCACGCCCACAGTGCGGTCAGGATGGCGATCGTGGCGTTGATCGGTCCCATCAGCGGGAAGATGATCGTCCAGAAGATGCGCCAGGTCGAAGCGCCGTCGATGCGCGCCGCCTCTTCCAACGAAATCGGAATCGAACGGATGAAGCCGATCGCGATGAACAGGTTCGTGCCGATGCCGAGAATCGTGTACAGAATGATCAGACCGAGCTGGTTGTCCAGGTGCAGGGTGCCCATTTCCTTGGCGATCGGCAGCATGACGACGGTGAACGGCACGAACATCATGGCCAGGAAGAAGTAGTACAGGAAGCGGAAGAACCGCTTATCCATGTTCCTTGCCACGGCGTACGCGACGAACGTGTTCGTCAGCAGCGTCAGCACCACAGCGCACACGGTGATGATCGCGGAATTGAGCGCGGCCTTCGGATAGTTCACCTTGTTCCACGCGTCCGCGAAATTATGCCATTCCCACGTGGTCGGCAGGCTGAACGTGCCCGCTTCGCCCGGCGTCTTCAGCGCGGTGACGACGGCGAAGTACAGCGGCACGAGCACCGTCAGGCTCAGCACGGCGACGGCCGCCGTCAGCCACCAGTTGATGCTGTGGTCCTTGCGGATCTTCTCCGGCTTCGCTTGCGATTGTCCGCTTTGCGCGGCGGCCGGCTTGGTTGCAACAGTTGCGCTAGTCATGATTTCTTCCCCTTCCTCTCAGACCTTTTCCTTGCCGCTGAAGAACTTCAGCTGCACGAATGCGAGGATTGCCAGCACGATGAAGAACGTGACCGCGTTCGCCATCTGGTAGGAGTATTCGCCGTTGCCCAGGCCGTTCTGGAAGATCAGGTAGGAGACGGTTTCGGTCTTGGAATCCGGACCGCCCTTGGTCAATGCCATGACCTGGTCGAACGCGCCGAGCGAGTTCTTGAGGCTCAGCACCATGTTGATGGTGAAGAACGGGCCAATCAGCGGGAACGTGATCTGCCAGAAGTTCTGCCAGGCGTTCACGCCGTCGATGGACGCGGCCTCATAGATTTCGTTGTCGATGGTCTGCAGACCCGCCAAGTACAGCAGCGTGGAGTAGGCCACACCCTGCCAGATGGACAGGAACACGATCGGGAACCATGCCAGATCCGGATTGGAGATCATGGACGTGGACAGCCAATCGATGTGCAGCGCCTGGCCGAGGGCCGGCAGCGGGGTCATGAAGATGTACTTGAACACGTAGCCGATGACCAGCACCGACAGGGTGTACGGAATGAAGAAGATGGCTCGGAAGCCGTTCTTGAAGGCGATTTTGGAGTTCAGCAGCACCGCCAGGAACATGCCGAGGATGTTCGTGCCGAGCGTGATCAGAATCGCGATGAAAATCGTGAACAGATACGCGTGGCCGACGCGTGCGTCCTGGAACATCGCGATGTAGTTCTTGAAGCCGATGAACTTGTAATCGCCGTAACCCTGCGAATTGGTGAACGAGTACATCGCGCCCTGCAGGAACGGCAGGTACAGGAAGATGCACACGAGAATCATCGCGGGAATGGTCATCCAGTAGAACGCCGGATCGACCTTGCGCTTGGAGTATTTCGAAACCTTCTTCGGCTTCTTTGCGGCGGCCTTGTCAGCCTTGGCCGAGATATTGCCAGTCATTGTCGTTCCTCCCCTCACCTAAAGTTCCTGGCTTCGATCTTGTCGTATTCCGACTGCATGCTGTTCAGGAATCGTTTAGTATTGCCCGACTGCACCAACGTCTGCAGGAAACCGGCGAGGTTGATGCTTGCCGGCACGTAGTGGTCACAGAAATCAGCCAGCTTGCCGGCCTTGTAGAAGTCGAGCACGCCATTCAACGCTTCATCGCCGACGTACGTATCCTTGTACGGGGTGAACGCAGACTGCTGCTTGGAGTAATCCTGCACGTTCTCCTCGCTCATCAGGAAGTCGACGAATTCGCGAGCCTCGGTGTAATGCTTCGTATGCGCGCCGATCGTCAGCATCACGTCGTCGCCGGCGGTCAGCTGCTGTTCCTTGACGTTGTCGGTGGCCGGCATCTGCGCGAACCGCAGATTGGCGTCCTTGTTGATCAGACGGATCTGCGGAATCGCGTACGTGCCGAGCGGCAGAATCGCGGCCTTGCCGGAAGCGATGTCCTGCGTAGCCTGCTGGTAGGTGACGGCCGGATTCTTCTGCGTGTAGTTCTGGTAAATTTCAATCAGCTTGCCGCTGACGGGCGTCCACAAGTCGGAGAAGGTCTTGCTGCCGTCCTTGAGATACGCGTATTCCGATTCCGGCACCAGCGTCGAATTCAGCGATGCAAGCGGCGCCTGCAACGTCCACGGATCGGCGGTGCTCGCCTCAACCGGCGTGACGCCCTTGGCCTTGAGCCGCTTGAGCAGCGCGATGAATTCGCTCCACGTCTGCGGCGGATTGTCCGGATCCTCGCCGGCCTGCTTCCACACATCGGCGTTGATGATGTAGCCGCTTGCGTTGCCCGCGTACGGAATACCGTACAGACGCTTCTTGGACTTGTCGGTGGTCTGCACGAGGCTCTTCGCGATGTTCACCATGCCCGGATTGAGCTCGTCGACGATCTCGTCGTCGGTGAAATCGTGGAAGACGCCCGCTTCGGCGAGCATGCCGTAATTGATGTCGCCGTTGATGGTGATGACGTCGGGTTCGCGGTTCTTCACCAGTCGCGTGCGCAGATCGGTGGTGGCGTCCGACGAATTGTTGACATTGACTTTGATGTTGGAATGGGTTTTCTCGAATTCACGCGCCTTGGCGGTGAACCAATCCGCCGCCTCGGACTTGAATTGGAAGAAATCCAAGGTGACCGTGCCGGCGGTGCTGTTGCCGCAGCCCGCGAGCCCAACCGTCAGCACAATCGCGCATGCAGCCGTAATAGCACGGCCCGCGATCCGCCTGAAGGTGCCTGTGTTGGCATTGGAATCAGGTTTCATTCTCTCGACTCCTTTGTATTTTCCTTTTTCACGGCAGGCCGGCTTCATTACCAGCCTCCGTTGCTTTTTAATTGTAGAATCGGCTTGTTTTCATTCCCAGTTTCCGCGCGCCCGCATCGAACGGAAATAAAAAACGGTTATTTTGTTATTCTTGGAAAGTAAATAGGCGGTAAGGACGGTACGATATGGCGATTTCCCCGATTCCACACTGGTTTGAAGGCTCGGAGTACACGCATAAGGTTGCGGCCTGCATTATGAAGTACGGTCCGATTTCGCGCATCACGCTGGCACAGATCCTTGGCCTTTCGCAAGGCGCGGTATCGCGCATCACCAGTGATTTGATTTACGCTGGCGTGATCGAAGAGACGCCAATGGCAGCGGGACATGGCGGCAAGTTACCGAAAGATTTCTTGCGGAAATCGGCACAAAAGTCAATCCAGAAAGAAAATACGGAACGTCGCGGCCGTCCGCAGACCGGACTGCGCATCATCGCCAATGCGCGCACGTTCGTCGGCATGAAAATCAACACCACCCATATCACTGCCGTAACAGTAAACGCGCTTGGGCAGATCGTGACCGGCTGCCATGACCTGCCGCTCGACGACGATTCGCCGGAATCGGTGGTCGACGTCATCAAACAGCTGACCATGGACTGCGCCGACGAGGCGATAATGGCGGGATTGCCTTCGCCATGCGCGGTCGGCGTCTCGTTGGGCGGACACATCGTGGATGATTCGATGGTGACGTTCGCGCCGTTCCTGCATTGGTCGAAGCCCGTGGAGTTTTCGGCGTTGATCCAGGAGGCGACCGGCCTGCCGACCGGCATCTACAACGACATCGACTCATTGGTGGTGGACGCGTGCATGTTCGGCTCGGGCGTCGGATTGAACAGTTTCGCCGTGGTGACGATCGGCATCGGCGTGGGATATTCGCTCACCGTCAACGGCGAGCCGATCGACAATCCCGACAAAAGCTATGGCCTGGTCGGGCATATTCTGGTCGACCCCGACGGGCCGCGCTGCATTTCCGGACATAAAGGTTGCGCGACGTGCCTAACTGACAATTCAATCGCAACAGAATATTCGGAAATGATCGGACATCCGGCGACGTTCGACGAATTTGCGGCCGCAGCGCGCGCCAGCAAAACGCAGGCCACGAATCTGGTGAACCGCACCTGTTTCCGTTTGGGTACATTGATCGCGACCATCGCCAATCTTGCCATGCCCGACAAAATCATGATCGCTGGCGAATCGTCGTTCATTGCGAAACTCGGCATAGACAACCTGCGTAACGGCATCAATATGTATCGGCATAGTCAAGCCGCGCCGGTCGATTTCGAAATCGCCGAGCACGACTGGTCGCTGTGGAGCAAAGCGGCCGCAGCGCAAGCCATTCGCCAGTATGTAGGGTAAGTCGTTCGGAATCGCTGTCGCAGTGTGAGGCCGGTACGCGAAAGTACCAGCCTCACCATACAAAACAGATACTCAGATGCGGACTACTTTGAAAAGGACGGCCTGCGCAGGATGCAGCGCCGGCGGGCGGATGCCATAGGCGGCGAGCGCACGGCCGGTCATCTTCACACCATCGGCGGTCCACCAGCCGAGCGGGCTTTGGCCGTTGCCGATGTCCTGCTTGGCCAGGTCGAGGCTCACGTCGAGCGGGGACACCACGTATACGGCGTCCGGATCGAGGCCGGGCAGCTTCACGGGAGCGGCCGGGTAGGTCTGCGAGGTGGTCAGCTGGGTGAAACGGTAGATCGCGGCGGCCTTGTTCGGCATGACGCAACCGTCCACGCGCACGGCGGGGTCGGCCGCGTCGGAATGCACGACGGTGTCGACGGCGAACCATTCGCGGTGCTTCTTGAATTCGGCGGTCCATTCGGCGAGCTTGTCGATGTCCTCCTGCGGTTCCTTGAGCAGGTTCCATTCGATGCCCATGTGTCCGAAGAAGGCCGTGGCCATGCGCATTTCCTGCGATGTGGCGCGGTGCGTGGAATGCGCCGGGGAGGCGCCCACGTGCTCGCCGATCATTTCCGGCGGCACCAGCAGCGACGTGTAGCGCTGGATGTCGGCGCGTTCCACCGGGTCGACGCAATCGGACGCCCACACGCGGTCGGCGATCGAAAGAATGCCCAAATCGATACGGCCGCCGCCGGAGGAGCAGCTTTCGATTTCCAGACCGGGGTGCGCGGCCTTCAGATCGGTGAAGATGCGGTACACGGCGAGCGTCTGCGCGTGCGCCGCCGGACGGCCGGTCAGCGGCGAGACCTCTTCGGTGACAAGCTTGTTGTGGTCCCACTTGATGTAGTCGATGCCGAGTTCGCCGACGAGCTTGTCCATCGCACCGTAAATATAGTCGTACGCGTCCGGGTTGGTCAGGTCGACGACCTGCTGGGTGCGGCCCTGCATCGGCAGACGACCGGCGGTGGGCTTCAGCACCCAGTCCGGATGGTTGCGGAACATGTCGGAATCGGGGTTGACCATTTCCGGCTCGAACCACAGGCCGAATTCGAGGCCCTTGCCGTGCACGTAGTCGGCGAGCGCCTTCAGGGACTTGTCTCCGTCGGGCCAGACGTCCTGCGAAATCTGCCAGTCGCCGAGGCCGGCGGTGTCGTCTCGGCGGGCACCGAACCAGCCATCATCCACGACGAAGCGTTCCACGCCGCTTTCCACGGCCTTGTCTGCGAGCGCGGTCAGGGTGTCGTAATCGTGGTTGAAGTAGACGGCTTCCCATGTGTTGAGGATGACCGGACGCGGCTTGGGCGCGATGCCATGGTCCACGAGCCAGTCGCGGTGCACGCGGCGGATGTAACCATGGAAGCGTGAGGCGACTTCGTTGAGCCCCTCGCCGTAAGAGCCGACGAGCCATGGCGTGGTGTAGCTTTCACCGTGTTCCAGACCGACTTCGCCGCCGAAGAGCACTTCGCCGCCACCGATCACGCCGGTGGTGTAGGGCAGTCGTTCCGCGGACAGCACGCTGTTGCCGCTCCATGCCACGTGCGCGGAGTAGACGTTGCCGTGGGTGAAACCGAAGCCGTGTTCGCCAACGCTGAGCAGCAGGGTGGCGTCGAAGTCGGGGCGGCCGATCATGGAGGATTTGGCGAAGCGCCCGATGGTGAAGTCCTGGCGCTGTGGGGAACGCTCACGCAGATGGTGACCGGTGGTGGTGAGGATCTCGTTGGCGTCGGCGGGCACGCTGAATGCAAGTTCGATCTTGCCGATCTCGAGTCGTCCCTCGCCGGTGTTCGTCACCTCCGCATGCTGGCGGATGAGGCCGGTTTCATCGAGCTCACAGGTCCACGTAAGTTTCACGCATTGTTCCACGTCCTCGGCAGTGACGGTGACGGTAGGCGTCTGCTTGGGCTCGGAGGCCACGCTCCAGCTGGGGTAGCCGTCTTTTTCGGCCATGGTGTAGGTTTTGCCGGCGGCCACGGTTTCGGCTTTGATGTCGGTGACCTGGAACTTGCAGAACAGTTCCACGCCGTCACGGCGCACGTCGAAACGGTCAGAGCCGGACCACGCTTCGGACTGTGTCGGCAGCACGCTCGGCCATGCGGTGTAGTCGAGGGCTCCGGAAACACGCTGCGGAGCGAGCGCGTCGAACGTGTTGATCACGGTTTCCGGTGCGGTGAGCGGGCGACCCCAATGCACGAATCTCGGCAAATCGCTGCCGGGGAACACCAGAGCAAAAGCTGCGGCGGCAGCCGGCTGCTCGGCATACACGGCGGTAAGGGGTGTGCCGTTGGAAGCGGTGCCGTGGAAAGTCTGAATGAGCGTCATTGCAGCATCCTTTTCTTGCGATTCTTGGTTGGTATGACGCTTTGATGATACTGCATACCGCTTTTCTTCCCATCGCCCTGCGTGTTTGTTTCTTTCGGAAAGTAATTAGCGTCGGCGCGCGAAGAAATCGGTCATCAATCGCCCGCATTCCGCTTCGCGCACACCGCCAATCACTTCCGGTACAAGTCCGACGTGCGGATCGCGGGGAATATCCCATACCGAACCGCATGCACCCAACTTGGCATCCCACGCACCGAACACAATACGTCCGATATGCGTCTGCAGGCAGGCACCGGCGCACATAGGGCACGGCTCCAACGTAACGACAAGCGTGCAATCAGCGAGATTCCAAGTGCCAAGCGAGGCGGCCGCTTCAGCCATCGCCTTGACTTCAGCGTGGGCAAGCGGATCGGCATGCGTCTCACGCAGGTTCCGCCCGCGGCCAATCACCCGGCCGTCAGCGGCAAGCACGACAGCACCGACCGGCACCTCGCCATCCGCGGCGGCTTCGCGGGCCAGCGCGACCGCCGGTTCCATATCATCGTCCCATCGCATACGCCACAGTGTAGCGGCGGCCATACGACCGCTCCGCACGACTGGTCCGCACGTCCGACCTGCATGCCCGACCTGCGCGCCCAACCGAAGCGGCACGAACGTCAGCCCATGGCGAAACACGCTCATAACCGCCTCTTGGTAGGCTGGAAAAGGTTGGAAATACGCGCAAAGGAGGCACGTTGGCGGTATTCGAGTTGATTCTATGCATCATCGCTGCCGTCGTACTGTCCTCGTTCCTGAGCCGATTCATACCCAAGGTCTCCACGCCGCTCGTGCAGATCGCGTTGGGCGCGCTGGCATCACAGCTGCCGTTCTTTCCGGACGTGACGCTCAGCCCTGAACTGTTCATGGTGCTGTTCATCGCGCCGCTGCTGTATTTGGAAGCGCATGAGATTGACAAAACCGAGCTACTGAAATCCGTCAAACTGTCATTGTCGCTGGCGATCGGCCTGGCGATCGCGACCATGGTGGCGGTCGGTTTCGCATTGCACACCGTCTGGCCGGCGATTCCGCTCGCTGCGGCACTTGCGCTCGGTGCCGCGCTCGGGCCGACCGATGCGGTCGCAGTGTCGTCGCTCGGCAAGGAGGCGGCGCTGACCGAACGCCAAACGAGCGTACTGAAGGGTGAATCGTTGTTCAACGACGCTTCCGGTATCGTCGGCTTCCAGTTCGCCATCGCGGCGGCGGTCAGCGGCGTGTTCGAAGTGGGCGAATCGGCCGCGCAATTCGTGATCTCGTTCTCCGGCGGCGCGATCTTCGGCCTTGTGGTGGGCACCATGGCCGACCTGCTGTTCGAATCACTGCGCTCCCTCGGCTGGGAAACGACTACCAGCCGCATTCTCATGGAGCTATTCCTGCCGTTCATCCTGTATCTGGGTGCAGAGGCGGTCCACGTCTCCGGCATTCTGTCGGTCGTGGCCGCGGGCCTGATCATCCGATTCGACCGCACCGGCATCGGACCGAATGTGGCACGCACGAACATCGTATCGTCAAGCGTGTGGGGCGTGCTGTCGTTCTCGCTCAACGGCACAGTGTTCATCCTGCTCGGCATGCTGCTGCCGAACGCGATGTCGGCCAGCTGGGATGATCCGCACATCAGCAACGGCCTGCTGATGTGCGCGATCCTCACCGTCTCCGCCGTGGTGATCGCCATGCGGTTCCTGTGGATCTCGCTGATGCTCCGGCTCGCGCGCGACACCACCACCGGCAAGCGGCGCAAAATGACGGCGCAGCGCTGGCGTTCCGCCGCGGTCATGACATTCGGCGGACCGAAGGGCACCATCACGCTGTCGTTGATGTTCACGATCCCCTACACGCTGGCGGCCGGCGCGAACTTCCCGATGCGCGACGAACTGATCTTTATAGCCGCCGGCGTGATCGTGGTGACGCTGCTGCTGGCGAATTTCCTGCTGCCGCTGCTCGCGCCGAATCGCGACAAGGACACGTCGACGGAAATGACGGAGATCACCATCGAAGTGCTGCGGCGGACGGTCGAAGAGCTGTCGGGCCGTGTCACGCCGGACAACCGTCGTGCGGTGCTCATGATCATCGATTCGTATACGAAACGCATCACGCGGCTGAAGCAGCGCACCGGCGAAATCGATCCGCAGGGCTACATGCAGCTGCAGATCGACGCGCTCAACTGGGAGAAGGAGTACGTCAAGAACCGTCTGGCGGGCGTGCGCGCTGCGATCAAGGCGAATCCGACCGGGAACCGCGCCGCGAACAATCTGGAGGCCGAGGCCTGCGAGCGCCTGCTCGACCAGATCATGAGCTCGTTGCGTCACATCGAAACGGAGCATAATTCCGGTCGTACGATCTGGCGATTGAAGGGCCGTCTGCGCGCATTGCAGCGTCGTACAGGTACGCTGGTGAGGCGTGTGAACAGCCGTATCCGGCGCACGACCCCGCTGTTCAGCGACGATGAGCTGTTCGCGCATACGCGTGTGGTGCAGGTGGATGCGATCGAACATGTGATCGACCGACTGTATGAGGAGATGGGCGGAGACACGTACAACACCGAGCACTGCTCCGGCCTGCTGTTGGACTACCGACGCAGCGAATCCGCGTTGAGGGCGCGTCCGAATATGGGCATCAGCGCCGAAGCGCAGGAGCAGGCCGAGGAGGTCAAGCGCGAAAGCTACGGCATCGAGCTGGGCGTGATCCAGGACATGTATGAGGCCGGCGACATCACGCGTGCGCAAAGCAAGCAGCTGCGACGCAACGTGTATGTGATGAGCGTGGATGCGGACGCGCAGATCTGACGTTTTTTCGATTTCCGGCGTTCGGATCGCGTGGCGACGGACGATTGCGCAATGGCGGACGATCGGCTGGAATCGCATCCAGCCGAAATCGTGTTCGTCGGGAACTGTGCCAAATTGCGCCTGAACGAAATCGCCATCGGATTTTCAGGAAGTTTTCAGAAAACACCAGACATGCGCTCAGCATCGAATGGTTATATATGAACTGTCAGCACAACGAGCTGACCAGGAACACAAGAGTTCCCGACAATTGAACCCTTTCTTCTTCTCTCTCCTTTCTCTCCCCGGTGGCCGATCCCGCCGGGGTCTTCTTTTTTCGCAACTTTTCCGCAGCCCTCTTCGCACTGCGAACGCGTGCCGCAAACGCACGCTATATTGGGAAGGTATGAGCGACGCAATCGAAAGCAAAGCAAACAACAACGGGCATGACGAGACGGCGCTGATCGGACGCGAATCGGACGTGGTGCCGGGCCGTTTCGGCGAACCGCTGCAAATCACGCATGTGCAGTATTCGCGCGGCGGCGGCAGCACCGCGCCGAAACGACCGTTGTTCCTGTGCCTGCACGGCTGGGGATCAAACGAGGCGGACTTGGCCGACATGATGCGCTACGTCGCGCCATACAACGATTTCGCCTCGTTGCGCGCGCCGTTGACGCTGCAGCCGGCTGGCCGCTTTGCACCCGGCGCGTACTCGTGGCTGCATGATTGTGTGGATACCGGCGAGGATTTGGACCGTGACGCATTCGCCGCAGCGAAAGCAATCGACGATTGGGTTTCGGCGAACATTCCCGACGACCGTGCCGTGGTGCCGATCGGTTTTTCGCAGGGCGGTCTGCTGGCTATTCACTTGCTGCGCGTGCACCCGGAACGCTACCGTGCGTCGATTTCATTGTCCGGATTCCTTGCGCCTGGGCTCGTCCGCGGCACCGCGCCTGCCGACGACCGTATCGCGCCGCTCAATATTCCCACGTTCTTCGGTTACGGCAACAGCGATACGGTGATCGCCAAGCCGGAGCTTTTCGCCATGAGCGCCTGGCTGGACGAGCACACGTTCCTCACCGCGAAAAGCTACCGTGGGCTCGACCACTCCGTCAGCCTCGACGAGTTCAGCGACCTACGCGGATGGCTCGCCGTGCATGACATCGCGCCGGGGATTCTGTGATGCATCAGTCGGTGATATCGGCCTTGTAGAAGTTCACGTAGGAGCGGCTCGGGGTCGGGCCACGCTGGCCCTGGTAGTGCGAGCCGGTGCCGGCGGAGCCGTACGGATGCTCGGCGGGCGAGCTCAGCTGGAAGAAGCACATCTGTCCGATTTTCATGCCCGGCCACAGCTTCACCGGCAGCGTCGACACATTGGACAGCTCCAGCGTGATGTGCCCTTCGAAACCCGGGTCGATGAATCCCGCGGTGGAGTGAGTGAGGATGCCGAGTCGTCCAAGCGAACTCTTGCCTTCGAGTCGTGCCGCAACCGTCGAATCAAGCTTCACATACTCCCACGTGGAGCCGAGCGCGAACTCGCCCGGATGCAAGATCCACGGCTCATCAGACCGGACTTCGAACTGCTCGGTCAGCTCGCCCTGGTTCTCCGCCGGATCCACATACGTATACGCATGGTTGTTGAACAGACGGAAGAAGCGGTCCAGACGGACGTCGATCGACGCCGGCTGCACCATTTCCGGGGTCCACGGATCGAGCGAAATATGGCCGTCAGCCTGTGCGGCGAGAATGTCGCGATCGGACAGCAGCATCGAAATTCCTCCAAACATCACCGGAACAATCGTCATATGAGCGGGCGCGCAGCCAACGCGCGCCCACCAACTGTCGTCCAGTCTAGCCCGTCGACGCTATAAGCCAGCATCACCGCCGATGCATCGCACGCAGCACGCACTTGCGCAGCTCGGAGGCGACGAGCACAATCATCGCCAGGCCGAGGCATTCGACCCACGCACCCGCGGACAGCGGCACGGTACCGAACGCGGTGTTGAGGAACGGCACGTAGACCACCGCAAGCTGCAGCAGCGTGGACAGTGCGATCGCACCCCACAGCCACTTGTTGGCGAACAGCCCCACGAACACCGACTGGTCATGCGAGCGAGAGCACAGCGCGTTGAGCATCTGCGCAAACACAAGGATGGTGAAGCCCATCGTGCGCGCCTCAGTCATTTGCGCATCATGTCCGACAGCATCCACGGAACGGTCGGTGAACAAGCCTCCGGCGAGGTGCATGTCCATGCCGATCAGCGTGACGGCGGCCATGATGATGCCGATGAAGATGATGTCTCCCCACATCTGCCCGTCGATCACGCGGTCGGTGAGTTTGCGCGGCTTGCGGGCCATCACGTCGTCGGTGGAGGGATCGACGCCCATCGCCAAGGCCGGTGCCGCGTCGGTGAGCAGGTTGATCCACAGCAGCTGCGTGGCGAGCAGCGGCACGGTCACGCCTTGGCTGCCCGGCTGCGTGATGCCGAGGAAGCCGGCCAGCATCACACCGCCGAAAACCGTGAAGACCTCGCCCACGTTGGAGCTGAGCAGGTATCGCAGGAATTTACGGATGTTGTCGAAAATGCCACGGCCTTCGCGCACCGCTTCGACGATGGTGCTGAAGTTGTCGTCGGCGAGGATCATCTTGGCGCTCTGCTTGGTCACTTCGGTGCCGGTGATGCCCATGGCCACGCCGATATCCGCGGTTTTGACGGCGGGAGCATCGTTTACGCCGTCGCCGGTCATAGCCACGATATTGCCTTGCCGTTGCAGCGATTCGACGATTTTCAGCTTGTGTTCCGGCGCAACGCGCGCGTACACGGAGATTTCGCGGGTGGCCTTGTCGAACGCTTGCTCGTCCGGCAGCTCGTCGAGTTGAACGCCGGTGAGCACTTTGCTACTAAGGTCGGCGCTGCCGACCGAGCTGCCGTCTCCGTCCGTTTCAATAATGCCCAGATCGCTGGCGATGCGTGCCGCGGTAAGCGGATGGTCACCGGTAATCATGACGGTGCGGATGCCGGCGCGATGCGCTTCGGCGACGGAATCGCGCACTTCGGTACGCGGCGGATCGATGATGCCGACCATGCCGACCCAGATCAAGTCGCTTTCCAGCACATCGCTTTGGTCGGCGATGTCCGCCACGTGACCGGCGGCGTTGATGCGCACGCCTGGCACTGCGGCGAGCGACGCGGTGCCGAGTGGCCGGTACGCCTGGCCCAGCGTACGATACGCTTCGGCGGACAGGCGTTCCACGGCGGCGAGGATCTGCTGGCGATCGCCTTGCGTCATCGGTCGTACGGCACCGTTGACCGCGATGCGGCTGCAGTAGCCGAGCAGTACGTCGGGGGCACCCTTGGCGAAGACGGTGAGACGCCCGGCATCGGCGTTGTCCTGCGCGACGACGGCCATGCGTTTGCGGTCGGAGGTGAATGGAATCTCGCCGACGCGCGTGTAGTTGGCGTATTTGCGATCGGCCTTCACCTTGCGTGCGGCGACGATAAGCGACACTTCGGTCGGGTCGCCGACGGCTTCCCACGTTATGTCGGAAGCAGCGGAACCATCGCCGGCACCTGTGTTTTCGCGCAATTCGCCGTCGTTGGCCAGCGAGCCCACGGCGAGCGTGGCGACGGCTTCGACCTGTGCGGCGGAAGCGGCGGAACCAGACAGAGCAGCGTCGGGAATCGCAATCATTCTGCCTTCTGGCGCATAGCCGGTGCCGGTCAGCTGCACCTCACCGCTCGGCGTGACCACGCGTTCCACCGTCATCTCGTTGCGGGTGAGCGTGCCGGTTTTGTCGGAGCAGATCACCGACGCGGAACCGAGCGTTTCCACGGAATGCAGTTTCTTGACGATCGCATGATGTTCGGCCATGCGGCGCACGCCGAGCGCGAGCACGACTGTCAGAATCGCGGCGAGCCCTTCCGGCACGGCCGCGACGGCCAGCGAAACGGATAGCAGCAGCGAATCGATTACGTCGTGGATGTCGTTGAAGCCTTCGGTCAGCGCAAGCGCCACCAGCACGACCGCCGCGATAATGCACACCGCGATGCCGAGAATCTTGGAAACGTAGTTCATTTCCTTCTGCAGCGGACTGTCATCATCATCCGTGGCCTGCAGAAGGTCCGCGATTTTACCGACCTGCGTGCGCATGCCGGTGCTCGTCACGATTGCGCGGCCGGTGCCTTGCGTCACGGACGTGCCGTTGAACACCATATTGGCGCGATCGCCCAAGGCCTTGGCTTCGGCAAGTGTGTCGACGTTTTTGCCGACCGGTACGCTTTCACCGGTCAGGCTCGCTTCCGCCACGCGCAGGCTGGCGGCGGCGAGCAGACGTCCGTCGGCGGGAATGGAGTCGCCTTCACCGAGCATGACCACGTCTCCCGGCACCACGTCGACGGTGTTGATGCGTGCGATTTTGCCGTCGCGCAGCACGTTGGTTTGCGGCGCGGTCATTTGGGAGAGCGCTTCGACGGCTTCTTCCGCTTTCGATTCCTGAATGTAGCCGAGTACCGCGTTGACGATAAGGATAAGCACAATGACGATGGCGTCGAACGGCAGCGCCTCGCCGCCTTCCGCACCAAGCGCAGCGTTGGCTTTTTCGATGAACCATGCGATGAGCGAGATGCCGGTGGCAGCGAGCAGCAGGTAGACGAGGGGGTCTTTGAACTGCGCCAGGAACTTCTTCCATTTTGGCACGGGTGGTGCGGATGCGAGCTCGTTCGGCCCGTATTGCGCGAGTCGGCGTTCAGCTTCGGCTTGGCTCAGACCGGTGTTCGGATCGACGCCGAGCGATGCGGCCACGGCTTGCGCGTCGGCAAGCGACGGGTCGATTTGTGGCGGCTGCTGGTTTTGCTGATCCTGCCGAATCTGCGTGCGATCGCCCGTAGCGGAATCGCCGTCAAAATTGGCATGGGACTGGATGGACTGATCTTTCTTGCGATCATCCATGGTGATCTCCTTGGGAGCGCCGCGGAGTAGTCAGCTCTCCCCCGTCTTACGTATGCCTCGAATCGCGGAAATCGAAAATCCGCGGAATCGCAAGCATTTTGCAAAGGCGAGGCAACGCTGCGCGGTTGTGGGCACCGGGCGGACGCCATCGGCGCATCCTGTTATTATCGCACATCTTCGGCGTGTGAAAAATGGACATGTGGCGGAACGATGCATGACACGCGACGGGTGCACGATACCATGAAGTGTGATATATTATCGGTAGTTAGTAAAATTCATTACTAAACGGTCGTGCAACATCGCACGGCGCAACCGCAACGATGCAGTGACACCAAGTAATACAGGGGGATGCAAGATGGCAGATACAGCCGAACTCGCAATCGTACATGCAACCACGGCAAGTGCAAGCTGGCTCACCGATCCGACGGTGTTCGCAGCGAACCGCAAGCCGGCACATTCCAGCCACCGATATGTCATCGGCGAGACGAGCGAGCCGAAGCAGAGCCTCGACGGCGAATGGAAGGTTCGTATCGAACAAGCGCGCAACGTGAACGTGGAAAGCGCTCCGTTCGCGGCCGTCGATTTCGAGGATGGCGATTTCGGCGCGATCGAGGTGCCGGGCCACTTGCAGATGGCCGGCTATCTCAAGAACAAGTACGTCAACATCCAATATCCGTGGGACGGTCACGAGGATCCGCAGGCGCCAAATATTCCGGAAAACAACCATGTGGCGATCTACCGCCGTCGATTCGCGCTCGACGCGCAGCTTGCGCGCACGCTGGAAAACGACGGCACGGTCAGCCTCACCTTCCACGGTGCCGCCACCGCGATCTACGTATGGCTTGACGGCACGTTCGTGGGTTACGGCGAGGACGGATTCACGCCGAGCGAATTCGATGTGACGGAAGCGCTGCGAAACGGCAATGGCAACGCCGCCGATTCCCCCGAAGCCGAGCATACGCTCACCGTCGCCTGCTACGAATATTCGAGCGCCTCTTGGCTGGAAGACCAGGATTTCTGGCGACTGCACGGCCTGTTCCGCACCGTCGAGCTCGCCGCCCAGCCGCATACGCACGTCGAAACCGTGCAGCTTGAAGCCGACTACACCGCAGCCGACACCGCCGGTACGGCCGACACCGCCGAACTCAACGCGGCACTCACCTTGCGCAACTCCGCCGACGCGATGACTATCGAAAGCACGCTGCGCGACGGCGACGGAAATGTCGTATGGGAATCAACGCAGGCCTGCAACGGCGAAATCGCCCTTAATTCCGGCAAAATGACGAACATCGCGCCGTGGAGCGCGGAATCGCCGACGCTGTACACGCTGACCGTACGCGTCGTCGGACATGACGGCGCCATCATCGAAACCGTGACGCAGAAGATCGGCTTCCGCACGTTCCGCATCGAAAACGGCATCATGACGATCAACGGCAAGCGCATCGTGTTCAAGGGCGCGGACCGCCACGAATTCGACGCGAAGCGCGGCCGCGCGATCACCCGCGAGGACATGCTTTCCGACGTGGTCTTCTGCAAGCGGCACAACATCAACGCCATCCGCACCTCCCACTACCCCAACCAGGAGTATTGGTACGACCTGTGCGACGAGTACGGTCTGTATCTGATCGACGAGACGAATATGGAGACGCACGGCACGTGGGTGGCAAACAATGTCGAGCGTCCTGAAGACGGCATCCCCGGCAGCCGCCCCGAATGGGAGGGCGCGTGCGTGGACCGCATCAACAGCATGATGCGCCGCGATTACAACCATCCGAGCGTGCTGATCTGGTCGCTTGGCAACGAGTCGAGCGCGGGCGAGGTTTTTCGTGCGATGTATCGCCACGCGCACACGATTGATCCGAATCGTCCGGTACATTACGAGGGTTCCGTGCACATGCGCGAATTCGAGGATGTGACGGACATCGAAAGCCGTATGTACGCGCATGCTGACGAAATCGAACGCTATCTGAACGACGGCAGCCCGGCACATACGGACGGTCCAAAGAAGCCGTACATTTCCTGCGAATACATGCACGCAATGGGCAATTCGTGCGGCAATATGGACGAATACACGGCATTGGAACGCTACCCGATGTACCAGGGCGGTTTCATTTGGGATTTCATCGACCAGGCAATCGAGACCAAGCTGCCCGACGGCACGACACGCATGTGCTACGGCGGCGATTTCGGCGATCGTCCAAGCGATTACGAATTCTCCGGCGACGGCCTGCTGTTCGCAGACCGCACCCCCTCGCCGAAAGCGCAGGAAGTCAAGCAGCTGTATGCGAACGTGAAAATTGCGGTTTCGGTCGATGAAGCGCGTATTACGAACGACAATCTGTTCGTGTCTACGGGCGATTATCGCTTCGTGCTGCGGATTTTGGCCGACGGCAAGCCGGTATGGTCGACTACGCGCCGTTTCGACGTGGCCGCCGGCGAGAGCGCTTCATTCGAAGTCGATTGGCCGGTTGATGACTACCGCAGCAACGCCGAAGAGCTGGTTTTGGAGGTATCGCAGCAGCTTGGCAACGCTTGCGATTGGGCACCGGCCGGCTACGAGCTGGCGTTCGGCCAGTGCGTGGTGGCAGGTGCGAAGACCACTGCAGATGCCGTTGACGCGGCCGGAGCTCCGGCCGACGGCACCGTCACCCTTGGCCGCTGGAACGCCGGCGTGCGCGGACAGGGTCGTGAAGCACTGTTCTCCCGCACACAAGGGGGTATGGTTTCATATACGTTCGGCGAGCGCGAATTCGTGCTGCGCCGCCCGTCGATCACCACGTTCCGTCCGCTGACGGACAACGATCGCGGTGCTGGACACGCTTTCGAACGTGCCGCGTGGGCGGTCGCAGGAAAGTATGCGCGTTGCGTCGACTGCGCGATCGCAAATCGTGGAGAAAATGCCGTGGAAGCCACGTATACGTACGAATTGGCGATTCCGCAGCGCACGAAAGTGACGGTCCGTTACGTTGCCGACACGGCCGGCCTCGTTTCGCTCGACGTCGAGTATCCAGGCGAGAAGAACGGCGATCTGCCAACGATTCCGGCGTTCGGTATCGAATGGGCGCTGCCGGTGGAATATGCGAACCTGCGATTCTACGGCGCCGGTCCGGAAGAGACGTACGCCGACCGCAGGCACGCGAAGCTGGGTGTATGGAGCACGACGGCTGGCGATGATTGCGCGCCGTACCTGCTGCCGCAGGAAACCGGCAATCATGAGGATGTGCGTTGGGCGGAGATCACGGACGATTCCGGCCACGGTGTGCGCGTGAAGCGCGGTGCCGGCGCAAAGCCGTTCGCGATGAGCCTACTGCCGTATTCGAGCACGATGTTGGAAGAGGCGCTGCATCAGGATGAGCTGCCGAAGCCGCGTCACATGTTCCTGCGTCTGCTGGCCGCGCAAATGGGCGTCGGCGGCGACGATTCGTGGATGTCGCCGGTGCATGAGCAGTACCAGCTGCCCGCCGACCAGCCGCTCAGCCTCAACGTTCAGCTCAAGCTGTTCTAAGCTAAGCCAGCTTCAGCCTCAAGCATAACCGCCGATTCGCGGCATAATTCCGGCCGACTTGCCAATAGGCAGGCCGGCCGATTCTGTTGATGGCTGAAAACAGGCAGGGTGCCTAAAATGAAAGCACGTCTTTGAAGCAAACGACGCCTCAAAGCATGTTTTTCTGAAGGAGGGCATCATGAGCTATCCAAATATGAATCCCGGCAATCCCAACGACCCCAGTCAACCACCGCAGCCGGGATACGGCGCCTATGCACCGAGCCAGCAAGCGCAGCAATCGCAACAGCAGGACGGTCCACAAAGCGGCGGACCAGATGCCGAGCAGACCCCTCGCTATTCCGGCAATCCATATGGCAACCCCTACGGCAATCCGTATGGATATCCGTACGGTAATCCGTATGGTTACGACCCGAATAGCCATAGCAACGACAGTGGCGAGTGGGAGCCGGTAAGCCCGTTCAAGTTGGTGGAATCGTGGCTGCCGCAACGCGCGAAGAATGCCATTCGCGGTGTGTACGGCGTGCTCGGCGTGATGGCGATTGTGCTCGGCATTGCGCTACTCATCTGGCCGGGGGTGACGCTGAAGATCGCCGCGGTTGCGTTGGGCGCGTATTTCGTGACTTCCGGGGTGATCCGTATCGTCACCGCAATTGTGGAGCTCGGTCTGCCGGGAGGCTGGCGCGTGCTTGACATTCTGGTCGGCCTGTTGCTGACAGTCGGTGGCGTGGTCATGCTGAAGAATGCGACCCTGTCCGGCGCCATGCTGGCAGTGCTCGTCACTATGGTGGTGGGCCTCGGCTGGATGATGGAAGGCGTGATGGCGCTGGTTGAGTCGTGGCATATGCCAAGTTCCGCATGGGCTGTGATTTACGCGCTGATTTCGATTGTGGCCGGCTGCATCATGCTGTTCAGCCCGCTGGCCTCCACCGGTTGGCTGATTCTGTTTGGCGGATGCGCGTTGGTTGCACTTGGCATTGTGGCGATCGTCCGCGCGTTCACGTTTGGCAAGGTCGGCAAGTCCGGCAAGAAGCGCTAACTACGCGTAGTTCTCCCGTATAGGCGATAAACCCATACGGGAGAACGCGACGTGCCGTACGATTGACATGATTTTATAGTCGCGCTATGCTAAGTGAAACGTTTCGACGAAACGATTCGATAAATAGCGGATAGAACGGCACAAGAGGGAGGCGAGACGCATGGCAGGCATCAAAGACGTGGCCCGCGAAGCGGGAGTTTCCGCCAGCACCGTCTCCTATGTACTATCCGGCAAGCGTTCAATCTCTGCGAAAACCACCGACAAAGTCATGGCCGCCGTAGAGAAGCTCGGTTACACTCCGGACGCCAGCGCCCGTAAGATGCGCGGCATGCGCAACCAGATCATCGCGTTGAGCGCCCCGATTCGAGGCGACATCAACCAGGCCAGGTACAACGCCTACTTCCTGCGCACCGCATGGGCCGCAAGGAATGCAGGGTATGACGTGATGTTGCTGACCGGTCCGGATGCAGTGAAGGATATCCGCCGCGTGACGCAAAGCAATCTTGCGGATGGCATCGTGCTGCTCGACGTGGAGCAGGATGACGAGCGTGCCGCTCAATCCGGCACTTTTTCCAAGCCGTGCGTGGCTATCGGCTATCCGTCGTCCCACGCCGATTGCGCCTGCGTGGACATCGATTTCGCGCTGATGGGCCGCAAGGCCGTCGACTTCCTGTACGAGAAGGGACACCGCACCGTCGTGTTCCTGCGCAACAACGAATCCGACTACAACCGCCATTCCGGTTACGTCGTCATCTTCCGCGAAAGCCTGCTGGCGCACGCGAAGGAGCTCGGCATGACGGTCATCGAATCCGAGCATTACGAAGCGGACAGCTTCGACGCGCAGCACTTCGTCAGCACCGTCTTCGCGCACCCCGACCGCCCGACCGCCATCATCAACCAGGCGAACGCAAGCGTCCTCAGCCAGGTGCTGATGGCGTTGCACGACGCGGGCATGTCGATTCCGCAGGACGTTTCGGTCCTGTCGTGCGGCACGTATTTCGAAGGCGAGCCGACGCGCTTCCCCATCACCGAAATGCCGGTCATGCCGGAGGAGCTGTGCGCCGAAGCCATGAACCTGTTGGTCTCCGCCATCGAGGAGCACACCGACATCAAAGGTTCCGTGGAACTCATCGAACCCGCGATGAAGCGCCGCGGATCCGTTGCGGAAGCGGGGTCCGGCGGCACACAATAAATTTTCTTGCGATTGCCAGCACCGCAGTCGGACACCAATCGCAAGGCCAAGCAATATCGGCAGCATAATTTCATACGGATAATCGAAACGTTTCAACATCGGCCGGCCCCGTTCGGCCGATTGCCAAGATTTTCAGATTTCCAAGTAAGGAGAACAAATATGAATACTATGGCGACTTCCGGTTTCGGCAACGGTGCCCTCGATTCGCTAGCAATCGCGACGGACCACGGCCGTACACGTTGCGTCAACGCCGAAAACCCGACCGGCGGCAAGGGCACTGCAGCCACCGCTGCCAGCGCGCTCGGCCCGTCACGTAAGGGCAGCCCTTGCATCCAGACGATCAAGGCGGGCGATTCGGTCACGCTGATGGACGTCGATGGCCCGGGCGTGATTCGCCACATTTGGATGACGGTCACCGACCGCACTTCCCCGACCGGTCCGAACGTACTGCGCAATCTCATCCTCGAATTCTATTGGGATGGCGAGGAGACGCCGTCCGTGCAGTGCCCGATCGGCGATTTCTTCTGCTGCGGTCACGCACAGGCCTGCCGTATCAATTCCATCCCGATCATGGTGGTGCCAAATCGAGGTTTCAACTGCTATTTCGCCATGCCGTTCGAGCACGCGCGCATTGTGCTGCGCAACGATCACAACGAGGACGTGCCGGCCTTCTTCTACCAAATCGACTACACGGAATACGACGCGCTGCCAGCCGATGCGATGCGCTTCCATGCGCAGTGGCGCCGCGAACGCGTCACCGAAATTGCCCGTGACTACACGATTCTCGACAATGTGCACGGCCATGGCGCGTACATCGGCACCTACCTTGCGCTGACCGCGCTGGAAAGCCGCTGGTGGGGCGAAGGCGAAGTCAAGATGTACATCGACGGCGATGAACAGTACCCGACGTGGTGCAGCACCGGAGCGGAAGACTACTTCGGCGGCGCGTGGAGCTTCGCCGACTTCGACGAGCATGGCCGCATGCGCGAGAACACGTTCACCGGACCGTACCTGGGATTCCCGTTCTATTCGCAGCGTCTTGCCGCGCACCGCGAAAGCGACTACTGGGATGTGGCCACACCCGTCATGCGCGGCCTGTACCGCTGGCACATTCCGGATCCGATTTATTTCGATTCTGACCTGCGCGTCACCTGGCAGCAGATCGGCACCGAGGAAGCCGGCAATTTCGAGCGGCAGGATGACGTCGCGTCGGTGGCATACTGGTACCAGCTTGAACCGCACACGCCGTTCGATCCAATCGGTGACCGTCACTTCCGTCAGCCCCGCTGATTTACGATTATTCCGCTGATTTACGCCGATATCGCCGTATCGTGCGTTGACATGGGAATGGATATGTTCCGTCTCGTGTCAGCGTACGATACGGCGATTGTGTTGTTATGCGGGCACAGTAATCACATTTTCTTCAAGATAACCCGATGATTTTACAATAGAAATGACGATTGCGGCATGCCAGACGCATACCGACGTGCGTATAGTAAAGGCACAACAGAAAAACAACAGAAGAACGAAGAACAAGAAAAACAACACAATAGCGACGCACCGCACGATGTAGAGAAGAAAAAAAGAAGCAAGAAACCAGGCGGTCGTCCGAAAGGAAACATCATGAAGAACAACGACACTTTCAACCAGATCCTCAACTCCAACCTCGCTTCCATCGATCCGGGCTTCGGCCAGTTCGCACTTGCCAAGGCTTCCGCTGATCTGATGAAGAAGGTCCTCAACAAGTAAGACCTTCAAGCAGGAAGGCAAGCCGAACCGCGTCAGGCCATCTCTTTGAAACAGACCGCGTGAGGCAAGGCACCGCCGCAGCGAACGCTGCGGCACCGATTCTCTTCTTTCCGATTTTTTAAATCGCATAGCGGGAGGCCGCGATTCCAACCGAATCGCGGCCTCCCGCTTTTTCATACGCGCACATGCACCCCTGTCTTGCCGGCAATGTCCATTATTTGTGCCACACAATCACGCCAATACATCGCTTTCCGTCAACTTCGCACGAACTTAACAGCAACTTACCAGCGAACTTAACAGATGCGAAGTTGCCGTTAAGTTATGTTAAGTTGTCTGGCAAGTTCGGTGGCGTATCTACCGCACGCCACCTGCGCAGCGCAACCGCTACAGTTCCTCCATCGCAAGATTGCGGGCTGCGGCGCGTTCGCGGGGGCCGCGCGTCACGTAGAAGCCGATCGCCACAATTACGAACATCACCGTGCAGCAGGTCCACAGCACGTGACTGCCGAACGCGTTCAAAATCCAGCCTCCGACAAGCGGCGAAAACGCGTTGGATAGCGACCACACCAGGTTGTACAAGCCCTGATACGTGCCGCGTACATCCTTCGGCGCGATATTCGCCACCGTCGTAGCGGCAATCGGGAATGTGCCAAGCTCGCCGAGCGTCCACAGCACGGTCGCAATCGCGAACGTCACCCACGAATCGGCGCCGATTTGGAACGCATAGCCAACCGCGGTAATGGACATGCCCAGCACCAGCACACGGGTGTTGCTCATCCGCTGGAACAGCGCGATCGCAGGAATCTGCAGCAAACACAGAATGCCTCCGTTGATGGTCAGCAGGCTGGAATATTCGTCCGTACCAAGCCCAATCTGCGTCATCGAAATCGGAAGTCCGCTGACGATCTGGTAATACGCCAGCGTGTACAGGAACATCAGCACCACCATCGACATGAGCGCTTTGTCGGTGCAGGCACGACGATAGCTGCGCCAAATGGAGAATTTCGATTGCTGCGATTGAGCCGTTTGCGCAGTGCCAGAACGTTCCACAGGTTGTTCCACGGAACGTTCCACGGAGCGTTTCACAGACCGTCCGACACCGTGCACGCCCAGCCCGGCCTCTTTGAAGAATGCCATCATCAGCAACGTAGCGAATACCAACACAGCCGCTTCCGCATAGAACATCAGCGAATAGGAGATTTTGACAAGCTGGTTGGCGATGATCGGGCCGATAGCGAAGCCGAAATTCGCAGCCCATGTTTGCAGCGAATACGCACGCTTCTGCTTGCGAAACGGCACCACGTCGGAAACGTAAGCCGCGACCGCAGGCGTCGGCATAGATGAAATCGCACCGTATATCAGCAACGTAATCGCCATAATCCAAGGATTGCCGATACAAGCCAACAAAACCAGCATCACCGCGGAACCGAGATTGCCGATAACAATCATCGCGGGGCGCCCGAATCGGTCAGACAGCGCACCACCGTACAGGCAGCCGAAAATACCGCCGAAACCGTACATGGAGACGATGGTGCCGGCCACGCCCGCGCTCACATGCATGTCGGAGACGAGGTACATGGAAAGAAACGACGTGACGAAACGGCCCATCCACAGGATGAGCAGCGTGACCCACAAGCCCCAGAACATGACGGGCAAACCGAAAATCTCTTTGTTCTTCTCCATTCTTGCCATCATATCGAGCAATATCGAGCAGACGCGAAGCCGCCGCCTTTTCCCGGGGTGCTGGGACAATAGACGGTTATGGGAGCAATGAAAAAAGGACCGACCAAGGGGTCGGGCGGAAAGCATCGTAACGCGCTGAAGGGCAAGGGGCCGACCCCCAAGGCCGAAGATCGCGTATATCACAAGGCTTACAAGGCGAAGAAGGCGGCGGATCGCCGCAAGATGGCCGATCCACGACTGGCCGCACGCCGTCGAGCGGCGAAGTTCACGTCGGAATCCGACGATCTGGTCATCGGTCGTAACGCGGTGCTTGAGGCGCTGCGTTGTGGCGTGCCGGCAACCACGCTGTATGTGGCGGCACGTATCGAGCATGACGATCGCACGCGCGAAATCGTGCGTCTCGCCGGCATCCACGGACTGCATCTGCTGGAAGCCGACAGGCTCGAAATGGACCGTATCGCACGCTCGTCGAACCATCAGGGCGTGGTGCTGAAGGCGCAACCGTTCCAGTATTCCTCGCTGGCAGAGCTCGTGGACCGCGCCGATAAGAAGGCGCGTGCCATGGAAGCAGCCGATTCGGAAAGCGCGCGCATCGCGGCACGTCCGCTGTTCATCGCGCTCGACGGCGTCACCGATCCGCAGAACCTCGGCGCGGTCATCCGTTCCGCGGCCGCATTCGGCGCGAACGGCGTGATTCTGCCGGAACGTCGTTCCGCTTCGGTCACCGCCGCCGCATGGAAGGTGTCCGCGGGCGCCGCAGCGCATATGCCGGTGGCTCGCGTGGTGAACCTGACCAAGGCGATCGAAAGCCTGAAGGAACGCGGCTACTACAGCGTCGGTCTTGACGGCGGCGGTGACGCGCTCGTCGGCGAAACCGGCTTCGAAACCGATCCGCTGGTGGTTGTGCTCGGCTCGGAAGGCAACGGCCTGAGCCGTCTGGTACGCGAGGCGTGCGATTCGATCGCCGGCATTCCGATGTCGAATATGGTCGAGTCGCTGAACGCGTCCGTCGCGGCCGGCATCACGTTGTATGCCGTGGCACGCGCCCGTCGCGAGGCCGCAGCAGCCAAGTAATCGTTTATTACGATATTTATGAAAAAGCTCAAGCCTTATGGCTTGAGCTTTTTCATATGCCATTAACGGCTAATGGCTCCACACCGCAGCGTCCGGATCATCGTCCGGGTTGTAGCCGTCCTCGTCGGTGCCGTAAGTGTATTCGTCATCGATCACGCCGGAATCGGCCTCGGCGTTCAGCGCGTCGACATCCTTCGAATCGAGCTTGTACTGCGGCAGCACGTTCTCCACATAGCTCTTCACGGCTTCGGTCATGGACACGTCGTGGCCGGCCTTCTCCGCAAGGAACCAACGATGGTCGAGTACCTCATGGAAGAACTGCGCCGGCTCGATCTGGGAGCGGTATTCGCGCGGAATCATGCGCACGGTCGGCTCGAACACCTCGCGCATCCAGTCGGTGGCCACGATTTCGAGATCCTCGCCATCACGCCACGTGGAGGTGCGGTAGGCGTCCAGATCGTTGAGCAGACGGCGGGCCTGGTTCTCCTGCACGTCAAGACCGGTCAGTCGCAGCAGCTTGCGGTTGGCGTAGCCGGCGTCCACCACGCGCGGACGCACCAGCACGCGCTTGCCGTCCTCGGCGGTCTTCATTTCCAGCTCGTCCACGTCGAAGCCCAGTTCGTTGAGCTTATTGACGCGCTTTTCGATCTTCCACATCTCGTCCGGGCTGAACTTGTCGGTGTCGGTCAGCGCGCTCCACAGCGAATGGTAGCGGTCCACCAGGCGGTTTCCGATTTCGATTTCGTCCACGTTGCTCGGCAGCAATGCGCCGGAAGACAGATCCATCAGTTCGCCGATGATGTTCGTACGGGCCAAATCCACATCGTATTCACGCTGGCCTTCGGTGAGGTTCACCTGCAGATCGCCGGTTTCGGCGTCCACCAGGAACGCGGAGAAAGCGTCGGCGTCACGCAGGAACAGCACGTTAGACAGGGACACATCGCCCCAATAGAAGCCGGCCAGGTGCAGACGCACCATCAGCACGGCAAGCGCGTCGATGAGTCGTTCGGCGGTGTCGGGACGCAGGTTGCGGGCGAACAGCGCGCGGTACGGCAGCGAGAATTTCAGATGCTTGGTGACCAGGATGGCTTCCAGCGGCTCACCTTGCGCATTATGGCGGCCGGTGACCACGGCGATCGGCTGCACGGTAGGCAGTTCCAGCTTCTGCAGTCGGCGCAGCAGCTCGTATTCGCGTTCCGCCACGTTGCGTGTGATTTCCTTCATGGCGTAGACTTCGTCGCCCACGTGCACGAAACGCACCACGTGCCTGGAGATGCCTCGCGGCAGGTTGACCAGCAGGTCCTCAGGCCATGTTGCCAGCGGCTTCTCCCACGGCAGCGTGAACATCTTCGGATTCGAACTCGCGGCGGTGATCTTCAACGCCTGCGGCTCCGGGCTCTGCGCTGCGGGGTCCTCGGCCTTCACGGAAGTGGCCTTAAGCACACGGGGATCCATCTGTGGCAATTCATGTGATTCCATAGCTCTTCAATTTACCCGCTGACCTACCCACGGCAGGCGGCAAAGGGACTACGAGTGTCACGATGAGAACAGCGGGAAAAGAAAAGCCCCGCACCAACGCGGGGCTTTTCCAACGAGACAATAAGAGAGGAAAGAGAATGTCTCGTTTAATGGTTGACGGACGTTTGCACATCCGCCAAGTATTGGTTCAACCACCCGCCAAGCGTTCCATAAGGAACGCCCGACGGTTGGTTACTCGTTATCGTCTCAGTTCAGACGCAGCTCGGTGGACGGAGCGAACAGGTGCATCTTGGACGGGTCGATCTTGATCTTGACGGTATCGCCGACCTTCGGAAGAGCACGCGGGTTCACGCGGATCGTGGTGAGCTTGTTCTGATCGGACATCATGGTGGACGCCTCAGCAGCGGAGCCATCGGTGATGATGTTGCCGTAGATGTAGCCATCGGAGCCCAGATCCT
>ERZ827516.866-NODE-866-length-30522-cov-195.977845_pt1 | contig 30522 bp, 31 predicted proteins | sample MGYA00519703_ERZ827516 | MGnify/ENA primary metagenome ERZ827516 (study PRJEB31778, sample SAMEA3449337) | human gut metagenome | biome: human gut; feature: human-associated habitat; material: faeces | place: United Kingdom | collected 2010/2012 ...
TACCGAGATAGGCGTCTTTGAGTTTGGCGGCGGTAACATAACCGTCCGTCTGCATCAGTTCTTGGTAGCGGCGGTTTACCTCCACACGGATTTTATCTACCGCAAGATTGATTCTCTGCGCTTCGATGCTCTTGCCCGAAGCACGGTTGTTCTTCACGTCCCACAAGCGTGGGGGAACGTCCATCTTGCAACTGAACTGTTTAATTTCGCCGTCCACCGTGATACGGCACATTAAAGGCAGGTTGCCGTTCGGCTTCTCGCTGCCTTTCTTCACGTAAAATAATACCTTGAATGTACTACGCATAACTCACTCCTTTTTTTGATTACAAAATTAGTTATTAGTGAGTTACCGACAGCTATGTAAATCTACGCAAAACGCAGAAACAGAACTGTTTAGCAAGAAATCTGCACCCGTTACGGGAGTAACGAGGTGGTAACTGAACTTCTGCACTGTTTGGCTTCGAGGTGGTATTTCGTTGGCTCTGCCCCATAGAAAAACAAAGCGTAACGAACGCTCTATCAGCTAATTCACTACGCTTTGCCCAAATTTACTTTTTCGCTATGTGTTTATTTTAAGACCACAAAGACGGACATAGTCAATAAGATGACTAAGAGCCGTATCATGTTCCGGGGTATCAAGACTTCTTCCGGGAACCAGACAGCAAAACTGAAATCCATTCAAGGCATTACGACTTTCGTCTGCGATGAAGCGGAAGAGTGGACAAGCGAAGATGAGTTCGATAAAATAATGCTCTCCATTCGCAAGAAGGGTATTCAGAACCGGATTATCATTATAATGAATCCGTGCGATTCCAATCACTTCATCTACAAAAAATACATTGAGAAAACTCACAAGCTGGTAGAGATTGACGGTGTGCAGGTTCAGATTTCCACTCATCCGAATGTACTTCATATCCATACCACGTATTTTGATAACTTGGAGAATCTTTCCCCGGAGTTTCTGAAAGAGGTGGAGGATATGAAGGTAAATAATCCCGAAAAATATGCTCATGTGGTTATCGGCCGCTGGGCTGACGTTGCTGAAGGTGCAGTGTTCAAGAAGTGGGGAATTGTTGACGAGTTCCCGGCTTGGGCAAAGAAAATTGCTTTCGGGCAAGACTTCGGTTATACGCATGACCCGTCTGCTTCCATTCGTTGTGGTATCGTTGATAACGCCCTTTACTTGGATGAAGTGGATTACCGTACTGGATTGCTTTCTTCTGACATCATCAAGACTCTTCGCCCGTGGGGATTGAAAGTCATTGCTGACAGCGCAGATCCACGTTTGATTCAAGAGATACACAACGGAGGAATCAAGATATATGCCGTAGAGAAAGGTGCAGGCTCTATCAATGCCGGAATTGACAAAATGAAAGATATGGAGATTTATATAACCAAACGCTCGTACAACTTACAAAGCGAGTTCAGAAAGTATGTTTGGGCAAAGGATAAGGACGGGAACTATATCAACGAACCGGAAGACCATGACAATCACGGAATAGATGCTGTACGTTACTATGTATTGGGTGAGCTTCTTGGTAAGATTCAGAAGCCGAAAGATTTAACAGGAATATTCACACACTAAAAATATAAGCTATGCCATTGAATTTAGAAGAAATATTAGCATTGCCCGATATCGGGCAGAAGATAAACTATCTGAAGAAAGGTAGGAAAACTGAACTTCCCGACCGTTGCAAACTTTGGGATGATTGGAATCCGGAACGCCATGAAATCATGGTTGACGAAAAGAAATATCCGGACAGAAAGGTTCTTGAAAAAGAAGCAGAGAAGCACTTCGATGAAAAAACGGGTAAGACTTATGAAATCGAAGCAAAGTATAAGACTGAACCGGTGAACCGTATCTCCATTCCATTGGAACAGGATATAGTGAACATTCAAACTGCTTTCACGGTCGGCACAGAACCGTCTATGGATTGCACTCCAACTGATGATGATGAAAAGAAGCTACTGGATGCGGTAAAGGCTGTATTTAAATCCAACAAAATCAAATATCAGAACAAGAAGGTTGTCCGTGCCTGGCTCTCCGAACAAGAAGCGGCAGAATATTGGTATGTTACCGATGATGATTCGTTTTGGGCGAAGTTCTGGAAAAAAGTAAAGACTACATTCGGAGGCAAGGTAAAACCTACCAAGAAGCTGAAAAGCGTATTATGGTCTCCGTTCCGTGGGGATAAGCTTTATCCGTTCTTCAATGATGAAGGTAAGATGATTGCTTTCTCACGTGAGTACAAGAAGAAGCTCATGGATGATTCGGAGATAACTTGCTTTATGACTATCACTGATAAGATGGTCTATCAGTGGGATTTATCTAAAGGGTATGAAGAAAGAACGCCTTTTACTCATGGATTCCCCAAATTACCGGTTCTCTATGCCTACCGTCCTGAACCTTATTGCAAAAAGATAAAGACTTTTCGGGTTCGGTTGGAGAAATTATTATCCAATTATGCAGATTGCATCGATTATCATTTCTTCCCTTTATTGAAACTTATCGGTGACGTGGAGGGTTTCATGGGTAAGGTTAAGGACAGAATGGTCAAACTTACAGGTGAAGGTGCGGATGCTCAATATCTGACGTGGAATCAGGTGCCAGATACGGTACGTTTTGAAGCAGAAACACTCACTAATATGGCTTATGATATGTCAAACACTCCAAGAATATCATTTGAAACGTTGAAGGGGGTAGGCAAAGCATCAGGAACCGCTTTCCGCTTTATGTTCATGGGTGCACATATGGCGGTAGAAAATCACGGTGAGGTTATCGGTGAGTTCTTGCAGCGGAGAGTAAATTTCATTGTTTCCGCTTTAGGCTCTATCAATCCAACCGAGTTTAGCAAGGCATCGCAGACCATTGACATAGAAACAGAACTGGTTCCATATATGATTGATGATTTGAATGATAAGGTGACTACTGCCGTTTCCGCTGTCAGTGGTGGCATTTGGTCCACACGTGAAGGTATCATGTTTGCCGGGAATGCTGATAGGGTAGAAGAGGAGCTTGCAGAAATCAAGGAGGAGCAAGCGGCAAAGAATGAGCAAATCGGAAATAAGGGACAGAAAAATGCCTCTTAGTCAGAAAAATTATAGGGATTATAATTTTAGTACAAGAAAAATAGAATATTTTGCGGCAACATCAAAGAATTGCCGCTAATTTTTTGCTTGAATAGTTGTAGGTAATTAAATAATTACCTATATTTGTAGGGTAATCAATAGAGAAAGGTATGCCAACGATATTTATTTTATTTGGTTTTCGTTTTATGTTTTACGCTAATGACCATGAGCCTATACATGTTCATGTAATCAAAGGGGATGTAAGTGCTAAATTCACTTTATTTCCAGTTACATTAATCAAAAATAATGGCTTGAAGTCATCTGAACTGAAACTTGTAGAATCAGTTATAGAAGAAAATCAAGAAGTAATAGCAGAGCATTGGAATAAATTTTTTAATAAATCAAAATAAGTGGTTATGGAAAATATCATAGTTGAAAAGGTATGGTTGACTGATACGGAGGTATGGATACGTACCACTGACGGGAAGGAGGCATGTGAGAAGTTTTCAGATTTCCAAAGGCTGAAATGGGCTACTCCTGCGCAGCGCGCAAATTTCACAACGAGCCATGACGGAATACATTGGAGAGAGCTTGATGAAGATTTGAGTTTTGAGGGATTCTTTCGGGAAAGGAAATCTAATCCTCTTTATGATTTATTTATAGCTCATCCTGAATTGAATGCTGCTGCCATAGCACGACGTTTAGGTATTTCTCAGAGTTTGTTTGCTCAATATGTAAGCGGAACAAAGAAGCCGTCTAAGAAACGTTTTGAAGATATTATAGAAACAATACGTTCAGTAGGGCGTGAATTAATGGCTGTACCGGCATAAGTTACAATACTTTATTTAGGCGTGATTCCATTCGGTTTCACGCCTTTTTTATACCATTTTACGACAATCGTTTCATTGTCGTGTATCACCTATCTGATAATTTTTCACATAGCTTATTAATGCCGAAATTTACCGTAGAAATTTATAAATCAAATTCATACGGTATGACAATCTTAGAACAAATCTTGGCAGGGCTGCAACAGAAGTTTACTGGGGTGGACACTGCTATCTTAACCCGAATTGCCACTAAGAAGGCAGAGGGTGTAACGGACGAGACAAAGGTAAACTCCATTGTTGAGGGTATCAGCTTCTCGGACGTGCTAAATTCCTATGGTGATTTCCGTGCCGGGGATGCTTCCAAGACCGCAGTTTCCAACTACGAGAAGAAACATAACCTTAAAGACGGTAAGTCAATTGAGAATCCCAATCCTAACCCTAATCCGAAGCTGGAAGATAAGACGGACGACATGGCGGCTATTATTGCTAACGCAGTGAGTGCAGCCGTTAAACCTCTTTCTGATAAGCTCGCTCAATTCGAGACAGAGAAGTTACAAGCTACCCGGCAGGAGCAGATTATGGCAAAGGCAAAGGAGTATGGTATTCCCGAAAACTACGCCAAACGATGCGCCATCAAGGACGATGAGGACTTGGACGCATATTTCAAGGACTTGAAGCAGGAGTTCGCAAATGACGGCTTCAAGGGCGTAACCCCTCCCGAAACGGCAGAAGAGAAGATTGAGAAAGAATCTGAATCTATCGCTAAGATGATTGACGAGGGAACGAAAACTATTGTTGAACAAAACAAGAATTAATTATGTCAGCAGGATTTAAGTATGATTTAGTTCCGCCCGTTGAGCAAGAGGAACGCTACGATGTCCAGACCGGTATTCGTAGACGTGGCCCGTTCAAACTCGACACGCAGAACCTGGTAGTGGGAAGTTTTCTTCCCGGATTTACACCGATTTGTGCGGACTTGAAAAATAAGTTCGCATACACGGTAATCAATGTGAGAGTAGTAGAAGCATACGCAACCAGTGACACGGCGTTATCTATCAAGGTAGAAAAGAACTCCCTTGCATACGTTGGCATGTTTCTCGGAAGCGGTACGAAAGGCGCGGAAGTTTCGGCTATCGACAAGACAAATGCAAATTATGATGTCTTGACAATCAAGGCTGCTTTTGGTGAGAATATCGCCAAAGATGCTGTATTATTCAATGCGGTTGCAGTTGATGGTTTAAAGCAAAAGTATGTGGCTAATTCGGCTCTGTTTAACCGTACAAAGGTTGAGGACGGAATCACATTGGTTTCATTGCTTCGTACAGCCGCAGAAATTGAACCCTCAAAATTGGTTATGCCGTTCTCTGAGAACGATAAAGCCAACATGAAGGGATGGTTTGAGTTTAACGAGTAAGGAGGTAGGATATGTTTTTAACGATTCAAACATTATTCGATGATGCGAACATTGTTTCCGCTATCATCAGACGTGTGAACCAGACACGCAAGGACACAATCTATTGGCAGCAGTATCTTACTTTCCGCAGAGTAACTACTCGTGTGTTCAAGGATTATATCGGTTCTGTAACCGGAGTTATGGCCGGCTCTATCAATTCACGTTTTGGAGAGAAACCCATCCGTGAACGTCGGAACATCGGTTCCGGATATGGTGAGATTGCCTATTTGGGTGATGCTTATCAGATGTCTATTGACCGTCTTTCCGAATTACAGGATTTGATTGACAAGTTCAATGCAGCTAAGCCAGCCGACCAAAAGGCTGCAATGGAAGAGATTGTAAACTTCCTGGCAGACGACTACCGTCAGATTACCCTTGCTGCCCACAAGCGTATGGATATTATTGTCGGTGCGCTGTTGATGCTTGGTGAAGCCACCGTTTACAACAAAGACGCTGCAATCACTTCCGGTCAGACCAATAATAAACTGCTGGAGATTACCCTTCCGTTCAATTTTATCAAGCCGAAAAGTGGAGATGTGGTTGTGGACGGAAAGAATATGTTTATCTCTTATTTGAGAGAGAAACTTCATTCCTTGGCACCGGACTATGGCGTTTATGCCAAGATGGTTATGACTCGTGCATCTTTCAACAAGCTTATTCTTGGTTCATCTGAATTTGGTGAGCAGTACAAGATGATTCTCGGCAGCAACGAAATGAAGTTGAGTACGGGATTGGTTTCCTCTTCTTTGGCTTCCGAAGTGTTCACCGGCATCGGTCTGCCTCGCATCGAAATCAAGGAGGACTACGTGAAAGACCAGACGGGAAAGAATGTGCAGATTTACGCGGATAACCGTATTGCTCTGTTGCCTTCTGACAACATTGGTTATATGCGCCATCATACCCCGTATGAAGCGACAGACCCGGTACAAGGACGTACTTATATCCCGTCAGAGGGACAGATGCTTATCTCCAACTACCGTGACAAAAATGGTCGCTACATGGAATATACGGCAGAGTGGATTCCGCAGATTTCCAATCCGGATTTGATTACTAATTTCGATTTGAGCGAAATTGCATCCATCCAATCAGCATAAGGAGGTAGGATATGAAAGTAAAGGTTATATCAGTTTTCCGCGACAAGTTCACCGGAAAGTATTATACTCCCGGTGAAGTGATTGAAGTCGGTGAGGAAGCCCGTGTGCTGGATATGGAAAGCCGCAGACTTGCTGAACGGATTGAGGCAAAAAAAAATACCGAAGTGAAAGCCCCTGAAGAAAAGAAGGAGGTGAAAATCCCCCTCTTTGAAAAGGAGTTTGAGAAGAAGGCTTTGATTGATGCTTTGAAGTCTATCGGTGCGCAAGCTTCCGGCAATATGAAAGAGGAAACTCTTTTGGCTAAGGTTGCAGAACTGGATGAAGAATCAACAGCCAAACTGAAAGAAGCATTAGGTATCGAGTAAAAGGATAGGGTAGTGCTTCTACCCTTCCATTGTCTAATTTTATAAATCAGAAAAGAAATGAAGAATTTTATTTTTGCCATGTGTGGCTTTTTAATGATGTCTTTGGTTTCGTTGAGCGTGCAGGCATCAAGTGTGGAATCTCCTAAGTGTGAATACGTGAATCCATCGGTTGATGTTGGTCTGCCGGATATTCAGTTTATCACTTTGGAAACGGCTCCGGCTGATTGTGTTGTACTGACCATGACGCATCCCATGTTTTTGGTTGCAAATAACCCGGCTATGATGTGTTCGATAAAAGAGGGAATGGCTATTCAAGGGGTACGAATTAATGTTCCCAAATGTCCGTTCAGATACATCTATAAATCTAAACATTGTACGCATTATAGCTATACCGCATATAGTAAACTGATTACACCATATTGAATGATATCAGCCATGAGTAACAAGGAGTTTGTATTAAGCGTATTTGATAAGAACACCCCGTCTAATCTTGTAGTTGAAAATATACTTTCAAGAACGGGATTGGATGGTGAAGAACCTTTTGCCGAGGAAAATCGGGCAAGATTAGAGGTCGCTTGTGCAAAGCAAATTCCGTGGATGATACAAAATCCATCTTCGGTCAGCGAAAGCGGATTTTCTGTGTCTTGGTCTAATTATGTTGATAGCCTAATGAAATTGTACTCATGGCTGTGCAAACAGTACGGTTTGAAAGACGAACTGAGTAACAAACCTAAAGTGACTTTCTTATGATATTCGCTCCCCACATATTGCAAGTTAAGGTTATCACCCCGATGGATAAGGATGAGTTCGGAAGACCTATTCCCGGTACCGGTGGTGAAAGCTGGCAGGAGGTGTGCAAATGCCGTTGTGATGATGTGAGCGCGGAAAAGAAAGTATCTATCAATGGTGCTTTGTATGATTTCAAGTACAAGGTAGTCTTTGACAAGCCGTCAAAGGTTGAAGCAGGTGCAGAGATTCGTTGTTTGAATGTCGATGGAAGCATAAGAGGTGAAGGAGTTGCTAAAAGCCCTTTGGAAACAAACTATTTTTCCTACAGAGTAATATGGTTGGAATAGATGCAGACTTTTCGGATGTTGACCAGTTCTTTGAGGACGGAACAAGCGAAGTCGTTGCTGGCATGAAAGAAGAGGGAGAGGCATTTGTTGAAGATGCAAAAGCTACCGGAAACTATCAAGACCACACAAAACATTTGAGAGAATCGAATGATTATGAGGTTAATGAAGATGGCTTAATTCTGAAAAACGAAGCTGATTATGCTTCATTCGTGGAATCCAAAGGATTTGAAGTTGCAGGAAGTGCAGCGATAAGGACAGAAAAAAGATTGAAAGATAGATTTGAACGATGATAGTAACCACCGACATAGGAAACATCCTCTACCGGGACTGCAAGATTTTCGGAATAGACATAGTACCAGCAGGAGAAACGCTGACGGGTGAATTGAAGTCCGAAAGGATTGTCATCCACACGAAGAAACAACAGACGGGAACTTATTGGAAGAAATCTTTCGCAGAAGTGAATCTATGTGTACCCAATTTAAGCGAGAATGAAGCGAACACAATCCGGCTTAACGAACTTGAAAGAAAGGCTGACAAGCTGTTTGATGATGTAGTAAGCACCTATGATGGTATGACATATCGTTACTCTATTGATTCTATCGGTACAGAAGCGGACACAGCTTTGAAGTGTCATTATGTGAATGTGAGAATTTTGTTTAATGTATTAAATGTAAAATGATATGATTACAGCAGTAGAAATTGACGAACTGTATTATGCAGAACCGATTAAAACGGTTACTACTCCAGCTGCCGGATTAACAGGCGCAGAAGTAGCCACCATCTTGAAAAACGCAGCAACGAAGCGGGTCAAGAATGTGCATGGTGACACGTATCAATACGAAGAAGCAGAGGCAAGTGTAACTCGTTACAAAAACGCTTTGACTGGTGAGTACTACCGGGAAACGTCTGAACCGGGTGAGGTGAAAATCAACTTCACCATTGGTGAGTATGATTATGCTACAAAGGCTGATTTACAAGGTGGTAAAGCCACAGAAAAGAATTGGGAAAGAGGCAAGTATAAGCCTATTCATAAATGTGTGATTGGTAAAACCAAAGACGGAGTTTATGTTGTGTTTCCGAAAGCGGCTATCAATGCCCGTGGCTCTAATACCGATAAGGCTGTCGGATTGGCTGTTTCGGCCGTTCCCCTTTCCACAGGTGTAGATGGATTGGCTTCCGAAAAGTGGTTTGACGAATCGGAAGTTGTAGTGCCGGAAGGTTGATAATTTTTCAGTAAAAGGATTGTTTTCAGATGGCGGTGGGTGGTTGCTCACCGCCTTTTTAATTTAATGTTATGAATAATCAAGCAGCAAAAACAGTTTCTGATGCTTTGTTAGGGCTGGATTTCATGAATGTGGAGATAGGAGGGATGGTTTATACCATTAAACCTCCTACAATTAAAATTATCTGTCGTGTCATTCATCATTTTTCCAATATCGGCATGACTGGAGATAATGTAATGGAGGCTATTAAAGAACTTCCTGAAATTGCTGGAGATATGCTGAAAGGCATTTCTTGTTTCATCTGTGGCAGTGAGGAGCTGGCTGAAAATTTAGAGAACGGGACTTTTGAAGAAGTTAGGAATGCCTTGGAAGTCTGTTTCTCTATGATGGATATATCGGCTTTTCAGTGTGTCAGCTCGATGAGGAACGTGTCGATGCTGGCAGCAAGACCGAAACAGTAGGAAACACAACGTTCTTCGGGCAGATAGCCTATTTGATTGACACGCTGCATCTGAGTTATACAGAAGTGTTTGAGATTATCCCTTATCGGAATCTGCTGATGATGCAACGGGATAAATTACACGCAGTATATGGTGGTCAGAAGGTGAATAGAATCAGTGGTAAGGAATTGGCTAATCGTAGGAAAAAGAAATAGATATGGCGAAATTATATTTTAAGGTAGGTAGTGACTGGGAAGAAGTTGTAAGACTTCGTAATGAAATTGCAAAATTAAAGCAGGAGTTAATGAGCATGGATGGCACGCAATCTCCTGCTGCTTTCAAGGCTTTGAATGCCCAACTTACTGCATCCAACCAAAGATTGGATGAGTTGGTGACTAATGCAGCCAAAGCTGGAGCAGAGATGGAAACAGGATTCAAAAGGAAAATCTTCGATGCTTCTCAGGTAGTGAATGGATTCACAGAGAAGATTCTTGCTCAAAAAGCGGTAGTTAAGGATATTGAAGCGGATGTAAAACGACTTGGGGATGCTTATCGTATAGCATTGAAAAGGAATCCGTTATCAGCAAATAGCAAGTTAGAAGAATACAATGCTGCTAAGAAAGCTCTTGATGAAGAGAAAGCTGCATTGTTTGGGCTTACTCAGGAACAGGCAAATGCCCGACTGTCTGTAAAAAAACTCCGTGATGAATATGCACTTTATAAAAATGATGGAAAGCAGGTAGTAGAAACTAACAACGGTATAGCTATTTCTTGGAAAAAGGCGTTGGGAGTTATCGGAGGCACTGCTATGTTGAAATCTCTTATCTCAGATGTCACCCGTGTTAGGATAGAAATAGACTCTGTTAGCAAATCTTTTGAAGCATTGTTAAAATCAGAAAGTAAGGCTAAAGAGATGATTGGAGGGTTAAAAGAGCTTTCAATCAAAAGCGGATTGAATACCTATGGAGCAGCCCAAACGCTTCTTGGTTTTAATGTTGATGCAGAGAAGGTACTTCCAACATTGAAAAGTATCGGAGATATAACTATGGGGAACAATGAAAAGTTTTCCTCTATGACACTTGCTTTTGCCCAGATGTCTGCTGCCGGAAGATTAATGGGGCAAGATTTGAATCAGATGATTAATGCGGGATTTAACCCCTTACAAGTTATTTCTGAAAAAACAGGTAAATCCATTGCCGTCCTAAAAAAGGAAATGGAGCAAGGCGCCATTTCTTCCGAAATGGTTGCAGACGCTTTTGCGGCTGCAACATCTGAGGGTGGGCGTTTCTATAATATGCTTGAAAAGCAAAACACTGGAATCAGAGGTGAAAGAAACAAACAAAATGCAGTAATCAAAGAAAAATTAAATGAAATAGGCGAAGCTAATGAAGAACTTATAGCAGGTTCTTACCGCGCAACAACCTATCTAATACAAAACTATGAAACAGTTGGTAAGGTATTGGCTGGACTTGTTGTTACTTATGGTACATACCGAACCGCAGTGATGCTTGTTACCGCTGCTGAAAGCAAACATACCTTTGTGGAGATTGGACTTACCAATGCCCGTTTATTGGCACGAAAAGCGCAGTTAGCTTTAAACGCTGCAATGCTTACTAATCCTTATGTTTTGTTGGCTACCGCCGTTATTGGGCTTGGTGCTGCAATGTGGGCTTTCCACGATTCGACAACCGCGGCAGAGAAAGCGCAAAAAAGATTTGACGAGCAAAAGAAACAGTCTATTAAAAAAGAGCAAGAACATAAACAAAGGCTTGAAGAATTGATTTCCACCCTTCAAAATGAATATACCTCTTCTATGGATAGGGTGAAGGCAATGGATGCAATAAAGAATGAATATCCTGCTCTCTTCCAAAAATACATAGATGAAAAAGGACATATTAGAGACTTGATAGCTTTATGGAAAGAATACAATGAGGAAGCTGGAAAAAGGAACGTAGAAGAGAATAAAATTAATTACAACAACTCTAAAAAACTAATTGATGAATACGAACAGGTTATCGGATTATGGAAAAGGTTCGGAGAAGACCCGAATTTTCATAAAAACAGCTTGAATGAATCAGAGAAACAACTTGCTGACAAATATAGGAATGAAACTTTATTTACTTTGAAATCAAAGATAGATGAAGAAAGAAATATTCTCATAGCTTATCAAAAAGAAGTCCGTTCTGATGAACTAGCTCAATGGCAACTTGATTTAAAGAAAAATACTGATGTTCAGATAAAGTCAGAACTGAATGAAATGAAGCGCCTTCAACAAGCAAGAAAGAATAATAAGTGGTATTCTTTGAATGTAGGCATTGGTTCTTTGAAAGGTGCGACTACTGAATCTGAATTGCAAAGTAGAATAGATATACTTGAATCGGAGTTAAAGTCACGTAAAACCTCAACCTACCAGCAAGACCTTGCGAAAGCCAAATCCGATTGGGAAAAAGCAAAGAAAGGTTATGAAGTATTACTTAAAGACCAACAAGCAACATCGGAACAGGTAAAAAAGGCCCGTGAAGATATGCTATCAAAAGAGAAAGCCTATAAAGATTTAGGTGGTATTACCGGAAGTTCTTTAATCAAGCAGGAAAATCAAGCCAAGAAAGAAGCCGAAAACCGACTTAAACAGCAAGAACAACTTGCCGAACAACTTCTTTCCATTCGTCGGAAAAACCAGCAGGATGAAGTCAACCTCATGGAGGATGGTACTGAGAAGAAGCTGGCTCAGATTGACTTGGACTATCAGAAAGAACTCGATGCGATAGACAAGCAGCGCAAAGAGTGGGAAAAGGCCCAAAATGGAAAACTGACCGATGAGCAGGAATCTGATTTGTCCGCTTGGGAAGAAAACGCTTACAAGTCATACGGGAAAGGGGTTAAAGATGCCAGTAAAGAGAAGTTGGAATCCGAACGTAAAGCATGGCAGGAATACTTCATTGAGTACGGAAACTATCAGGAGAAGCGCAAGAACCTTGTACAGAAATACAATGACGAGATAGCCAAACTGCAAACCGACAGCCCGGAGTACGCTTCCAAGGTAGCCCAAAAGAACAAGGCTCTTGAACAGCTTGATGAACAGTTCGGTCACTCCACAAAGGCGATGGCAGACCTCTTTGAAGATGCCAGCAATAAGTCCGTTTCCGCTATTCAGTCCATCATTGATAAGTATGAAACACTTGTCAAGTACATGTCTGGTACAAAGGAAAGTGACGGAACGAATGTTACACTTGATGAATTGAAAGCGCTCGGATTCACTGATAAGGACATTGAAAAGATAGAAAAGGGTGAAATCTCCATAAAGGACGTAACAGATGCAATCAGAGGGCTAAAGGATGAGCTGAAAGGCAAATCACCGTGGCAGGCTTTCGTCTCTGACTTGGAGAAAGGGATAGAAGCCATAAAAAAGGGTGGCAACGATTCCAAGAAAATCGGTCAAGGAATCACCGATACAGGAAATGCTGTGACGTCTTTTGCCCCTGCATTGAATGAGTTCGGCTCAAGTATCGCCGACATATTCGGATTTGACGATAGCAAGATAACAAGTGCCATTGATGCGCTTGGCGGCTTAGGACAAACGACATCCGGGTTCGGGCAAATCATGTCGGGTGATATTGTCGGAGGCGCAATGAGTGCGGTTTCTGGAATTTCCTCTGTAGTGTCCGCGTTGGACGGGATGTTCGGTGCCGATTATTCCCACTATAATGAGATGGTTGAGGAATATAACAAACTCAATGAGATATGGGATGAGCTGATAGACAAGAAACTGGAATATATCGGCATTTCCTACGGTATGGAAGCGGACAAGGTCGGAGAAGAGGCGCTTGGCCTTGTTGAAAAGCAGATTGAGGCATATCGCCTGCTGGGAAAAGAGCGTCTTAATTCCGGTGCATCTGCCGGTTCCCATTCCATTGGCAAGCGGATGGCAAAGAACACCTCGTCAAGCGACTGGCAGGACATTGCCGACGCACTCGACATGTCAGTCAATGCCGCCAAAGAGCTTATCGGGACCGGAAGAATGACCGGACTGTTTGACCTCACTGTTGAGCAATTGGAGAAACTTAAATCCGAAGCTCCTGCCTTCTGGGCGAAGATGGACGGTGACGTGCAAGAATATTTGAACGGCATTATAGATGGAGAGGAAAGGATTGAGGATATTCAGGACCAGATAAAAGAGCAGCTCACCCAAACAACCTTTGACGGTGTGTTCGACAGTTTTGTAGATACTCTCATGGATATGGACAGTTCCGCGAAAGACTTTTCTGACAGTTTCAGCGGATATATGCAGCGTGCCGTGCTTACCACAATGGTAGGCAACAAATTTACCGAGGACCTTCAAACGTGGTACGATGCCTTTGCCCGGGCCAATAAAGACCAGGAAGGCATTACCAAGGAGGAGATGGAGGCCCTTCGGGAGCAGTATGATGCAATCGCCGGTTCCGCACTTGCCGAACGTGACAAGCTTGCGGAAATTTTCGGCTGGACCAAAGAGGATAGCGACAGTAGCACGGATAATTATGAGAACTTCATCGGTAGCATGCAGGATTCTCTTACTTCCCTTGATGTGACAGCCAAGGATGTTTCTGACAATATCTATGATTACTTCCGTCAGGCAATGATAAAGGCTTTGTACGAGAAAGAATACAAGGGCAGGATGGAAGAGTTGTACAAGACTTTTGAAGAACTTTCCAAAGACGGATTGTCCGAGAGTGACATGGTACAGCTCGGTTCTCAGGTTGACCGATACATTGAGCAGATGATGAAAGGTGTTGAGGGTGTGAACAGCATCTTCACAGACAAACTGAAGGACGCCGAAGACCTGCAGTCGTTTGTTGATAACGTCAAGTCTGCCATGTCTTCCATCGAAGCCACCGCCGAAGACATAACAGACAATATCTTCGAGTACATCCGTCAACAAATGGTTGAGAAGATGTTTGCCGATACCTTCCAACCACAGATAGAAGAGTTTTATAAACGGGTTCAGAAAGCCATGTCTGACGGCGATATAACCGATGCTGAACGTAATACACTGAGAAGCGAAGCTGAAAAGTTGGCTAATGACATCGTAGCCGCCAAAGACATTCTTTCTGATACTCTTGGCATTACCGAGAGTAACATGAAGAAGGAACTTGAAGAGGAATTCAAGTCCTTCTCCGATGACATATTGAACTCTCTTACCAATGCCGAGGTAACAGCCGAAGCCGTTGCCAAGAATATCTCCGAATCCATGCGCAAGGAACTTATCGAATCCATGTATATCGAGCAATATGAACCACGTATCAAAGCTATCTGGGAGAAATGGAAGGAATACTCGGAGGATGGACTTGTAACCGATGAAGAACGTGCCAATATCAAGAATGACATTGACGAATTGAGCAAGGAGGTCGCCGATGCTGCCGGGGAAATCAGTGGCGCGTGGAAAGACTCTGGAGAGGAGGTAAGGAAAGCGTTCAACTCTTTCTCCGACAGTATCAAGAGTGTGCTCTATGACGCAGAAGCTACCGCCGAGGACATAGCCGACAATATCTATCAATATATGCGCAATGCCTTGGTGGATTCCATGTTTACTGCCCAGCTCCAGCCTCAGATTCAGGCCTGGTATGACAAATATACCGAATTTATGAAAGACGGTGCCATTGATACGGCCGAGCGCAAGACTCTGGACGAGATGATAGCCGAAATTCAGAAAGCCGGTGTCGACATTGTGGATGCGGCTAACAAGCTTTTCCCCACTCTTGATACGGGAGCCATCAACCGTGCGGAAGAAGCCGCCCAGGAAGCGGAGAACGCCCGTAATGAAGCTGAGCAGGAATGGGAGTCGTTCTCTGATGGTATTCTGAATTCCTTGTACGATATAGAGGCCACGGCGGAGGATATTTCCGATGACATGAGCGAATACATGCGCAAGGCTTTGATTAAGGCCATGTATGTGGAGAACTTCAAACCGCAGATGCAGAAGTGGTACAATGAGTGGAAAAAGGCCATGGGAGATGACGACCTGACTTCCGAAGAAAAGCAGCTCCTCGACTCCATGAAACAGACGATGGTTGACGACATGAAGAAAGAAGTTGATGCCATCAACCAGTTCTTTGGAACCATGTTTTTACAGCAGGCGAGTAGTAAGGGTTTTGAAGCCATGTCACAAGATACCGGCGAAGAACTTAACGGACGTTTTACAGCTTTGCAGGTTGCCGGGGAAGAAATAAAGAACCAGTCCATTCAACAGACCGGTTTACTTTCATCCATCAATGGCAAACTTTCATTGCTCAATCTTAGAAGTGGGGATGTCCCAGCTTTGTTATCTGGAACTCCTAATTTCGCAGATAGAGCCAAAGAGACAATAGCGAGCGGCTATCAGTCGCAGGTACATATTGTTTTCCCGACAGAGGACATAAAGGCATTGACCGATAGAGTCTCCAATATGGAAAGAATCGTAGATGAAATGAGAACATTCCAAGTAGAAGGTAACATGGACCGTAGAGATATACTTGAAAACTCTGTTATTCTTGCCAAGAATAGTCCGCGAATACTCGATAATACAAATGATATCAAGCAGGATATAAAGAATCTATAATAGTTATGGCAGAATTAATAATAAACGGAAGAGAAGCCCTAAAAGAGTGGGGTGTTAGAATGGGAGATAACTTTCTTGATGTACTGGGAGCACCGGTACCTCTGAAAGAGTTTATAGAGAATAAATCACGCTTGGAACATGGGAAACAAGTTCTTATGGATAACCCCAAGCTTGATGAGCGTGAGTTAACTCTTGTTTTTACAGTAGAAGGTGATTCTCCTGCCGATTATCAGGCAAAGAAAACAGCTTTTTATGAAGAACTTTACAAAGGTAAAATTGATATTCAGATTCCTGAGAACAATAGTGATATTTATCATTTGCTGTATTTAGGAAAGAGCGTTTCTTATGCCCAAAGCTTAGACCGGACATTTAGGAAAATATCAGCCAAATTCTGTGAGTATAATCCATCTAACCGTGTTGTAGGCTAGAAATTTACGACATTAAATTCATTGTCGTGTATGGAAGCTCTAATTTTTAGGGCTTCTTTTTTTTATGTCCGACCTTTGTTTACATGATAGATATTAAGGACATACAAGGCAATACCCGCTTTTCAACTGGTATCAATTCCGGTGCAAAAGGCAAGTTCTCTTTAATGAAAGAGGACTATGTCGTACTACCTTTTAATACTCTGTCCCCAGTCGATTTCCAAGTAGGTGATTACGTTGACCTGCGTGGGGTACTCGATGCCTCCATGGGCGGTAAATTGGCAAAAATCTATCAGATTGTAGATATTCCCTATCCGACCTACAAGAACGGAGGCTACTCCTATGAACTTCGTTTTGACGCTTACTATTTCAAGTGGAAAACAAAGATATTCAAGTACACCCCGGAGTACAGAGGACAGGAAGCGTCCTGGTCCCTTACCGCTTCACTGGATGTCCAGATGGGTGTATTCCTTCGCAATTTGAAAGCTCTTGGTTATAAATATGAGGGAAAAGACTTCGTGTTCTCCATTGACGATAGTGTCGAGAACTCCTCCAAATTGATGACCTATGACAATACCAACCTCATTGATGCTATGTTCAGCATGGCTGATAACTGGGGTTGTGATTGTTGGGTAACGGACCATGTCATCAACTTCGGACGCTGTGAGTTCTCCGACGCTGTTAAGATTGAACTTGGCAAGGAAGCCAAGGACATGAGCCGGAGTGACAGCAAGGGTACTTATGCCACAAGAATCTATGCGTTCGGTTCAACAAGAAACATCCCTACCAACTATCGCCCGGTAGACCGGACCACTGTTGTCAACGGTATCGTCCAGAAGCGCCTTATGCTTCCGGCAGGCACTCCATACGTGGATGCCCACGAGGGCTTGACCGATTTGGAAGCCATTGAAGCCGTTGTTGTATTCGACGACGTCTATCCCAAACGGGTGGGTGAAATCACCGGTGTAAGCTCTTATGAGAGCGAGGTAGATAATGAAGATGGTACAAAGACAAAAGCTACCTTCTACCGGTTCAAGGATTCAGGCATCAACTTCTCGAAGGAATACATCCTTGAAGGACATGAACTCAAAATCAGGTTCGAATCCGGCAAGCTCAACGGCATGGAGTTCGGTGCTGCCTTTAACCCTCTTGGTCTGACTGAGAAGAACGACGACGGCACATGGAATCCTGACGCCCAGCTTTGGGAGATTATCCGTAACGAGGACTACGGTAGACCCCTGCCGGATGAAGTGTTGTTTCCCGAAAAAGGTGACAGATATGTGCTGTCCGGCTGGAATGTCGGGAAGATAACTGAACTTGGGTTGGTGGCTGCTGCCGAAGAGGAACTGCTTGCCACTGCAAAGAAGTACGTGGCAAAGACCTGCATCGACGACGGCACCTATACGGCTACGCTCAACTCCATCTGGGTACACAAAGACCAAATAAATCACAGCTTTGACATAGGACAGCGCATCAACCTTGTCAATCCTGCCTACTTCAAGGACGGGCGCTTGTCCCGTGTCATCGGCTTTGAAATCAACCTCGACAAGCCTTACGATTCCCCGCAGTATACGATTGGCGAAAGCACCGCCTATTCCCGCCTTTCCGATATTGAAACGCAAGTCGAAGAGTTGACTTTTAAGGGACAGACCTTCACCGGTTCGGGAGGAAGCAACATCTATGTCATCAAGACCAACGACGCTACGGCCGCAAGCAACTTCAATGTATTCTCTGCTTTACGTACCCTAAGAATGTTCTTGAGAAAGGATGCAAGCGACGTAGCGGAGGAGGTTATCACATTCTTAAAAGGCCTTTTGATTGGCAAGAATGGCAGTGGTATTACCGTCCGTGAAGACGGTACTTCCCAAGCTGTCGTTGACCGTCTGTATGTGAAGATAAAGGCCGTCTTTGAAGAACTGCAGGTTAAGAAAGCCACCCATGTAGGCGGTGAACAGACAATCACCCATGCCGGTATGAAGTGCATCCGCGTGGAGGAACTGGAAGATGCCTACCGCTGCTATTTCCTTGCCGAGCAGGAAGGTGAAGCGATAGCAAACGAATTTAGTGTAGGCTCGCTGGCGCAAGCAAAGGAGTGCAACATCGTCGAAGGGACTACCCTGAACGCCTCCAACCGCTACTATTGGCGTGAGGTCATGGCTGTGGGACGTGACTATATTGACTTATCCAAGGCCATCTGTGATGAAGGTAGTGATATCCCCCAAGCAGGTGACGATATTATAGGATTGGGCCACCGTACAGATGTAGACCTTCAAAGCGCAATCGTGCTATCGTCTACCAACGAGACATCCCCGTCTATAATTTTCTACACCGGCATTGACGACTTCAACCTAACGGGGAAAGATGTAATCTCCTTCGGTGTTGACAAATCCACCGGGCATGCCTACATGAAAGTGTACGGTACTTCCTATATCGGCGCCCGTGATGAGAGCACTTACATCAAGTACACACCGGAAGGTGGCGTAGAAATCAAGGGGCGATTCCTTACTATGGCCGGTGAGGACATCCTGACAATGTTCACTGTCATTGAAGGACTTATCAAGTCTGAAATCTCATCCGTGCGTGATGAAATCAATGCCCTGAACAATTACCTTAACAATGCGTCTTTTGCCGCTGATATGCAGTACTGGACCGGTAGCAGCAACATACGCATCTTCCGAGTTGACGGCCGGCTGCTGTATTTCAACAGTAACTTCTATGCGAACAAGGAATCTTTCGCTAATATAGTAAGCGAACGCGCAAAGAATGTGCTGCGCCTTAAGAACAGCTATATCGAGCAGGTCAATTCAGACTTTTACCGCCATCCGGATTTCGAGACCTTCGACGGGCTCAAGCGCCCCCGGCAGTTCACTATCTCTTTCAAGTATCTTGTGAAACGTCCCGGCACTCTTGCCTTCCATTTCAAGGACGAGAAGGAAGAAGGCTTCGAGGAATACACCCCGATTTCCTTTTCTAAGGACCTATATCCCGGTACCGAATTCAAACAGATGGAGATAACTGGCAAGTGGAACGGTACCGGTAATTTCTATATGTCTTTTACCGGTGACATGTACTTGTATGCACTGACACTAACCGATGATGCTCTTGCCGACCTGCGCGAGGAGTTCAACATGCGTTTCGAACTCACAGACAAGAAGATTCAGGCGAACCTTGATGAAATCAGAAATACGGCTGACAACTTTGAATATTATCACAGTGAATTCCTGCTGACTGCGCGTAATCTTGAAGTGAAGTTCACAGAAGACCTGCAGGATGCTGAGAGCCGCATAACGCAAGAATACGCCTCCGCTATCAACTTGTCCGCCCGTGGCCTGAAAGCAGAATTCACGTCCGGTCTTGCAGACCTTGAGACGGGAATCACCGAAGCATATAAGTCTGCCATCGGCATATCGGCCCGCGAGCTTCGTACAGACTTCAGTGCGTCCGTCTCTGACCTGGATGGCAGGATGTCCGCCCATGCAGGCGGCTTCCATGTGACGGCCGAGAAGATAGAAAGCATGGTGAGTGCCACAAACAGCCTGAAGGGTACCGTGGAACAGCATACCTCAGCCATTAGCCAGACGGCTAGCCGTATAGACCAGTTCGTGCAGAAGATAACCTTCGATTCCAAAGGTAACATTACCAATATCGACAAAGCCGGTTTAGTGACGGAGAGCAATATCGCCACCATGTTTGCGGAAAAGGTCGACCCCAACGGTGATATCGTCAGGCGTGCTCAAATCAGCGCGTTCATCACCGAAGGCGAAGCGGGCAGGCTGATATCCAATGCTACAATCGAGGCTGACCGGATAAACTTTACGGGAAAGACCATCATCAACGGCAGTTTCGTGGTCGATACAAACGGGCGTGTGACGATGAACGACATCACGGCAAACAACCTGACTCTAAAGGGCAGCATAACGGGCACGGATGCTACGCTGAACGGCATTACAGCTAATAATCTGACATTAAAAGGCAATATCTCAGGTATTGACGCCATCCTGAACGACATTACTGCCAATAACCTTACGTTGAAGGGCAACATTACCGGGGCGGGGGCTACACTGAATGATATCACCGCCAATAATCTTACCTTGAAAGGGAGTATAACGGGCAGGGATGCTGTCTTGAACGATATCACCGCGAATAACCTTACCCTGAAAGGTACCATATCCGGTGCCAATGCCACGCTTAACGATATCACAGCCAATAATCTTACGTTGAAAGGAAATATTTCCGGTGCCAACGCCATATTGAACGGCATCACCGTAAACGGAAAGATAAACGCCTCCAGCGGCCGGATAGGTGACTATCTGTATCTGCATGGTAACGGTATATCCACCAACTCGAGAGCGTTCGTGACCGACCTTACAGATAGCACTACGCAGTTCGAACTCAGCAAGAGCTACTATCTGCATGCGATAGCGTCGGACGGAGGAGCCAATAGCATCCTGATAAGGCCCTACCAGACTATGGAAGCGGGCACAGTCAAAGGGGTGGTAACCATCTCTGCAACCATTCCGGGGCGCAATAGGGCCATACACGTATCTTCCGGCGAGAGCTATTTCGGTGGTGATGTGATAGTGGGGAAGATGTATGCTCCGTCCTCCGGGACTCTGGAAATTGCCGGGCCGCTGAAGACGCAAGGTGTATACCGGAATACTGACGTGATACTCTCTTCGGTTACAAGGTACAGCATTAAGGCGACCGACCACACACTGCTTTTTTACGGCAACTGTACTATATCCCTTCCGTCCTCTTCTGACGGGCATGAGATATGGATAATGCCGAACGGGAATACCATCAGTTTTCCTTCCGGTACGTTCGCGAACTCTTCCAGGACGAATATCAACGGGCGTGAATGGCATGTGATAAAACGGGTTTTGGGGAATTGGTATCTGTCATGGATGAGTATATAGAATAATTAAAATAGAAAGTATGAAAATCAACTTTAAGAAAATCGAGGCCCAGACCTCATTCGAAGGCGCCAAGCAGACCTTCGACGTAGCCGAAACGGTCGGCAATGAAATGATGTACAACGGAAGTATCCTTCTGGATATAGGCTTTGAAGACTTGGCACGGGAAATCTACTACTCGAAAGATGCGGTGGAAATCCCGGAACAGTATTGCAAGGCTCTTGAACTTGTGGTGAAGAACTCACGGCTCATAGCTGCCGTGAAACGTGCGGTAATTAACCAACTGAACGTCATCCAGCCATCTTAAATCAATTCTGAAAATTATGGTATTGGAATCAAATCAGTTCAACCAGCTTGTAGAGGAGGTGAAGAAAGCCCTTCTTGTCGGCTCCCAAGGTGTGGGCGATGTGGAGATTGTCGATTCGCTGGCCGATATCGTGAGCCTGCCCGCCCTCCGTCTTGCCGGTATGGAAGAATCGGTGGTCGAGGCACCGCTTGAGTTGCTGTCTGCCCCTGCTGAGGAAGCTGCTGAGGAAGTGCGCAAAGCCGAAGCGGAGCGTGTCATAGTGGAGAACGCACGCAAGGAAGCTGAGAAATCCCGTGAAACGGCTGAGACAAAGCGTGCTTCATCTGAAAGTACCCGCGCATCTGCTGAAACTACGCGTATCAATGCCGAAAAGGAACGTGTGACAGCCGAAGGTCTCAGGAAAACGGCAGAGACAGAGCGAGGCAAAGCTGAAGCGGTCCGACAGACGTCTGAGACCGGACGGGCAACTGCCGAAACCGGCCGTGTTACTGCCGAAGGTAAACGTGTCAGCGCCGAGGAGGAACGTAAAAATGCTGAGACAGTGCGGGCCAACGCAGAGTCAACCCGACAGACAGCCGAAACGGGTCGTGTCAATGCTGAAACCGGTCGTGCTACAGCAGAAGGTAAGCGCGTTACTGCTGAGAATGCCCGAAGCACTGCTGAGGATACACGTAATAGTGCGGAAACTAACCGCCAAACAGCCGAAACCGGACGCGTAAATGCTGAAAGTGGCCGTGTAAATGCTGAAAGTACCCGTGTCACTGAATTTGCTGCCCTCAAGCAGGAATCGGAGACGGCTACTGCGAATGCTACTGATACGGCAGAACATCCTACCTACATCGGTGCAGACCACTATGTATACCAATGGGATAAGAGCGCTAAAGAATACGTTAAGACGGATATCTATGTGAAAGGCAAGCCGGGAGATACATTCACCCTTCTTGGACGTTACGATACGCTTGATGCCTTAAAGACTGCTGTACCTGACGGGTCAAACATCACTGGTTTCTATTCCGTTGGAACTGCATTGCCTTATACATATTATGCCTGGTATAACGGTGATTGGCAAAGTCAAGGACAATTACAAGGTCCAAAGGGCGATAAAGGCGAGAAGGGGGATACGGGAGCGCAAGGTCCTCAAGGCGTACAAGGTCCACAGGGCATGAAAGGTGATACCGGTGCCACAGGACCGCAAGGAGTAAAAGGTGATACTGGTGCTACCGGTCCTGCTGGTGCAAAAGGCGCCACTGGTGCACAAGGAATACAAGGTCCAAAGGGCGATAAAGGAGACAAAGGTGATACGGGTGCAAAAGGCGCTACCGGTGCTACTGGTGCCACGGGTGCAGCAGGTGCAAGTGCCAGTATTACCGGTGCTACTGCTACGGTTGACGCCAACATCGGTACGCCCTCCGTGACCGTTTCTCTCGGTGGTACCGCATTGGCCAGAACCTTTTCCTTTGCTTTCAAGAACCTGAAGGGTGCTACCGGAGCTACTGGACCTAAAGGGGCGACTGGTGCGCAAGGACCACAAGGGCCGCAAGGTGTCGGTGACCCGACAGTCACCGGTGCGAATACGGTCACGACACTGGCCTCCCTGCCAATTTCCAAGAGAAGTATCACTGCAAGGTTGGGTTCTGCCACGAACATCAGCCTTGCTTCCGGAATGTCAGTGGGCAATGACTTGTATATCCGCTGCGTCGCATCGGCGGCATTCACACAGCCGATACCCAATACCGGCGCGTTCACTTCGATGTCCGGTACTTCAATCAGTGTTTCCGCTGGAGATATCTTTGAGATTAGTATCTGGTGCTATGCCGCTGGCGCCTATTCAATATCCGTAAAAACAAGGGACTAAGGTTTATGAGTGTATTAAAAAGACGAAGCAATAATATAAAGGACGGTCAGTATGTGATTGCATTCTCCGACAGTAGAGCCTTAATAGATATTTCCAAGGATTGTGGAATGACATGGACCAGAAGACAACCTTCCGACCTTCCTAATGTAAACGAATACTTTTTCAGCAACGATAGAACGAGGATTGCCATGTCCGGAGACGGCAGGCATATCTATTGCTCGTGCTATATGGCAAATGTGGGATTATTGCGTTCTACGGATTTTCTGGAGACGGCAGAACCTTTCAAGCCTGATAATTGCTATTCCGTATACTCGATAGCCTGCAACGGCAGGGGGAATCTGGTCGCTGTTGTGTGTCAGAATAGCAATAACAAATATGATTTGATGCTTTCCGGGGATTATGGGAAGACATGGCGGGTCTCCAATGGATTAAAAGACAATACCGTGCCTCTCATGGGGGTGGAAATGTCCCATTCCGGCAGATACGTAGTGGCATATGCGTCAAATTCTCCCTATTATACTACCCATGAGCTGTTTATATCTTCCGATTATGGAGAAACTTTCAGCAGTGAAATATTCAGGGGGCCTATCACAAAGATTGCCATTTCCGGTGACGGCAAATACATGTTGTGTTGCTGCAACAGGGAGAGTTCATCAAAGTTATACTATGCCTATTATTCCGGGGATTATGGGAAGACGTGGACTAAAATTACCGATTCGAGTTTCTCTGCCCGTACATTGGCCATATCCTATGACGGGAAATATATGGTTATAGAGGGAGGGTACTCTTATTCCGGTGCACGTATATCCGCCGATTACGGAAAAACCTGGGCATTGAAGCATTCCGTTATTGGCAATAGCTTTGCTTTGGGGCTTTCGTCTGACGGAAAGTATGCGATAGCACAGGAAAGTTCTTCTCCGTATCGTATGTTCAAATCTTCGGATTATCTGGGCTCATTTACTGAAATAAATACGGCACCGCTTACATCAGGTATTAGAGCGAATTACCGATTTATCATAATGAATAAAAATAGGCTTTAACAATAATGCAATATATACATATTTATTCAGAGGAGAAAGTTGTCCGTCTTGATTTTGAACTGGACGGAAACTATGAAGTGGGTACAACCTATGAGGATTACCTGAATGGAGCCTGGGTACCGTTGAATGTGGAACAAAAAACATTTTATGAAACCCATCCGGCAGCGTCTGCAAAGGAAATTCTTGAATGTGAATTAATCCCTCCCTATGAGCCGACTTTGGAGGGTGTGAAGAGCGCGAAGGTCAATGAAATTGCTGTTTACGACGGGTCCGATGCCGTGAATTCCTTTACGCTTGGCGGCAAGCGGATGTGGCTTGACAAGGATACGCGGGTAGGACTGGCAAACTCAATCACTATCGAGCAGGCTGCGGGCAAGGAGACAACCGTGCTGTGGTATGATACCGTGAAGTATGTAATCCCCATTCCTCTTGCCTTGCAGATGCTGGCCGCACTGGAACTGTATGCCCTGGAATGCTATAATGCCACGCAGGAACATCTGGCCGCGGTTATGGGACTTGCTACGAAAGAGGAGGTCGGAGCGTATGATTACACTTCCGGTTATCCTGAAAAATTAGTGTTCAACCTTTAAATTGATGGCTTATGATTTACTTATATTTTATGTCGCTGTTTTTGCTCACTATGTACATAATGTATGCGGTGAGAGTGTGCGGAGTGCCTTGGAGCTTGTCTGATACCTACTATCAGTTGAAGAAGCGGAATCGTCCGGCATGGCTGTTCCAGATAGCTATGATTGTTCCTGCCATGCTGCTTATGCCGGTGTGGATTGAATGCTCATCGGAGAACCTGCAATGTTTGGCATTTCTTGCTTGCGGTGGGCTGATGTTCGTCGGGACAGCCCCGCTGTTCAAGGAGGAATTTCAGAGCAAAGTACATTATGCAGGGACAGTAATAGCCGGATTAGCTACAATTCTTTGGGTTTGTCTCTCCGGTATGTGGTACTTGCCTGCGGTTGCTTTCCCGATAGCCGTTGTTATCATGTTGAGATACCGGAAATGGCTGTTCTGGGCGGAGATGGCAGCGTTTGCTTGTGCTTATGTGGGGGTGCTTATAATTTGTATCGATTGTTAAACCGGGAGAAATGGAAATGAATGATTGGATTATGTTGGTGACCGCACTCGGTGGCATCGAGGGCATCAAGCAGCTTGTTAAGTGGTGGATGTCGCGCAAGACCAATGCGCGTATTGAGGATGCCCATGCGGATGTTGAGGAGTTCAAGGCTTTACGGGAGTACAACGAGTTCCTGCAGAAGCAGCTTTCGGAGAAGGAACAGCGGTTTGTGGAGCAGACTGACCGGCTCCGTAAGGTGCAGGATGAATTGTTTACACTGAAGGAGACTAATTCTGACCTGAAACTGGAACTGGCGCTTAAACGGTGTGAGAGGAAGAAATGCGGTGACAGAGAACCGCAAAACGGCTACTGATTCGCGGAAAGGAAGGTGTTTCACAACGACTCCCTTTCCCTTAATACTACACAACTTAAAGTTTAAACAAAGGCGTTTGCAAATATATTGTATTTTTATGTAAAACCAAAAATCAAGGAGGAAAATAAGAATGGTGAATGTGTATAAATTAGCGCCGTGGATTCTCAAATGGGAAGGCGGTTTCGTGAATGACCCGGCAGACCTTGGAGGTGCTACGAATATGGGTGTGACTATCGGTACGTGGAAGTCATGCGGCTATGACAAGGACGGTGACGGTGATATAGACGTGGATGACTTGCATCTGCTTACCCGTGAGGATGTCGTTAACCGGGTGCTCAAGCCACATTATTGGGACAGATGGAAAGCTGACGAGATTAAATCGCAATCAGTTGCTAATATATTGGTTGATTGGGTGTGGGCATCCGGTGCACACGGAATAAAGATACCTCAACGCTTGCTTGGTGTTACTGTGGATGGAATAGTAGGTCCTAAGACACTCGCTGCGGTGAATGCCAGGAACCCGCGTGAGTTGTTCGACATGATTAAGATTGCACGGTTCGATTTCATCGAGGATATATGCCGCTCTCGTCCGGCGAACAATAAATTCAAACGGGGGTGGATGAATCGGATTAACGATTTAAGGTTTGAGGAATGAAAAAGTTACTGTGGATATTGGTTGTATTGCTGGCAATTGCTTGTGTGGCGGCTTGGTTTCGTCCGCACGAGCCTTTGTCGGCAGAAATACGTACCGAGACGAAGATAAAGACGGTTGTCAAGGTAGATACGATGCTTATCTCTGCACCGATGGCTGTGTTCTGGCGTTTCGTGCCGGATGATACGACACGGATAGGTGATACCTTGCTTCATCGTAAGCAAGTGGTATATAGAGACAGCTCGTATCAGGCTGTGGTGAGCGGATATGTAGACCCTCGGCTGGATAGTTTACAGATATTTCCTAAGACGGTGTATCAGACGGTGACGAATGATATATACCATCCAGTCGCCATCAAGTCGAAGAAGAAGCGGTGGGGCTTTGGTTTGCAGGCTGGGTATGGCTATCCGAGTGGAATGTATGTAGGTGTAGGGGTAAGCTGCAACTTATTCATGTGGTAATTGGAATGTGGGAAAAACAAAAACAGAATGTTCTGTTAAGATATTTTTTGGTGAATCTTTGTTTTCTGCACTAAAATACGTATTTTAGTGCCGCCAAATAAATATATCTTAAAAATGAATCCCTTTTCATTGTGTAATCCGTAAAATCGGATTAAGGTTGTAGATAAACCTTTTGGCACGCAGTGATAAGGGATTCGCCATTTCTAATAAGTATGAAAACAACAATAGAAGCTTACACTATTACTGTAAGAAGAAAAAGAGAAAAGGACCCTTTGTTATTTTCTGATTCTCCTGATATTTATGATTTAATGGCTCATGACAATGTTAGTTTCATTAAATATATAGATAAGAATATTACAGGAGATCTTCCTGCGGAAAAAATGACAGTAAGAATTCCTCCTAAAGACCATAGTCATAATGATAAAAAGAGATATCTATGTGGCATTATTGAGACTGGATACTATGGGAAAGAGTATGAGGCAGTAGACAAAGATGACCCAAAAGATGAAACGAAAAAGATTCTTTTAGGTAAAAGCAAAGCAATACTTAAGCCTTTTTTTTATTATATTCAGATTCCGCGAAAGGGCAATAAGGCTTTGTTAATATTGGAACGTGTAGATAATAATGGTATCTATCCTTTACTTCGAAGTATTTTAATTTCATTTTTTAATTATCATTTTCAGGTTGAAGATTTATATATAATTGATAGGAATGCTGTCGTATTGACATCGTATTTAAAAAAGTTGAAAGAGGGTAGGTATAACTCTTTATCCTTATCTGCCAATTCTATACATACAGACGCTGCTGAACGATATTTTGGAGGATTAAATTCTGAAGATTTTACGATAGAATTGACGATGAAGTTTAAGAATGGTATGGGGGAAATAAAAGAAAAAAAAGTTAAGGAAATGATTAATTCAGGAAAATTTCTTTTTGATTCTCCAGATTTAAATGCTATATTTGGAATAATCTCATAATCCGCTAAGAATAAAAAGTTTATGCGGAAAGTTCAAGAACGAGGTAATGAGTTGGCAACTGTTCTGATTTCTACATACTTGCGTGATTTGCATTGATGTACAACTCATCATGGAACAAAGGTACAACTTTTTTATGAACGAGCAAAAGGACGGTGCATTTTTCATTATTGCAGGATAAAATTTGATTTGGTCTATCATCAATCAGCGATATTATGAGTTTACCGATTCTGTCATTCGCCCCTTTCCTCTGCTCGTCTGCGAAGGTAGTACAATAGCCCTTGAAAGTTGAAAGGTCGGGGCGGCAAGCCGTTTCGGGCAGAATCTTCCTCCTACGGAGAGTATTCAGCCCGAAAACCTTTCCCCTTTCAATGTCTGTACTCAGAAATGCAGACGGCAACGGAAATGAGCGACTGACGAAAATGTAGAAGAAGATAAACAGACAGCATACAAAAGGGTTCTTACATTGATAACCCATTTGTATGCTGTTCTTGTTTCTATCCATAGTGGCACTATTGTTATGCAACAGATGAATATAGGGGCAAGCGGTAAATTTCACTCCCTCCAAAAATATAGAAGGGATTTATCCGCTGTTATTCATCAGGTGCTTGCCGTTGTACTCCCGTTTCAATGCTTGCTCAATCTCACTTCGCTTATACAGAACTTTACCACCAAGTACATAGTAAGGCAATGTTCCATTGCTTCGGTATTCGCTTAATGTTCTTCGGCTGACTTTAAGCATATACGCCACCTCCTTGTCGCATAGATACTCATCATCGTGTTGTAAGGCTGCACTGTCTTTGGGCATACTATCGAGAATCTCCGATAGTTGGTCGATACTCTCGTGAATGGACTGCATCCACGCATCATCTTTAGTTCTCATCTCTTGATACATAGTTCAAATGGTTTTATTGTTATACATTGATTAGATTTCTCTACCTCGCCACTTGGCTTCTTTTCGCCTGTCCTCTACCTTTGTTACAATGCTCTCCACATCTTCGGGCAGGTAGTAGGTGCGGTTGCCGATTTTTGTATAGGCAAGCGTTCCGTTATCACGCAAAGTCTGCAATGTACGCTTGCTTATCTTCAACTTTTGACAAACATCCTGATGGTCGAGCCAATTGTTTGTCTTTTTCTTCCCGTTCTTGACAACGGGTGAATTTGATACTCGCAGAATGAACTGCTCAATCTTCGTGGCAAATTCTTCGAATGCCTTTCGCTCAAAAATGATTAATTCCATACGCTTTATTTTAATTTATTACACTTGTTTTCTTGTTTTGCACTGCTAAATAAGGAAGAGATTTTCATACTTCAATGGCACTAACAATAGGTGTCATTCCTTGTCATATCGTTTCATCATTGATACGATAATCAGCCATTGAGATAGCCTCTGTTCTCATACGCAGTTTCGTTTTCTGAGGACAAAGAAAGAGATAAGTAATCACACCTCAATCATACGGTGAGCCTGTTGCAGTATGTGGCACAGTTCGTGGCATTTTTAGATGTATATGATGATACATTCCTAAGCATACATCACATTGTAACAAATATTATATAAGAATATCCTCAAGCGGCTCCATGTCTCGAATCTTGTCCGTAGCATTGTCGTTTGTCAGACCGATGCTTATCCGTCTGTAAAACTTTTGCCCCGAACAGCCGAAACAGATAGCCGCTAATTCTATAATTGCAGTATAGTGGATAGACCAATTCACGACACTTCGGCAGTCCGTCTATCTGCTATCTGATTTAAGCCCTTAATTTCCTCAATTAAGCATTTCGTCCTAATCCATAATTACCCGTTCAATTTGGGAAGAATTATGCAGTCTGCACTGCCTACGAATCACCCCGAAATGCAATGCAATTCATAATTGCCTACATAGACCTAATTAGTTGTGGTAGAATTGTATGCATATTTTCTTTGCAGCATATAATCGGTCAAAATTGTGCACAAAGACCATATTGTTGAACTAAAAAAACATTCACACTATGAAGAAAAAAGAGATTAAAATCAGTAACGAGGAAATGATGGAGTTGATGGGACTAAAGCGCACATCAAACTCCGATGATAACTCGGACAAGACTGCCATTGATTTGGCTATTGAGAAGTATTCAAAGGAAGAATTAGCTGCAAAGGAAACTGAACAACCAGACGAGCCAACAACCGATGTGGATACTCCAAGTGATTCAGAGGAGTCCACAAAGGTTGTTGAAGTCGAGCAACAGCCACCTACACCACCTATCCAACGCCGAGTGAGCAGCAAGCAACGCAAGCTCTCGTTGGAGGAGTACCGCAACACCTTTATGCGACCTTACAAGATTGAAGACCGCAAGC
>ERZ827516.874-NODE-874-length-30371-cov-327.999373_pt1 | contig 30371 bp, 49 predicted proteins | sample MGYA00519703_ERZ827516 | MGnify/ENA primary metagenome ERZ827516 (study PRJEB31778, sample SAMEA3449337) | human gut metagenome | biome: human gut; feature: human-associated habitat; material: faeces | place: United Kingdom | collected 2010/2012 ...
TCGTCTGACTCTAGTTGGATAAATGGGTATTCGCTCGTATCGATTTCACGGCCAGCAGCCTGTTTGAGATTCTCGGTTTGTTCCGTTTCGGCGGTCTTCGATGAGGCCAATAATTCTAGAGCTTTATCGGAGACTTTGGCAGTTGATTCGATGGTGTAATTATCATCTTGCTTGCTAATGTCCAGAGCTCTTATGGCCGAGTTGATTGCGTGACGCAGTTGTTGGTCTGTTACGAGATAGCGGGTCATGGTAATTCCTTTCAATCGGTGGTGACTTGGGTTAGTCCGTACATTTCTCCCCTTGGTGGCTGACTGTGCACGGCCAGCCTGTATCCGCAGTAGGGGCAGGTCACGTAATATGTGCCGACAACCTCTCCGCAGTGGGCGCATTCCACGTATCGGATCGTCTTGCTCATTCGCTTACCGCATTCCGTGCGATTTCGAGCAGGTCTCGTGCTTTGTCAAGCCATTCGTCTTGCGCGTCGCACTTTCCCATGTTCCGCCATAGGTTCTTCTCTTGTTCGGATGGCGGCTCGGTCGGGAACCGGAGTGGCGGTTGTGAGAGGTAACACAGTCTTTTCGCCACGGCCTCAATCTCGACGGCGGTTGGTGGAGCGGAACGTCCGGCCATGTACGCTGTACCGGCAAGCTCCCGAACCGTCTGGGAAGTCAAATTATCATCCATGCCGCGCTCGTAAGCGTCGGCCTCGTCAAGCAGAATGCTCATTTCGTGTCCTCCAGAATGCTCATTTCGTGTCCTCGCTTTGATTCGATACTTCCGTGGGCATGTTGCCGGTGTAGCCGAGCATGGAACGACAGTGGTCGGCTGTATTTTCGTATGCTCTGATTTGTCCCTGCACGACACCGTATGCGTCCATGTCATGCTGCCTTAGAAGAGCGTTCGCCAGTCTAAGGCCGTCCGTTGCTAACTGTTCGCACCAGTCGATGATCTCGTTGAGCGTCTTGTCTTTCTCGGTGACGTTGGTAGCCATTAGAACACGTCCCATTCGTTGTCGGTCTGGTTGGATGAGTTGGTAGGGCCGAACTGGTCGGTTCCCGGCCATTGAGTTCCGGACTGCTGAGTCTGCTGGTTCTTCGCCTTGAGCATGGCGAGGCTGATGGTCGCGTGTTCGATGGTGAAGTCGGTGCGCGGCTGACCATGATTGTCGGTGCCGGTCTTCCATTTCAAGGCTCCCTCGACCCGTACCGGTGTGCCCTTGCGTAACATGCGTCCGTAGGTTTCCGCCAGTCTCGGGTCGTACTCGAAGATGGTCGCCCACATGGTGTCGTGGTCTACCCATTGTTTTGTGGTCTTGTCCATGTGTCCGCCTGTGGCGGCGACTCGGATAAGCATGTAGGGGGTGCCGTTGCTGGTCTGTTTGCGTTCGGGGTCTGCCGCCAAGCGTGCGAGCGGTAGCGTGATTCGGGGATCATTCATCGCTGATTGTTTCTCCTACTGGTAGTGGTGTGACGTCGGGGTTGAAGTAGTAGCGGTTGCCTACCTTGATGTAGGGCAGTCGTTTCTCTCGGCAGTATCTGCGGACTGTCTGGATGTTGAGGTGCCAGCGTTCCGCGTACTGCTCCGTCGTTGCGGTGTAGTCTTTAGCGTCCATGAGTTAAATATACATCAAATTGTTTCCTATTGCAAGCGGTGTCGCCGTGATATATAATAAATATGCACGCGCCAATAACGTTTAAATAAAAATCAAAGACAGTCAGAATAAAGTAAGCGCCTCCCCCCAAGAGAATGGAAGGGAGGCGCTAACAGAAAGGTGGAAACATGTCCGATACGAGTATAGCACAGAACTCGGGTTTTTCGATGCTGCCGAATTGGGCGGTGGACGATGACCGTTTGGGCGGCTACGACCTGCTGGTGTACATGGCGCTGATACGTCACGCCGACAACACCGGCGTATGCTGGCCCAGTCTGGAGCGGCTGGCGAAGATCGCGCGTTGCTCACAGCCCACGGTATCCAAAAGCCTCAACGTGCTGGAGCAACTGGGGTACATCCGACGGGTCAAGTCCGATGGCAGGGCCAACCGGTATCACGTCTCGCTGTGGAAGCCCACCCCAAAACAGGGTTATGACCATGTATCGACCCCAAAACCTGCTTTTGACCCCCCAAAACCTGCTTTTGACCCACCCCAAAACCTGCTTTTGACTAACAATACCCAAGAGAACAAAACCCAAGAACAATACTCGCGCGACAAAGAAAAAATAACAGTCGCCTGCCATTCTCAGGACACGCTCAATGCGCTTATGGGATTGTGGCCGAAGAAATGCAGGGTGTCCAACGAATCCCTCATGTATTTCAATCTGGCTTACGACGAAGTTGGTACCGACGCGCTTATGAAAGCGGCGAAGCGTTTCGTGGAATCGTGCGAGGGTACGCCATTGCAGTACGTGCGGACTCTGCCCGTGTGGCTGGCCAACCCGATTAATTGGAGGGTTCAGAAGCGGGAACAGCGAAGTGAAGCTCAGTTGTCGAATTGGATGGCCCATAGGCTTCCAGATTCCATGTCCGGCGACGTGGAGACCGTTCTGAGGGCAAGGCGTGCGTATTGGGGTGCCACCGGTGGCGTGGAGGCTCTGGAGCGTGAGTTCTTTTCCAATGACGGCGGCGATGGCGCGCCTAACTTAACCAAACAGCCCAATAGTAATATAATGGGTATATCAAGCGATAGGGCTTGATCTATTCCATAAGGAGGACACAATGAACGAGACCCACATCCAGACCATCCGAGGCGGCATCCAGCGCGTCATGCACCTTGCCAAAGACCACTGGACTCAGGAGCCCACACGGTGCGGCTTCAACTACCATCACGAACTCTACGGGTACATCCCGGTCTCCAAACTGTCCAAGCTGATCCGGGAAGCTCGGAACGAAACATGGGAGGAATACGCTTGGCTCTGCTACGAGAACCGCTACCTGACTCTAGAGCAGATGGCCGCACAGATGCTGGAGTGTGGAAGCTTTACGGAGTTTTCCACTCTGCTGCACGAAACCTTTGAGCAGAAATCTCAGACTGAACAGCATCACACTGTCGCAAAAGTATTCACACTGTCGCAAAAGTATTCGTCAACATTGACGGCACCGAATACCGCACCATCTGACATAGCAAAGGAGAAACAGAAATGGGAAACGCCACGGAAATCACTCTCGAACAGGCCCGCGACATGATTCACAGCATCGACAACCGTCTAATCACCGAATGCCGCGACTTCGACACATACACCGAGACAGACGAGATATGGCGTATCGGAGATTACGGGTACGTTGACGCCGACGTGTACGAACAAGCCTTCCGGGAGTATGAAGCACGTAACGGGAAGGCCGAGTGGGCGCGCTCCATGTACGTGCTTGAAGGCAATCAGCCGAACAAGCTCGACTACTTCGTGAAGGCGTACAATTTCGGCGGGGTGCCAATGCTGTACGGGCTTCTGGACGCCCAGTTCGACAGCGGGAACGCGGATGAGGTGTATATGACGAACGGCGAGGCATGGCCGATCTGACTTAATGCATGTCCTAGCGTCCTAGCCATACGTCCTAGCAAGTCCGGCTAGGGCGCTGGAACATGTTTATGCGTGTTGCTGATTGCCTAATCACAACACATGTGATATATTATATATATCAAGCAAACGGCTTGATCTTATACCCAAAACGAGGAGTATCGAAATGCGTAAAACACAATACTATGACACTGCTCTCAAGGCAGCCGAAGCAGTACCGGTTATCACAAAAAAGTGTGCGGGAATCGAGGGCGTGGAATACGACATCGAGGGATACACCACGGCGGATTCGTATGATGATCCGTTTCCACCGGCCGCGACGTGGTGGCCCGCGTGGTTTGCCTATGGCAAGAGCTGGAAGACTCTTAAGGGCGCGCAACGCTTTTTAGCGTTGCAGCTCCAATGTCACGGCAAGGGCCTTGTGGATTATTCGAGGCAGTTCCGTATTGTCGCCCGTAAGAGCGAGGCGTGAAGGCTGCCTAGATTGTCTCGGCCGCCCCCCCGGCAATGATGAGAAATACAGGCATCAGTTTGTAATATCACACAACATGTGATGATACTTTATATATCATCACACAACATGTGATGATACTTTATATATCATCACACTATCGGAAAGGAACAATGAGATGGCAACCAACAACCTCAGCAACAAGTTCATGCGGGTACTCAACGAAGTCCCCAACTTCGTGACCGACGAAACCGCACAGGCAGGCAAGAAGACTTACAAGTATCTCAACCTCGCCACAATACTCAAGACCATCAAACCCGTTTTCGAGAAGCACGGGCTGGCATTCAGTCAGCGCGTCACGTTCGACAACACGGGAGAAGCGCGACAAGTCATCGGAACAGTAGAAACCATCATATTCGACGATGAAGAACAGATGGTGGCCTGCTCCTACCCGTTCTTCGTGACCGGCGACCCCCAGCAGGTCGGTAGCGCGATCACCTACGCACGCCGCTACAGTCTCTACGCGGTGTTGGGCATCTTCCCGGACAAGGACGATGACGGCGCATACGCCAAACAACGATACGAAACCACAGACCGTGCCATCAGCGTCAACCAGTACGCCGATCTGGTCAAGGCGATGAACGCACACAACATCCCGTCCGAGTCGCGCGGCGAGTACATCAACAGCACCCTGAACCGTCAGGTCAGGGGATGGAAGGAACTCACGCAAACCGATTTCCGGAATCTGATGGACGGACTCACGGAAACCGATTTACAGAATCTGATGAACTCCGCCAACTGAACATGAAAGGAACACAACCAATGTACATCACACTGTACGCGGCAGACAGCCAGCAGACCGCCCTCGACGCCATCAAGGACACCGAAAACGCCGAACCGCTGTTCATCAACGACTACACATTTGACGGAAACAAGCCCAGTGTCATAAGCGAAGTGATGGACGGTATCCCGGAATCAGTAGCTAAAGACCTGCTGTGTATCATCAAGTACATCCACAAGTTCTACCCTGAATCAGGGCAAACTGACATGGTAGTGCCGGGTTGCAGCGCACTGGTCATGAGCATGTACCCTACTCCATTGCACAGGGATGACGCCGATAGAATCGTGGGTATTTTCCAATTCGGAACCGAACTAGGTGATCTGACCATATGCGTTCCGAACATGAATTACGTCAACTTTGCCCATAGGCTCATCGACCACATATATGAGTGCGTCAAGGCGTATATCGATGACCCGCGACCCATGTCGGAGAAGATGGGCGAAGAAATCGAAAAGGAACTGGAGAATCTGAAATGAATCAACAGAAGAACAACAGCAAGAACAAGCCTTTCGGCGTAATCGACGCTATTCGATACATGATGTTCACGGCGATAGGGCTGTTCATGTCAGGGGCCGGGTTCGGAGGATGCGTGGTCTGTTCCGTGGCTCAGGGGTGTTCGTGGAATATCGTGTTTCCCTCCCTAGTCATGGTGTTTATTGGGGCCATTGTGGTTATGCTCAGCGTCATCAACATGATTGACGCCATGGAGTCCAGTAATAGGGGTGTGTGATTTTTCCGAGACACGCCATGTTGCTCAACCCCACCACATTGTGATATATTATATATATCAAGCACAGGGCTTGACATATGACCCAAGGAGTCGAAATGAAAAACGCCAACATCTTCACCGTTATCAACGATTATCTCAGCGAATACAGCGAGATAACGGAAATCAACTGGGCGTCCGAATACGTACCGAATGACACAGCAATCATCGAGTTTGCTGGCACCAAGCTCAAGTGCAGTGTTTCGGTACAACCCGAAGAACACTGCTTCCTATTCTCCGTGCTCTGGGAAGATGAACCAATATATACGGATGGATGCGTGGAATACAGCGAGAAGATGGACACCGTAGATTGCGATGAATCACTGCTCAAGAACACAGCGCGTGATTTGTTCAACGAAATGAACACCATCATCAAGCAGTACGCTCCCCGCTTCGCATGACACATACTTGTGGGCGGGGGAGGAGTCCCGCCCACACCCAACCGAAAGGACAACATCAATGAAGATCATCAATGTATCGCAAGCCACCGAAACCGAGGCATGGCTCGACGAACGCATGGGCCGTATCACCGGCACCAAAAGCGGCGGGCTCGCCTTGGAACACTACGCTCAGACCGACATAGAGAAACTTAAAGAGTACCGAAACAAGGCGTTGGAACAGGCAAAGAAGGCGAAGACGCCAGACAAGGCCAACGAGTATTACACGAAGGCCCAGAACTACGATGAGAAGATCGTGGACGCCGAAGCAAAGAACAAACGGCTCAAGGTCGGCGTGGACTTCTGGAAGTTCCTAGCGGAACTGTGGGCCGAACCAGCGGACGGTGAACCGCCGATGGAACGCGGCCACCGTCTCGAACCCGAGAACATCCAGATCACACTCAAAACGCTTGGCTTCAACCCCGGCGATTGCGTCACCGATTGCGGTATCTGGGAGAGTGATGACGATGACCGTATCGCTTGCAGTCCAGACGCCTACGAGAACAGCGAGAAGCCGACGTGGGCCATCGAATGCAAGTCGCTCGGCTCCGCCTACCATTTGCAGACCGTCGTACCGTGGATGATGCACACCAACGCTATGAGGTCTCATATCGCCAACCTCAAGCCTGAACTGGTCGAGGTCATTGAACAGGTGTTGCCCGAGTACACGCTCGACAGCAAGGCTACAGGCTTCGACTTCATCCCCGACCAGTACAAAGCGCAGGCACTCCAGTACTTCGTCGTATGCGATTCGCTGGAAGTCATGTTTTTCTCGATGTTTGACCCGCGCGTGGTCGGAGAGGCAAGCCATCAGGTCATCCCCGTGTACCGCAAGGACATCACCGAAAAGATCGAGAACCATAAGCGTAGCCAGTTGGCCACGCTCCATATATCCGATGTGCTGGCCGACGCTCTGGGGGTGACGTTCTGATGAAGTCTGCAACGATTCTTGAAAGCCCTGACATGTTCGCCCTGTTCGACGGATGCCCCACGTGCAACCGGAAGGACGCCGCTTATCTGAGCACGTGCCACGTGTATGCACAGCAGATGGGGCGTAGACTCCGTATCGTGCTGTCGGGAAGCCCCACCGCCAGAGTGATACGCGCCATCGCCAAAGACCAAGGGGGAACCGTGCGCTACCCGATGATCTTGCTGGACGGATTGTTTTACTTCGAGCCGCAAGACATCAGCCTTGACGATTATCTAGTGGACGAAGACGAACCCGAAGAAGAGGAGGAACCCAATGAAGAATGACACTTTAACCAACGATGTGCTGGAACTGTTCGACCGTAACCGAATCACCATGAACAGTCTGCGTAAGTTCGTGGTGGAGAGCGTTGCCGACTTCCTCGGAGATGACAAGCACGACAAAGCGTGTGGCAAACTGTTCGACCGTTGGTATCAACACGTGCGCAGCTCCATCTGGGTCGGTGCCGCTCGATACGCCTTGCAACAGCACGGGTTCAATCACGACGAGGCCGTCAACGAGGCGAAACAACTCTACGAAGACCTGTACGCGGACTACAACAAGCGATATCACTGCTGGCGTCGCCACGCGGAAAGGAAAACCAATGAAAACTAATGGCAATTGGTGGACTGCCGTGCTTTCCGCTGGAATCACGGCGGGATACGTAACCACTGTCGTACAGCTCTCGCCCGGCCCCGGCTACGTGTTTTCCTCGCTCCGCCGCAAGCTCACCGTAAAAACCGAAAACCTTCCCAGCTCGCTCCCAACGTGGGCCAAGGATTACGCGGATAGTCTAGGAGAACTCGCCTATTGCGGTTGGTGTCTCAGCCCGTGGGTGTCGCTCCCGGTGTGGGCCATGTCAGCCAAGATCAACCGGATACGGTTCGGAGTCAAATGGGTGGCCGGGTGGATGGTAGCGGCGAGTATTGCCGCGTTCCTCCGCCATTCAGCGGAAATGGGGGTGGCATGATGTTCACCAAGCAGCAGGTTCATGTTCTGCTTCTTCTTTGGGTGGCTAGACGCCCGGTCACTAACGAGGAAATCGAACATATGGCGGTCTTGGTGAAATACTGCGACACTCCTCAGGGGCTTAGATCACGCATGGTTGACCTTGAGCGTTCGGGTCATGTGCGCCGTGTAGACCGGAAGGGTGTGAACAGTAGGCACCGTCATTACTGGCGGTGGACTCTCACGGAAAACGGTTATGACGCGGTTCGTGATTTGTTTGCAAAACAGAAACCATGTGATATAATGGATATATCACACATTGTGAGGAAGTGAAACATGCGCAAGCAAAACAAAATCAAAACAGTAATCAACGGTCAAGAAGTCACCGTAGAGCAAGACAGTCAGACCGGCCAGTTCTACACACGGCAAACCGTCGGCAACATCCCCGTTGACTACACGACCATCAGCGACAACGTGACCATCGGACAGTGCATCAAATACTGGCGTATACGCCACGGATATTCGCAGGCTGAACTCGCCGAACGAATCGGCGTAGCCGGCCATAACGTAATCGCCATGTGGGAAAACGGACGCCGCAAACCACAAAAACAATACCGGTTGCGACTAGCCGAACAACTCGGCTACGACATTCTGGCGAAAGACTAGAAGCCTGCACCATTAATCCCAATCATCATCACACCAAAGGAGCAACAATGAACACCATCAACTATCTGACCTCGATCATCAACCTCTTGCAGAAGGCCCCGCAAGCACAGGAAATCATCGACGCTCATGGTCTTGGACAGGAACTCACGTTCGGCCAGATCGGGATTGAAGACGCCAAAGCGTTCCTTAAGCTCTACGACGTTCTGGGCAGCGTTGAAGGCGTTAAGATCACGGCCATTCATGAATGCAAGACAGACACCGATGTGCAATATTTCTTCAAACTAACCTCCCCGATAACCTTGCACTTCTTCCACTGCGCGGGGGTATTCGAGTGAGCAAGACAGACCCGGATATCGAAACCCGTATGAAGGTATTCTACCGTGACCACGGGAGGTGCTTCATCTGCGGGAGAACGTTAAGCTCATCCGCGTTCAACCTGCACCATAGGCGTATGCGCTCACATGCTTGGGAAGGACTGAACCTACCCAGCAACCTGATTACCGTCTGCGGGTCGGGAACAATAGGATGCCACGGACGTATCCACGCTCATCCAAAGGAATCGTATGAGAACGGTTGGCTGGTCAGCGCCTACAATGACCATCCAGAAAACGTTCCAGTGTTCAGCGAATACCGAGACAAAAAATTGCTCTTAAGCAACTAAAAAAAGAATCAGCCCGGCATTAGTCATTAAGACCAGTGCCGGGCTAATTCATTCGGTCATCACACCATCGCTCGAAAGGAGCAACACCAGTGTATCACTTGGAGACGCTGATCATGATTTTCTCCTTAATGTTTTCTCTCCTTGACGGTTAAAAAGAGTTCCCCTCGCTGCAAGGAGAGAAAAAGGAATCAGCGAGTGGAAGAATCAGTGGTGCCGGTGTGCTCCGTGGTTGAAGCACAGGATGACGGCCAGCAATACCAGCCACGTGACGATAACCATCATGAGGCCTACTGACCGATTCTGACGAGTCGTGGGTATACGGTCTCGTCTATGGGTTTGCCGTTGACCACGACCAGTTTCGGCGTGTAATTACCGGCAGGAATCGACTTGACAGGGTTGTTTTTGTCGATGATGGTAATACTGCCTCTGGCGAGTTCCATGTACACGTCTTCGTTGTTCGTGGAGACCGAATACGTCCCGGCCTGCAACGTCAATGTGTCGGACTGCAGTACAGGATAACCACTCCCAGTGCCCTTGCAGTGGATTCCGCCGTTCCCGGCGTCGCTGAACGTGATGCCTTTGATGGTTTGCGGGAGGCTAGGCGCGACATACAGGTTCGGTGATTCGGGTGTCGTGGGTCTATCCATGAGGCCCGCCGCGCGCAAGGCATTCAGCAAGGCGTTGAAGTCTCCGGCAGTTGGTGCTGACGTCAGGTCGGCGATTGCCGTGGCAGGTGTTACCGTACCCTTATCGCCCTTATCGCCCTTTGGCCCTGTGAAACTTCCGACATTTGTTCATGCCATATTCTCACCTCCTAGGCGGTGAAGGCGTACACGTTGCCCGTATCAAGGTCAAGATACAAGCTGCCAACCGGCACTCCTGTCGATGACGGAACACCGCGCCCATAAGACCATCCGATACCGTCCTTGCCGGGCGCTCCATCCGCACCTTTCTCACCGCGAGGAATGGTGAAATTCGCCGTATACTTGGTGCCGGTCTTCTGAATCTCAACCGCAGCATTGCTTCCGGGGTCGCCCGTGGTCGTTGTACCTGCCTGCAAGCCGAAACCGTTCACGGCATTCTGCGCGGCAGTGACCGAAGCAGCAGCCTGTTGTTCACTGTTCGCGGCGGCGTCAGCGGAAGCCCGTGCATCCGTCACGCTCTTACTGATAGATTCCTCGGCCTTACTGATGCTTTCCACAGCGTCACTAGCGGTTTTGTTAACGCTTCCGATAGCCGTATCTGCGGTATCCTGCACCGTGCCGATGATTTTGTCGATACGGGTTTGCTGACCATCCTCCGGGTCGAAAACACCCGACACTGCTGGTTCGACCAGAAACACGACATTCCGGGAATACGTTTCGCCATTACCATCGATGAAAGCGAGGTTGCATTCGACTCGTCCCGCATTCAAGACTCCCGTGGGAATCGTGAAGTCCCAAGCACCGTCAGACTCGACACCGGTCACGTAATCACCATACTGGTTGTCAGAGCGAGGTGGATAATACAGGCGAGCGCCGGTGAACCCAGTGACTTTCTGCCCGTGATCCATTGGGACGAAACGAATGATTTTGCCGTTATCGTCCGCCTGATTGACCACAATGTAGGGGAGCTGTTGACTGATATCGTTGATCTTGACGGTGACGGTACGGAACTAGTCGGATGCAATTGTCATCATTACCTCACTTGGAAATGCCTGCGTAATGGACGCCGAACATTCCGGCAACGCCGGAGCCGACCAGAGCGCAAGCGCCACCCATCACGGCCACCCATGACGGCACGTCCGGCACTGCGCTCACGAAACTCAGCACCGCACCTGCGATACCGACCAGACCGGAAACCAGATACGCCCACTTACGAGTCGCGGCGTTGAACGTCGGAACGTAATCATCATTACCGTCCGCCACATCATTCGTAATCGTAGTGTCCGGTGTCGGTTCACCAGTATTCATGCTCATAACAAACCTCCTATCGAATAGTCTACTTGACGCGGATTGTCTGTCCAGCGTAGATCACGTCAGGGTTGGCGATACCGTTCAACGCCACCAGATTGGAGACACTGGTGCCATACTGGGCGGCGATACCACTCAACGTGTCACCGGGCTGGATAGTGTACGTTGTAACGGACGGGGACGGTGACGGTGACGGTGCGCCGCCCGGCACTTTCAACACCTGACCCGGATAAATCAGATTCGGGTCTGCAATACCGTTAAGCTGTTGGATGGTCTGCCACGAAGTCCCGTACTTGGCTGCGATACCGCTCAACGTGTCCCCCGACTGCACCGTATACGTGTCGCTACCGGGCTGAACCGTATTGGCAGTGCCATTGATATTCAGCACCTGCCCCGGATAAATCAGATTCGGGTCAGACAGATTATTGATCTGCGCCAACACTTGCCAGCTAGTCCCATACATCGACGCGATACCACTCAACGTGTCACCGGAACGCACGGTGTACGTGACAGACGCGGGAGTAGATGGGGCAGGAGCGGAAGGGGTCGGCACGTTGGTCACAGTCGAATGACCAGCCTTATACGCATTCCAAGAGTTCACATCACCATAGAACTTGTCGAGGTCGAGACTGCCTGAATATCCGGGCAGCCGACCATTGCCCGAATACTGGCGGATAGCGCACGCATACGCGCCCTCGTTCCACGGCGTATCCTGATACCCCGTAACGTCCATATTCGCGTACTGAGCCACCCACAATCCACGGTCTCCAATGTTCTGAGCATCGTTAAGCATGGACGCTCCCACGTAGACGATAGGCTGGGAGCCTGTACGCTCGTACACGCGGTCACAGAACGACCTAATCCACTGTTGTGCAGACGCGCCAGACCCGGCCAGTCCGTTACCCTGTAGCTCCCAGTCCAAGCACCATACGACCTTGCCGACCCAATTCGCGCAATTGTTCACAAAATAGTCAGCTTCGGAGACCGGGTTACCACCGTTGGCGTAATGGTATACGCCCACACACTTTCCCAGACTCAACGCCTGTTCCACCTGCCGAGCACAATCCGCTGACACGTACCAGCATCCTTCCGTCGCCTTGCTGATGACGAAATCACACGGTACGGCAGACAGGTCGATACCAGCCTGCCAATTACTGATGTCGATACCATTCAAAGCCATCGAAACTCCTCCTATAGGCTGATCGTGTAGAAGAACAGCCACGCCATGCATAAACGGCGTAGGCCGTTATCAGGACGTGGACTATCAACGAGACGGCGGCGAGCGAGAATACAAGAATCACACACCGTTTGAAACGTCTCATAGGATCATCTTAGCATCGAACGAATCGAGATTATTATTACCGATAATGCGTATTAGGCTTGGCTATTCATTATCTCCAGCCAGTTCCTCAAGCGACGCAATACGGTCGCGTAAATCATCAGGCAACGACGGTTTAGGATGATTCTCCAAAAATTCAGGCTCGATGATCTCGCAGAATTTTGACAGCCAGTGTCCCAACGCGCGAATATAACCCGTCTCCAAGTCAATGGTGTATTGCAGAGCATCCCTGTTCGCGATTAGTTCGTTTATTTTCTGGTCTTGGGCGTCTATCTGCCGTTTCATATCCCCTTGCGCTGAGACTAAGGCTTGATATGCGCTGGTGAGGTCTGAACGACGATGGGCCAACCATGTTATGAGTCCTCCGAGGGCTACGCCGCCTACGCCGATAATTGCAGTGAGAATATCAGTCATAGTCTCTATTTTAGACCGTGACGATAATGCCCATTATGCCAGAAACGATGGAACATGGGAGGAACTGTCCGGAGATAATGGCTAGCCGATCCTGTTTATGAACATGGACCCTTTGTTACGCATAGTGCCTGAGACGTTATTGTTTGTGGAGACCCATATCTTCGTATTCGTCTTGGTGATTCTCATCGTCGTGGCTAGATTCAATTGTGTGTACCCGGTCGATGCAATTAATTGTTCGCTTGCGCTCGGGCCTAGATTCTTTACTCCGCTGCTGCCGTTGACCCCGAGATTAATCCATCCTTGGTTAATTGACAATTGCAGCCAAACATAAACGGAGTAATCGCCCACGGGGAGGTTTGTTACGTTCGCCCCGTTACCATCGTTCACGATGGATACGCCGTCGAAGTCGCTATGAGTAAGCGACATACTCATTAGCGTCAAACCGTTATTGACTTGCAATTTACCGTCTGATCTAGTAAAGGTGGCCGAAGCGTATGGGTGGATCACAACGTTCTTCTGTTTCCACGTTCCGTCGCTTTGTACATAATGGGCATTATCGGCCATCGTCACAGCCTCCTGCCCGTCTACCGCGTCAATGGTGTTGAGCTGGGTAAGATCATGCGCCATCAGGATAGCGCTGTTACGAATAATCGGGGCCGCATCGGACGCGACACCGGCGTTCACCTTGGCGATAACAAGACCGTTGATATTCGAGTCAGGAGTGTCAGCAGGGAACACTTCTATCTTTCCGCGTGGAGTCGTACCGTGCGACTGTGACGGGTCTTCCACCGTAACCGCGATCTTGTAATTGTTGGTTGAGTCCGCCAACTTCACGGTCGTATTGGTGGTGATGGCGTAAGTGTACGCGCCCAAACCATCCCACGGGCTGATAGTACCGCAATGAGGTTTGACCGTAACGGTCAGACCGCTCACCGTGACCAGAGGACTCGGGGAACCGTAACGGATTCCAGACAAACCATTGAACGCTGTACCATCGGACGGCACCAATAGAGGATTAATGGCGTGTCTGTAATCGTCCGCCGTATACTCCGGGGAACCGTTCAACGCGGTAAGCGGGTGCATGATAATATCCATAATCAATCCTCCGAATCGTCTACACTCATTTTATCCGGGTTAGAGGATAGTTCGTCAACCTTAGCCTTGAGCGCGTCCAAGTTATCCGCCACCTGCTGGGCGAGTCGGAGCGCCGCCACCCCGAGCATGGGGTAGTTGATGCCTACTAGACTGCCATCTGCATCGTATTCGCAGAAGAACCCTAAACCGGCTTCATCCAAATCGTCGGCAATCATGCCTACCATTGGCTGCGAATCATCAAGGGTCAGGTTCTTGTCATCCTTCATCCGGTAGATGCACCATTTCACCTTGCGTAGAGCGTCAACAGGAATGTAATCGTCGGCGTCCACGATATCGGTTTTTACCGCACGAATTGATTGCGCCGTGCCCATAGTGCCGTTGGACAATGCCCATACGGCGCGCCATTGGCCGGACGTAAACAAGTTGTTGTAGGCGTTGCCGGTACCAGTACCACCACGGTTCGGAGCCAATACCCCCCAGTTCCATTCCTGTGTTTTAGCGTCAATCTCGGAACGGGTGTAACTGTTGCGGGTGATGCTTTCCTGCACCCGCTGGTCAAGATTGTTCGTCAGCGTCTGCACTTCCTCATACATGGCCGTGATCTGATCGACCATAGGTTTAACGCTGTTGACGATGCTCGGAGGCAGCTCCTGCAACTGGCGTTTGATGTCCGAGAACTGGCGGGCGGTCGCGTCCGCGCTATCGAGACTGAACTTGAATTTGCTCGGCATTATCATCCTCCTGTTGCAATGTAGGCGTGATGGTCCACGACTGACTGAAATCAATCTCGTAGCCGATTATACGGGCGGTACCGTGATTATTGTTGGGGAAATGCTCGGCGTCTTCCTCCACAGTCCATGCGATAAGGTCGCCCGGCTTCCACTCCTCATACACCATTGGAGCGGATAGCAGGCTCAAGCCCATTGTGATGGTCTGGGTACCGTTCTGCATCTGCAACAGCGATGATTTGGCGTGTTCGTTCAGCGTGCTCTTGTTCTTGATGCTGGTTGACGGTTGGAACACATATTCAATCCGAGGCCGGTGGGGCTGGTCTGCGATCATCCAATCGGACTGGGGACGGTCGCCCGCGTCCGCCGTACTCACTGCCATGACCGCGTTAGCACCGTACCCGTTCGTGTAATCCTCCAACAGGGTGAACGTGGTCATAACGCTTTCATCGAACGTGGTGCTTGGCGTGGTTGAGCCGATATGGTCGGCTACCGTCATGACCGGCTCATAATGACCGTCGTTAATGGCCCGCCACGAGGTACACCATTCAGGACCGTTCAACACGTTTGCAAGCTCCTGAAGGACGCTTAACAGTGTTTTGTCGCTTTCAGCTTCATACGTGCGGTCACGTTTGATGCTGCTCGGTGACGTTTCGACAACAAGATTGAAACGATTGTTTTCAAGCGTACTGGTTACGAGGTCTTCCACTATCTCGCACTGGTCACGATTCGTATACGTGTGGTCTTGCACGTACACGTTGTCGAGGTAGTGTTCGACGGTTGCCAATGTCAACGATAATCCGTCTCCACGCATGACTCGTTCGCGTTTGACCACGATACCGCCCCACAGTACGGTGGAATCGCGCACTAGGAGTATAGCAACCTGATACGGTGTGGTCGCTTCATCCCAATTGCGGGGAGCATTACGCCACGGGAGCATGGCCGTTTCACTGGTTGTTTCTTCGAAACGGTACGTCAAATGAGTTAATTGGAGGTCTGGGAGTTCCGCTATCACAGTACCGTCATCTAACGTGACGGCCAAGAACTGCAAGCCTGAACGCTGCCATAATACACGCGCCGTGTCAGAGTACAAGCCATTCGACTGCGGCAATCGGTTAAGAATTAATGGCATCCGTATGTCTCCTTAGATGTAAGCCGGGTTGAACGATACCGTCATACGCGCGTTACTCGATGGTTCCTCGGCGCTGAACATCCAGATATTCTCACCGACCTCCGCGTAACTCCATTCACGTCGGATCACACTGCCACGCGCCGGGTCGGTGCCATCGATAAGAATCTCATGGGTGGCACCGTTGATAAGAATGTAATGGCCTTCGCCCAACGTGATGTCGAACGCCATGATGTGTCCGCTCAGACTATGCTCAACCTGCGGGTTGACCACGGGCCCATCAATGCGAATAGTTACCGGGCTCGGAGCGCTACCCGTGTTAGTGAGGCGCACGCTACCGGACACGGTTGTTCCAGACCACACCCATGTAGGCCCCTTGCCCGTATCGATGTCCTCGAAGTGATAGGGGAACGTCATACCGCCCTGACTGTTTGGCAGACCAGTATTTCCACTCATCGACTGTGTATCGTAAAGATACGAGTCCAAAGCGGTCAGACCGATACTAAACTTCAGGATGTTGACGCCAGCCCACTCCACCAATGGGGCGGAAGACGATTGCATGACCTGCACCTTACGGCTGATGTTCCCCAATTGCACTACAAGCGACTGTTCGGTGATGTTGAACGAACGTTTGAACGCATCCCATGCGTTGATGCAGTTTTCCGTACATTTGCCGATGATATGACCTTCAATGGAGATAGACCGGCCTTGAGCCACGGGGATATTGCTGAACCAGCCATCCGACCATGCTTTGTCCTTGGTCTGCAAGGTCGAGCCAACACCGTCGAAGAGGCCCGAGACGTTCTGGAACGTTACATGCCACTCGCACCCGTATGAATCAGTCCCATACAGGGGGAACCCGTTCAGGGTGAGACGAACGTCGCGCGGGTCAAGGGTAAAGATAGCCATACCCTTAGTCTACCCGCGCTGCTTGTCACACGTAATGGAAATTAATCACCCTCACGGTTTCCCTCGCTGCCGCGTTCGGGTCAAGAGCGTTGACCGTGATAGGCGCGTTCACACGCGGGCCACTAGTCGCGTTCATGGGCACCGGGTTGGACATGACAGGCATTGGCGTGACAATGGACGACGGTAGAAGCGAGTCCACCATGTCTTTCACCGGGCGAGTGGCCGCACGCTTGTTCTCCGTTACGCCACGGCCAAGACCAGCAGGAATCATCCGACCTATCTCACGGTCGAACACCTTCGACGGGGAGTGGATACCCAGAATGTTTTTGGCAGCGTCGATAACGTTGCTGACCGCGTCCTTGACAGCTGAAATGGCTCCGCCGATGGCGTTCTTGATACCGTTAACCAGACCCTGAATAATGTTCTGGCCAGCGCTAAGCAACCATGAACCGGCTCCGCTGAACACGCCCATGATACGGCTCGGGATGCTGGTGATGAAGCTCATCATGGAACTAACGCCACTGCTGACAGCACTGGTGATACCACTCCACGCGGCGCTTACCGCTCCACTGATACCGTTCCACACACTGCCGAAAATACCGCTGATACTGTTCAGCACGCTTGAGATGATGCCTAAAACTGCATTGATGGCACCAGAAACGATACTTTTGATACCGTCCCAGACGCTGGAAGCGATATTCTTGATTCCTTCCCAGACTCCAGACCAGTCACCGTTAATCGCGGCCAATACTGTGGTGATTATCGCGTTGACAACGTTCATAACGGATGTGACAACCGTTTGGATGAATGGGAACACCGCGTTGATGACGCCTTGAATGTAAGTGCCCCAGACTTGGAACGCTGATTGGATGGCGGGTAGCACGGCCTGAATCAACGCAGCGATGTTATTAATCACCGGTGTTACCGCAGTGGCGATAACGCTCATGGTCTGGATGACGTTGCCCACCAGTGTGGCGAGGACGGGGGCGATGGTCTGAATCGCGGTCATAATGATAGGCATGATGGCATTGCCTAGATTTTGTAAAGCACTCATAAGCGGCTGCAAAGCGGGGAGAAGCTGCGTGGTAATCATCTCGCCTATGGGAGCGAAAGCCGTTTGGAACGTTGTGCCGATTTGTGAGAGAATCGGGCCGATAGTCTGCACCAGTCCCGTAAACACGCCATTAAGCCCGCTGATGCCCTGAGCCACGAAGCTGATGCTCTCGGTCAACGGTTTTTTGAACTGGTTGAGGATTGTAGTGCCTACGCCCTCGATGGACGCTTCGAGGTTGCCCATTGCGCCCCCGAAAGTGTCGGTGCTGGTCGCCATCTCTTTCGCGGCGTCCGTCATACCCAAGTCCATTATGGCTTGGTTGAATTCATCGGCGCTGACCTGGCCCTTCTCCATCGCGTCGCGGAAGTCACCGGTATACGCGCCGTTCTTGAGCATGGCTTCCTGAAGTTTGCCGGAAGCGCCGGGGATGGCGTCGGCCAACTGGTTCCAGTTTTCAGTCGTGAGCTTACCAGCGCCTGCGGTCTGCGTAAGCACCATACCCACAGATTTAAAAGTGTTCGCGTCGCCACCGGCTACAGCGTTCAGATTGCCCGCCGCTTCGGCTAGTTTGTCGAAGTTCGGTACGCCGTTCGCGGCAAGCTGGGCGGTCACGTTGCGGATATCACTGATGGAATACACGGTCTGGTCGGCGTATGCCTGAGTGCTTGCAGTAAGCGCGTCAATAGTCCCGGTATCCAGACCAGCAAAGTTCAGCGTACTTTTGAACTTGTCAGCCGAGTCGGACGCCTCCACCATATTACCGACCAGACCGCCGATGGCGTCCACAGCCATGCCGATCCCCGCAGAGACAAGACCGCCAACTGCACCGGCGGCGGCACCGAACTTTCCGAACCCGCTGGAAGACTTGCCAGCCGACTTGTCAACGTTACCCAGCGCTCCATCAGCTTGCCGCGCCGACGTTTCGATTTGACGGCTACCAGATTCAATATCCTTGACGCCAGCATTCCAATCGCTAGTGTTGATTTCTGCGTCTAGGGTCAGCGTCGAGTCTGCCATCACAAGTCCTTCATAAGATTATTGATGATACTGGTTATCTTCTGGTCGCCATGTTTGGATAGCGCGGCGGCGATGCAATTGAACGTCATCTGGTATTGTTCCGCCAATCGCCGCCGTCTGATACGGCGGCCCTCACGAAGCAGTCTCATCATAAGGTCTGGGTCAACCTTGTTTTCCAACACGTCGCGGATAGCCTGCCACCCATACACGTCACCCAATTCGGCGAGGATGCGGACACTGGGAATCGGTTTACGTTCCGCTTCCCGTTTATTGAATTTCCGCATCTTCTCCCGTTCGACGGGAGTGAGCAGGCTATCCCACGACCTCATTTATTCGCCTTTGATGTCAACCGTGATGTTCTTCGCCATAAGCCCGCATAAAGCGGTCATGGCACGCTGATAGGCGAGGTCGCTACGCTCCCGCGTCTTCACCTTCCACTCGGAAAACTTATCAGCGGGACTCATAAGCGATTCCACCAGCGGGAAGATAATCTTTTCAGCGGTTTCCAAAGTCTCACGGTTCGCAACGCCAGCGCTCAGCTTGTCAATCGTCTCAGCATTATCCAACATGGTGAGCATGTCTTTCGAGCCGAGCGGACGCATGGTGTACACCGTGCCGTCAAGCTTCACGGTAAGGGTACGGAACGCTTCGCGGGTGTCGATGCTCAAAACCGGGGTAGTCATTATTGCTCCAATCGTGTGGTATCATGAATCATGTTGCTTTTCTTGCAACCTTTCATCCTGCGCCCGCCACCACAATTCTGGTAGCGGGCGTTACTTATGCTCAGTGATCGGCAACATTGAATTTAACCGCGGTCTGAACATTGCCAGTCCTGAACGTGACGGTACCCGCACCGGCCTGCTTCAACTGAATGTCCCAAGTGCCGTCCCCGTTGTCCGTGGCGGTGGCCTTCCCGGTGTCGGCTACCGTGGCGGTGATGTTGCCAGTCGCACCGTTCGGGGAGGCCACCACATTGACCGTCACATGATCGTTGACTTTGCCGGAAATGTTCGTCGGGGAAGCGGTAAGCGCTGTGACCTGAACACCATCCGTCTTGATAGTGCCGGAATCTTCGTCGTAATACGACGGGTTATCCAGATCAAGCTCGCCCATGACCACGGCACCGTTTGCACCGGCGGTCATCGAACCGGAAAGCGTGACCACAAACGGGTCGGACAGATTCACCTTGAACTCGCCGCCAGCACTGATTAGCGCCTGCGGAATACGGAAGTCCTGCGCCGACGAATGACCATCACACACGTTGTGAATGATGATGTCACGCGGAGTGTTTGATACGCATTCGTTACTACCGAAACGAACTTGACCGGTTTCGGACAGCGAACCGGAGATAACGCGCTTGAATTTTGCGTTGTGGTACAGCTCCGGGAACAACATTCCGAGGAAACGAACGCTCGGGCAAATGATGTTCAGCTCGAAACTCATTTCCTCGTAGGAGCCGTTCGGCACGTTGATGGTGCCGGACTGCGAAGCAACCTCGGTTGTGCCGGGAGTCAGGGTGATAGTGCCCACTTCATCCTGCACGAAGTCGGGGCTGATCACGAGATCGTCAATGTATACGGTCTTTTTGCCAATCAGGGGGTAGGAGGCCATTGTATTGTCCTTTCGTCGGGCGGGACTGCACACGCGCGACTAATGGACGGTTCCTATTCTACCGTTTCGTTGGAGAGCTTGTAATCAATATTGAATCGGATGCTTTTCACCCAGCGTCCTTCTCCGTCGATGGCGTCCATGTCGATGGCGGTCGCCGGATGCACGCGGATTGATACAAAGTCAATATCAGCAATGGGGTTGCAGGTGAGTCGGCAATAGTCATGCAGACGATTGTTGACGAAGTGCAGGAGTCGGAGCATCAACTTTCCTTGTTCGATTACGTCGAAGTATCGGCTGCTGACTGTGAGCTGGTCGGTGTATAGGTCGCCGTTGATGTCCACTGTGTTCGCGTTGACCCAGATACCCTCGGCGTTCGTGACGCTACCCGTGTCCAATACTGGACTGGTGCCGAAGAACAGGGTCTTGCCGTAAGTGCCGAAGCCTTCGTTTTGAAGGGTCATGCACATTGCCAGATCAATCATGATGTCACTCCTATCCTAGATCGAAGTACGATTTCACACGGCTAGCTGCGGTGTTCCGCGCCCGCTGGAGGTAGCGTACCGTGTTCGGATGCAACCGGTTCGTATGTTCGCGGATACGCGCGTAAGGAACACGTCCATTGCCGAACGTGATACGCCACTTGAGCGTGGAGACTTGTTGGAAACGGCCACTGTTACGCAAAGCACCGGTAAGTACTGGAGCATTCTGGCGGGCCATCTTGAGGATGTCGGTCATCATTTTCACGCCGCCCTTGTTCAACTGTTGGGTGGAGAGTTTGCGTGTCCAATCAGCGGACAACTGTAACCGGTAGCTCATATGCTGTCCCTTCCATACGGTGTTCCAGTCACGGTGATGAACCGGGTTTCGCCCATCGTCATGTCATCGCCACGACTCGCGTCGGTTATCTGGTAGACGCGCCCGTTCCCCATTTCCAACATAAGGTCTGGTAGAAGCTCAATATCCTGCACGTAGCCGAACGGGAGCGTACTGGGGTCGATATGGAAGCTTCGGGAGCTGATACGCGAACCGTATTCGGTGGGCTGGTTGGTTTGTGTGGTGCGTTTTACGATCACACTTAATACGGCTATCAGCTCGTTCGGTAGTCCGGGTGCAGTGTACCGCCAGAGCTTCGCAGTCTCCACCTGTTCTGGGAACAGTCGGAACGGGTCACAGAGCGTTGCCATAAGCGTAGTCACCCCCCATATAGTCTTGAGCGTTCAACCACCACGGCAGATTATGGTGTTTGCGAGGCATGGAGAGAATACCACCGCTGTCTCCGCCGTTACGGCATAGGCTCCACTGGCTGATAAGAGACTGGTACGGGTTTAACGCACGTTCCATAGCCGTTTCGGTGATTGTGGCGTAGCCAACGCTCACATCCTCGATGCTCTTGGAAGTGATACGGTCGGTCTGGTCAAGAACGTTCTGATCTGCCTCGATAACCGCCGCCAATACCGAAGATAATGGTGCTGGGAGTTTGGCGAACCCGTGTGTTCCGGTCACGGTCACGACTGTACCGACATTAAGCTGTTCCGTGATGGTCAGGTAGTTCGCGTACTTGGTTTCTGGCGTCCATCCGTCGCTCATATCGTAGTTCACATGGAAATCGAGCTTTACGCCGTCGGTGGTCTGCACGTTGGTCACATCCGAATACCACTCCAATAGGGCTACGTGTTGACCGTCTCCTACTATGATTCCCACGTAATCATCGGTAATCTGGAATAGGGCTTTTTGGCATATGATGTTGGCGAGGTCTGCGAGCGCGGCATCCTTCCACCGCGCGTAGTTCGCGTCTCCTACTTGATTGATTACGCTTGCGTCGATGTCCATGATCGCTCCTCCGGGAAAAATAAGTTAGGCCCTACCTCCCATTGTAGGAGATAGGGCCTTGCGGTGCAGTCCCGCTACTGTTTAGGGTAGCGTGTCAGGCGGACGCCATCAAGCCAGCGGCGATCAGAGCGTCCACTACTTGCGTTACTGTGCCGGATGACGGGTTAACGTGAGCGGCCTTCCCGACAGGCTGACCCTTCTCGTCCACGAAGTTGATGACCTTAACCGTGTTCAGGTTGTCTTTTGGCAGTGCTTTGCCGCCGACTTGTGCGTACATTTCAGCGTTCATCAGGCAGCACCTCGCTTGGTCTTCGGCTTGATGACCACGGCTGACTTCTCCGCGTCCAGACCGCCACCAGCGTAAATCTCCTGAAGATACTCGTTGGTGTTAGTGGACAACGCAAAGTTGGTGAACGCTTCGATGGAGGTATCGCCAACCACCGGGTAGTGGGACGCGGACATGATGACACCCATAGTCGTGCCGTCATCCAAGTCAGTCCACCATTCAGGGGTAATGATCTGCTGGACGCTGAGAGCGCGGGCCAGAGTATCGTCACCGCCGAGAGCGATATACGTGTTGCCGTTCGCGTCCGCGGACATCAACAGGTCGGCCACGGTGTCAGCGTTGCAGAGCAGCACCTTGTTTCCCTGAGCACGAACCATGTGGGAGGCACGAACAAAGTCCATCAGCGGAGCGTCATTCGTCATGGTGTAGGAGAGCGCGAAACGGTTGCCACTCCATTCGGACGAATCGTCGTCCGCGTCGGTCACAACGCTACGGAAGTGAACCATATCAGTGTAACCACCGAGCGTGATCTGACGTTCGATGGTCTGGATAATGTAGTTCGGGAGCTCCTGCAACACGTAGCGGAGCAGAGCGCCCGGACGCTGGGTTCGACGGATGTCACCCTTGTTCAGCGTGATGTACTTGTAGGTGTAGTCGGCCTGAAGTTCACGCTTCACGAACGAAAGCGTCTGTTTCTTCTTCTCCGAGCCGTACTTGTCCACCGGGTAGCCGTGGGCGCGGGTCTGCTCAGTCAGACCGCTGACATTGCCGCCGATGGTCAGACGATCCAAGCCGGTCTTGCGTAGCAGGTTCCACAGGCCGGAGCCGCGAGTGTTCAGCGCGTCCGAGATAGTGGTGATGGCTTCGGTAGGGATGAACTTGCTCACGTCGTCGGTGCCAACGCCGAAGGATGCGGTGTCCGACATGTTACGGTTCACGGTGTCCGCCCACTCACGGTGGAACGCTTCAATACCCTTGTTATCGGTGTCAATCAGGGCGCGCTCGAACGCAATCATGGCGTCGTTGGAGTCGAGCCACGTCTTACGATCATGCGAGAACTTCACGGTACCAGACTGGTGGGCGGCGTGGTTGGCTTTGTTGATGATGATGGTCTGGCGGCTGTTGGAAGTCTGCACGGGTTCCTCCGGTGCCGGGGTGCCCTCGCCCTCGCCTTCCTTCTGGTTGGTGATGGCGTCGGTGATGTCATCGAGAGCGCCCTGCATGATGTCACCGATGGAAGCGGTGAGCTGTTCCGCCTCGTCCGGGGTGAGCTTGAACTGGGCGATGGTACGCGCCAGTTTCTTCAGGAGTTCCGGGTTCATGGTGTCTCCATTCTTGTTGTTGTTGCGGCTGTTGATTGCTGTGAAAGCGGCCCTTGGGTCGGCCCCACGATATACGACGCTGATTTCCAGTAGTTCGCCATCGTGGATGATACCGTCCTTGCCGGGACGCTGGTTGAATTCAACGGTGATACTGAAACTGTTGGTCAAACATCCGTCGGCTGCAAGCTGGCGGATACGTTCGCCCTGATCTACCTCGCTGAGTTTCGCTTCGGCCATCAGTCCATCATCTGTCATCCAGAGTCGGGTGATTGCACCCGCTTGGCATTCGATGCTGGGCATATGGTCAATCAGGAGCGGTAGCGATAGTTTGTCGGACTCGGTGAGGTCGGACACTAGTTTCAGACTGCCGTCGATTAACGGCGCTTTCAGTGTCTTCAGGTCTACGGTGAGTCCGTCACACATCACTTTGCCGCTGTTGGCGAGGAAGGTGAGGGTACGACCATTAGTTTCTGGGGCACCGCTGTTTGAGAAGCTCTTACGAGTCTTCATCTTGACCCTTTCAATAGGTAGTGGTGCGGTCGAACGTCCTTAATGGGCTTAATGTTCTGCCCCCCATAGTAGCACGATGCGATACGTGTCCAAACCTTTGCAGTTCGGGCACTTCAACGTGACCGTGGTGTTGCGGGCGCAGGAACCCAAGTAGCGGCCGCAGCGTTTGCAATGGATGTCATACGTCATGATTCGACCACCTCGTAATCCTCATAGCACCGGCAGTTGGGGTGTCCGTTCGGGGTTTGCATACTCTCGAAGTTGTTCACATAGGTGCGGTCGCCAATCTCGACGCTTGCATTCTCCGCCATATACGTGTCATCCAATGCGATTCGCTTGCCTTCCATATGGTTGCAGAACTCGCATACTTTTTCGTCGCCGCTGGTACGCCACACCTTGGCTAGTCGGACGCCAAGAGTCTCGCTCAGGTTGCGGGCGCTGTACAAGCTGCCGAGCCGTTGGGATTGCACTGTCTCACACCGTGCAATCAGTTCGGCGTGATCATTGCCCATGCGTTCGAGGGCTTCGCGCAAGTGTTCGGCGTCCCACTGTTCCACGTCGGCCCGGTTCAACAGTTCGAGCACGTCGTTCGTAATGGTCTTGCTGGTGGACTTGGCGATGCTCCGCAAGTGTTCCACGTATGCTTCACGCACTGTGTCGGGGAGTTCCGTCCAGAAGTAGAGTTGCCTCCAATCATCTGCGGTGTATCCCTCGATATCCACGGCGATGGAGCTTTCGGGGTGGAGTTCCGCCCACATGGTTATGACCTGTTCCAGCTCGTAGCCGGTACGGCGGGCGTAGGCGGCGAGGTTAGCCATCAGGTCGTCTTCCACGTCGTTAATCCACTGGTCGCCGATGGCTTCCAAGTCGTCGCGTAACCCGTTTTGGGAGCGGCGTGCCATGCGGATTACGCGGTTCACGTAGCGTCGCGTGGCGGGGAGGATACGGGTTTCGACTGCCGTTTCCTGCGGTTTGATATTACGGCTATACCGTTTTGCGGTTACTGGGATACTTAGTGTCGGAGCCGACTGGTGCAGGTCAAGACGCTTGTACGAGTCGGGGAGTCCGAGCGCGTCCACGGCAGACTCCAGACTGGCCCCCATGTTCAGAAGTTGGGTCAGCGAGTCAATACGAACCTTCTGGGTGTCGGCCTGAACCTTTTCCATGTCGGTTTGCGACGGAAGATCTAGGTCGAATGTGATGCCGTATCCTAAGCCTCCTGTAATGCGGTCTAACTCGAACTGCCATTTATCCCACACCGTCATACACAACGGTTTGAGCGTGTTTTCGATGAACGCGCGTTCCGCTTGTTCGGCGTTGGCGTAGGTTTGCCCGTTGTCGATGCCGCGAATAATGTCCGGGACTGCCAGAGCGTTAGCCAGTCGGTTGTTTACCACGTCGTTCACGGTCTGCAAGTCCAGACTATCGTTCGCGTTCTGGAACGGCACCCACACCAGCTTGCTGGTAGTGCTGGGCTTATGGGTCATGGGGTCAACCGGAATCATGTTGTACACGATTCCGTTGTTGTTGCCTGCACCCCTGAACGTGCTTTCCAACCGGTCGCGGTTACGCTGGAAGTCCTCGGTGTTTTCCGAAACAATGCCGAGCATCCCGGCAGGAACGGCGTTGTTGCCGAAGAAGCCACGCTCATAGTCGGCAATCATATCGTCTACGTTGGCCCATTTTTTAACGGTCATGGCGGGGCTGATGCCGTGCGTCGGGTCGTTGGGATGCCGCGAGTAGCTGAGGGCGATTGTTTCGTCTCGGGAGAATTCGTAGACTCGTTCGCCATCACCCAAGTCCATAGTGACGCGATGATACCAGTCCGAGCGAGAAGAATTGTATTGGCGGCTGTTCGACGGCAGCAGCGTATAGCCGATGATGTTGTCGGCTGTAATGTCTCCGCCCGGCCCGTTGCTTGTCCAGATAAGAACATCCAAGTGGGATTGGGTGAGGATGCTGGCGCAAACGATCTTTAAAAACTCCAAGCACGAATAGGTGTCGTTAGGCGCGTAAAGGGCGGCCAAGGGTGCGGGAGCCGGGTCGATACGCCTGTTCTCCGAGTCCACGGCGTAGGGAATCACCGTGCTGAACCGTTGCGCGATGGCGTTAACATACGGGAACACGTTGTCGTATGTGTCGTGCATTGGGATGGTGTTGCCGCCCATTGGCTGCCAGATGTTCCCGCCCATTGGTGTGGGGGACATGCTGGGCGCATGATTACGGTCGAAAGCGCTCATAAACCCGTCACGGAGATTGTTCAGCAGGCTCACATTTTCCTCGATTCATCTAAGACCCTATGTCTAGTCTACCGGGGTGCAGAGCCTAAACCTAGCAAACGGCTACGTCCCATGAGGGTAACTTCGGCGGTTCATAACACGCCAACAGTACAGCGTCCGCAAGGTCGGGACTGCCCAAGTTCTCCCGGTCTTTGTAGTCTTGCTTGCTTTCGATTTGACGTTGGTTCCGGCTGGTGATTTTCCACCGTCGCGTGGTCAACTCGTTTGACAGCTTGGCGAAGTCATCCAGTCTGGGATTGATGCTGAGCGTGGGAAGCATCGTGGCGAAGTCGAACCATAGCTCGCTAGCAATATTCGGATACTGCTGGTCTTTCGCCTTACCAGCGTAGTTGATGGCGTCAACGGGCAGGCCGCTTGTCTTGAGCAGGTCTGTCAAACCTCCGCCCACGCCGGTATCGTCCACACGGATGGCGACTGGCTTGTACTGGTCTGCCCGGAGTTTGATACGTTCCGCAGTGTCCACGATACTGCTGTGCGTCCACGATTCCAAAATGCTGATCCGGTTGCCCTGTTTGATGCAGAGCGCCGTACGGTCGTTGCCGTATCGGGCCACGTCCACGCCGAACGTCACGAGGCCGGTCAATGGTTTGCGTTGCACGGCTTCGTTTATCATGGTGTCGCTGATTAGCTGGTTATCGGTATCGGAGTATGGGAGTCCTAGCCAGATGTGTGCGAAGTCCGCCGACTGTTGGTCGGCGCGTATCATGTCCAACACGTCTTGACTCAACAAGCGGCGCACATCGTTGTAGGTGGTATGCCAATGGCATGTCTGGCGGCGGCGTTCCTCCGAGTCACCCGTGATGAAGTACGTCCACACGGGGTCATGCGATGTGAGCGGGTTCCACGTGAAAATCAGCGTGGAATTAGGGCGACGTATCGTCGGGATAAGCGTGGTCAGGCTTTCCTTGCTGATGGTCTGCGCTTCTTCCACCCAACACACGTCCACGCCTTCGATGCTCTTGATCGATTGCAGATTGTTGTGCAGTCCTCGGAAAATGAACAGACTGCCATTGATATGGCGGATTGCGTCGCGCGTTACCTCGAAACCCTTCACACCGAACGATTCGATGATGTCGGCCAACAGCTTATGCACGGAGTCGGTGATACTGTTCTGGAATTCTCGGGCGCACAGGACGGTGATGGGTTGGGTTGCGGCGCGAAGTATGAGACTCTGCGCAACGCTCGTACTCTTTCCAGAAGCGCGGCCACCGGAATAGCAGTAATACCGGTATGGTGGCGTCTCCGAATGGAGCCACCACCATAAGTCCCGGTACGGTTTAGCTATCTTCATCGGTGCTTCCTGATGACCGTGGTTTAGTCATTATTCGCCGTCTTTCTTGTTTTCTGGGTTATCGTCGAACGGTTCCAGCACGATGCGTGGCGGCTCGTAGCCGGTCACGTTCACGTCGGTGGACTGGTGTGGCTTACCGTCCAAACGGTCAATCAGGTCGGTAGCGACCTTCGGGTTCTTCTCCGCGTCAACAATATGCTTCACCGCGATATGTTGGATCATGGTTAGGTTGGGGTCTTTGGCTTTCTCCTTGAATTCTTTTGCGGAGAGTTTCCCGTATTCGCGTATCCACCGGGTCGGGCTGGTGTCTTTGGTCCATGTGCCGCGGTCTTGCGGGCGTTCTTGGAAGCCGCCTTTGCCGGTCGGGTTGTTTACGCCGCCGGTGATTCTGCCGTGTGTGTCTCGGGTTACGTTGTTCATAAGGGTTGTTTATGCTTTCTTGGGTTTAGTTTGTTGTTGGTGTTGGTTGATGATGGTTTGTATTTCTTCTGGGGTGGTGTTGAGTAGTTGGGCGATGTATTCGGGTTGGTAGTGTTTGCGGTGCCATTGGAGGGCTAGTTCTGTTTTGTGTTGGCTGAGTGGCATGGTGGTTCCTTAGGCGAGGATGTAGGTTATGAGGAGTTTGAGTAGGGCTATGGTGCCGGTGGTGATGAGGAGTACGGCTAGTGTGATGAGTAGTCCGCCGAGGATGCGGCCTAGCTTGTAGCCGGGTGTGGTGTTGCGGAAGTAGTCGAATTCGTTTGGTTTCTTCATTGGTTCGGCTTCCATGTGATTGTGAGGGATACGCCGGTGGGGGTGTTGTCGGCGTATCGTTTGTGGCTGATTACGTCGGTGATTTGGCAATCATCATACCAGATGTGGGTTTCGGTTATGGCGTCGTATAGGGCTCGTTGGAGTTTGTCTATGTCTGGTTTGACTGTTGGGTGTTTGCGTTTGTGGGGTGGGATGGTTTTGGGGCGTGGAAGGTAGAACGTGGTTTCTACTGTCACGTGTGAGTTGGGGGGGATGGTTGGGTGTTTGTGGCTGAGGATGGTGTCGCGCACGTGGTTGCGCCACGGGCGTTCTTTTTTGTCCATTGGTATGAGGCGGGTTACGGGTTTGCCGGTGGTGCGGCTCCGGCCGGTGATTGGCCGGTAGGAGCCTTTGCTTGCGGGTATGCCGGGAATGAACAGACTGAACGAGAACGGTTCGCCTATCATCTGTATTCCGTTTCATTGTTACCGCAGTCATTTTCTCTGCCCATGTTTTATACCTCCCCAGATGCCTTGCAACGGGTAGCCGTTTATCAGGGCAATTTCCTCCGCGTACCGTGCGCATTCGAATACCACCGGGCATGTGAAGCAGGCTTTAAGGGCCAATCGTTCTTCAACCCGTGTGGCTGGGAAGAACAGTTCAGGGTCCATGTCACGGCAAACGGCCTTGTCACGCCAGTCGCTCAATTCAATTCCTTAACAGCCTCATTGGCTAGTTGTCGTTTACGTTTCCGCTTCGCCTCATACTGGGCGTATTTCTCGGGATGCTCCAACATCCAACGTCGATGGTATTCAGCCATCTCACGCCGATGGGCGGCGGCATACTTACGAGCCGAAGCCCGAGCCTGAGCCAAATGCTCCGACCGGTACCGGCGTGCATACTCATTACGTTTCTCACGATTACGAGCGTTCCGCCGATTCGCCAGATCACGCAGATGCTGCGCATACTCGGGGTCGGTTCAACGCCGTTCCCTGACACGACAGTTCCGGCACATGCCATCCTTGCCGACCCGGCACATGCCACCGCACCAATCGCATTTCGGATGACGTTCAGTTATCAGGCCAGACAGTTCGCCGCCGTTCCGGCAATAATCGATGAACTCCTCATCGGTCATGTCATCAACGTTCACAGCCACACCTCCCCATTAGTGAACCTGCGGAACAACACAGGGTCGAGCTTGTACAACGCCCGCCGAAACTGCGGGTCACGGCAGAACAGGATGAACAACAGGCTTACCGCTTCGTCGGTTCGCATCGCGTCCAACCTCCCTTATCGTCCAGAAGCACTCAACCATGTTGTGCGGTGAGATCAAGTCTGGTTAACGGCAGACGGTGCGCGCCGAGCGTCCTGATGAGGAGGTCGTGGTCTGCCGTGGTGCTGTATCCGTTGTTGAGTTCGGTTTCGTTACCGTCGGTGGTGTCGGGACAGTTCTGCCACACTTTGACGTATGCGAGTTTCGTGAATTTCATGATTGCTCCTTTCCCGAGAATACGCCGGTTTGGTAGGCATCACAGATCATCCGAACAAGGTCGTCTGACTCTAGTTGGATAAATGGGTATTCGCTCGTATCGATTTCACGGCCAG
>ERZ827516.916-NODE-916-length-29268-cov-3.435251_pt1 | contig 29268 bp, 25 predicted proteins | sample MGYA00519703_ERZ827516 | MGnify/ENA primary metagenome ERZ827516 (study PRJEB31778, sample SAMEA3449337) | human gut metagenome | biome: human gut; feature: human-associated habitat; material: faeces | place: United Kingdom | collected 2010/2012 ...
GGCGCCCGTCACGTCCTCGCGCGGCGTGAGGCCGCCGTCGATCTTCACCGAGAAGAGCCTCACGTCGGGATACTGCGCGCTCTCGGCGATGATCTCGAGCGAGTGTTCGATCGGGCAGTCGCGTCCGCCCTGCACGGGAATCTCCATGTTCGACTGTCCCGAGCAGAGCCACACCTCGCCGATCAGCACGTTGCGCAGCACGACCGGTTCGCCGTCGCCGTCGCCGATGCGGATCGTGCGTTTCTCGAACGACGCCGCAGGCGTGCGCAGCGTCGTGCACCAGCGGCCTTCGGCGTCGGCCTCCGTCCGCACGGCAGCCCCCCACGAAGGGGCCACCCGCACCTCCGAACCCGGGGCCGCCCAGCCCCAGACCTTCACGTCCGTCGCCTGTTGCAGCACCATGTTGTCGCCCACGACGGCCGGGAGCCGGACTTTCGCCCCGGCAGGCGTCCATGCCGCCGCGAGCAGCACGGAAAACAATAACCAGAAACGTCTCATCGTATCAATCGTTATAGGGTCTCGCTATCACGCGGCACGCGTCCTCCCCGAGCAGCGCGGCGTCGAACTCGGTCGTCACCGTCCGCCTCTCGCCCGGCAGGAGCGTGAAATAGTTGTCGTCCATGACGGCGGGCAGCAGTTGTTCGCCCGTCGAGGCGTAGGTCGGCATGACGCGCACGGCGAAAGCCACGCCGCGGCCGCGGTTCGTCACCGTCGTCCGGACGATGCGCTTCGCGCCGACGGTCTCCTCCTTCGAGCGCACGTCGAGCCGCGCGGGCTCCAGGCCGTCGAGCGCGCGGTAGTCGCCCAGCCGGTTCGAACGCCAGTAGAAATTCTCCGACAGCAGCTTCCCGGCGGCGTCCGTCAGCCGCAGCCGGATGAAGTGCACGGGCGAGAGCCCGGCCGGTTCCGCCTCCGTGTCGTAGAGCTCGATCTCGTACAGCGCCATCTTGCGGCCCGGCTGCCAGCTCTTCACGTCGAGCACCTTGACGTAGCGCGCCGTCACGGGTTCGATCGTGATCTCGTCGATGGGCGAAGAGCCCTTGTCGCCGACATGGACCGTCCGCCAGGTTTCGGCATCGTCCGAGACGAGCACGTCGTACCGTGCGGCCACCTCGCTCTCCCACGACAGCACGATCGTCGAGAAACGGGTCGGAGCGCCCAGATCGACATAGACCCATTCCCCTTCGCCTCCGGTGGCCGACCACGCCGACCCCGTATTGCCGTCCGTGACCGCCTCGGCGGCGTGGTAATCCGTCACGCCGGACGACGAACAGACGGCCCGCTTGCCGCGCGCGAGGTTTCCGTCAGCCGGCAGAGGAAGCCGCAGCGCCTCCACGGCGCTGTTCGGATGCACCGTGAGGGTCGCCTCGCGCGAATAACGCTTCACTTCGCGCCCCTCCATGTCGTAAACCGTCGCCGTGACGTGCGCCCCCTCGTAGCCGCGCAGCGTGGCATTGACTGCCTTCACCGTATTGTCGGCATAGCTCCACTGCACGTGCACCGGCTCGCACGCCTTGCGCACGCCCCAGTACGCGCCGTTGAGGTCGTAATAGTAGTCGTAGGTCTGCCATACGAACGACGGGTAGGCCGACTGGCTCATCCACGTCAGCACGCCCGTGGCGTCGTTCCACATGTGGTGCTGCCACCCTTCGTACATGGCCTTGTTGGCCTCGATATTGAGCAACTGGGCCTTGCGGCAGAAATCCTCCGTGCCGGACGCCTTCCCGTAGTTGTACTCCACGGTGGCGAAATAGCGGTCGGGCCGCGAGTTGAACGACGAACGGCCGAAGAAGTGCTTGTCGAGCATCTCCTGCGACATGGGCCAGCGGTCGGGGTCGGGCATGAACTTCCTGTAACTCTCGTAGTTGGTGAAGACCGCCGTGCCGATCTCCGTGCGGAAGCCCCATCCGTCGAGCTTGTGCTCGCCGAATCCCGAAGGATAGGCCGTGAAGTACCAGATCGGGTGCGCGTTGGTCCACGGGCCGCTGCCCGAAAAACCGTATTCGCGCGAAATGGGCTGATACCAGCGGTCGCCGCCGTCGAAGGTCCGCACGTCCTCGCGCAGCCACTCGTTCAGCGGCGCCAGGGGCACGCCCTCGTTGTCGCCGCACCAGACGGCGATCGACGGGTGGTTGCGCAGCCGCTTGATTTTCTCCACGGCGTTGCGGTTGAAGGCGAAGAGGTCGTCGGGCAGGTTGGGGTGCGAGTTGAGCCAGAAATCGTCCCATACCATGATGCCGTAGCGGTCGCACGCCTCGTAGAACTCCTCGTCGGTGGTCGAACCGATCCAGTTGCGGATCATGTTGTAGTTCATCTCGCGGTGCAGCCGGACCTTCAGGTCGTACTCCCCGCCGCGGCAGCGGAGCAGCCATTCGCTCATGCCCCAGTTTCCGCCCTTGCAGAAGATGCGCTCGCCGTTCACCGAGAGCCGGAAGACTCCCTCCGCGAAGTCGTAGGAGTACTCGCGGATGCCGAACGTCACCGTCCGGCGGTCGGAGACCTCGCCGCCGACCTCGCAGGTCAGCTCGCACGTGTAGAGGTTCGGGTCGCCGTAACCGTTGGGCCACCACAGCGCCGGATCGGCGATCTTCAGTTGCGGGAACTCGCGGGGATGCACGCCCACGGCGCGCTGCTGCCCGGCGTCGATCCGGAACGGCTTCTCGAAGACGATCTCCCCGGGACGGATCACGCCCCGGAGCACGCCCTGCACCGTCTCGTCCGAATGGTTGCAGAGCTCGGTCTCGAGCGACACGATGCCCTCGCCCTTCGAGGGGACTTTCGTCCGTATCCACGGATCGACGATCGAAACGCCGCCCGAGGTCTCGAACCACACGTCATCCGTGATGCCGTTCAGCAGGCCGGGGACATAGGGCATCCAGTCCCATCCGGCGCTCGAAATATAGGTCGGACTGGCATGGTTGGCGATCGGCGTCTTCGGGGCACGGACCAGCACGGCCAGCACGTTCTTCCGCCCGTCGCGGCGGAGCAGTTCCGTCACCTCGAACCGCCCGCGGTCCATGAATCCGTCGAGACCGCCCAGCCGTTCGCCGTTGAAATAGACCTCGGCACGGCGGTTCGCCCCCTCGAAGCAGAGCCAGCAGTGCCCGCCCGCCGGAAGCTCCTCGGTAGCCAGTTCGGTCCGATACCAGAAATTCCGGTCGTATTTCTTCCGGTCCGCCCGGTAGGCGTTGTCGCCGAAGTTCGGGTCGGGCTCGATTCCCGCCTCGACATAGGAGGTGAACACGGCTCCGGGGACGACGGCCGGAATCCACTCCGACACGTCGTATCCGGCCTCCATCATGGCCCGTGCGTCGCGCACCTCGTCCTGGGGCAGCAGCCTCCAGCCGGCCACCCCGCCGTCGCTGTCGAGCGACGTCCGCTCCACGGCGGCCGGCAGGCGGAAAGCCGCCGACAGCATCGCCGCGATCAATACGATTCTTTTCATTCGTTCGGTTGTATTTTCAGGTTTCGGCTCCGCCCCGGACCGTATGTCCGGACCGCGAAGCCCTTCGTACCCGGGAACCGGTTCAATGATTCCCGGATTTCGGAAAATCCGGCGACGGCCATGTGAAAACAGGATCGCTCCACCGCCATCGCCGGATCGTCATGCCGTTCCGGAACCTCCGGAACCGCTATCCGTTACCAACCGGTATTCTGGTTCAGGTTGGGGTTCTGCGTCGTCTCGGCGTACGGGAACGGGAAGAGATAAAGACGGTCGTTCCACGAACCGCGCACGGACAGCGGGTCGTAACGCACCTCGTAGTTGCTGACATCCAGAGGATCGTCCGTGCGCACATTCTTATCCTTCATTCCGAGCAGCCAGACGCACTCGTTGCCCCAGTGCTCGCTCACGCCCTTGTCCGAAGTATCGGTGATGAAATCCTTGTAATCGCCCCAGCGGATCAGGTCCACATAGCGGTCGCAGTCGTCGAGCCAGAGTTCGAAACGGCGCTCGGCCTTGATACCGTATTCCTCGTTGTCCATATCCAGCGCAGGAGCAGGTGTCAGTCCGGCACGCTGGCGCACCTTGTTCAGCGCCTCCAAACCGGAGATATTCGCCGTACCTTCGCCCGACATGCAGCATGCCTCGGCGTACATCAGCAGCACGTCGGCATAACGCATCAGCGGGAAGTTGGTCGTATTGCCGTTCGTCTGGCCGGAAGCGAAACGCTCGGGGACCACATCGTCCACGAAATCGTAGTATTTCATGCGGAAATAGCCCTCGTTCTCGAACAGGCCGCTCGACATGACGCCGCGGGCGCTCTCGCTCAGATAGGGGAAATCGTGGTACACCTCGCTGTAAGTGGCGACGTTCGCACGACGGCGGATGCTGTTGCCGTCATGTCTTGCGAAAGCCTGCGCGAAGGTCTTCGTGGGGTTGATGAACCCCCAGCCGTCGGAAGCGGTGGTGGTATTGCCCGGCAGATTCACCTCGTCCTTGCGCCAGTTCATGTAGGCACGGAACCAGTAAGGTTCGGTGTTGGCGATCGTCGTGGCATCGCCGTCTATATCCAGCTCGAGCAGGAACTCGTCGCAGAAGTCGGCCTCGGCGCGGTAGAGCGTCAGATACTCGTATTCTTCATTGCCGTCCTTCCACGTATCCGCATTGTTCGATTTGGCGAGCTCCATATTCACGCCGTAGCTCGACGGACCCATGGTCGCGGTCTTGGTCCAAAGTTCGTACTTGCCCGAGTTGATGACCTTGGCCAATTCGATCTTGGCGTTCTCGTAATCGATCCGCCACATATAGCCCTGCGCCATATAAGCGTAGCAAGCCTCCTTGGTCCAACGGCCGCCGATCGCCTTCTGGCCGCCCAGACCGCTCTTCGAAGGAAGCACGGCCTGAGCCTCGTCGAACTGCTGCATGATCCACTTCCAGTTCTCCTCGGGGTCCGAGTTGCCGGGGTAGAACGAATACTTGTCTCCGTCGAGCACATGCTCCACCAACGGAGCCGAACCCCAGAGCTGGGTCAGACGCATCATCGCCCACGCGCGCCAGGCCTTCGCCTCGGCGATCACGCGCTTGCGCTCGTCGGAACCGTCGTTGAGCTGGTCCACGATGCGGTTGCACTTATACATGATCTTGTAGAACCGGGTGTACATCTCCTTGTAGGCGTTGTTCTCCGAGTCGTCGATCATGGCCGACATACGATGGTAGTCCGTACCGTCGTTCGGGCCCGAACCGCCCGGCCAGCACTCGGCCGTCTTGGCCGAAGTGGTTGCTATGTAATGCACGCCCCAGTCGCCCATCATCAGGTATTTGACCGTGACGTAAACGTTTGCGATCAACTGCTGCGCCGTGGCATCGTCCGCTTCCGCATAGGTCTTGTCCACCTCGATAGCTCCGAGCTGTTCCACGTCATCGAGACGCGCCTGGGAGCAGGAGGTCACCATCATCGCCCCGGCAAGCAGACCGGCCAACGCTATAATATGCTTTTTCATGGTAGTCGTAATGTTTTTAGGTTAGAACGAAAGGTTTGCGCCGAACGTCAGAGTCTTCGGAGTCGGGTAATCACCGTAGTCCATACCGATCGCGGAAGTAGCGCTGACAGCCTCCGGATCCATACCCCAATAAGAAGAGATGCAGAAGAAGTTGTCGAGCGAAACATATACGCGCAGGCGCGAAATGGCGATCTTCTTCGTAATCGAGGACGGCAGCGTGTATCCCAGCTGGATCTGTTTGATCTTGAAGTAGGAACCGCTCTTGAGCCACATGCTCGAATCGCCGGCATACTTGTCGCCGATCGGATCGGGATGCGGATATTTGGCCTTAGCTCCCATCACGTCCCACGACTCCGTCCAGAGTACGGAGGGTTTGTTGGCGGCAGGCGTATTGCGGGCGGCGCTGAGCATCAGCTCGCCGCCGTAGCTGCCGCTGCCGAATACGGTCAGATCGAAGCCCTTGTAAGCGGCATTGAGGGTGATGCCGTAGGTAAAGTCGGGAATAGCCGATCCCAGGTACACTTTATCCTTGTCGTCGATCGTGCCGTTATCATCCTTGTCGTAATAGATGGCGCTGCCGTCCTCTTTATCGACGCCGAGGTATTTCCAACCGTAATAGCTCCACATCGGCTGGCCCTTGTCGAAAGCGACGATACCGTCCAGAATACGGGGTCCCTCCAGTTTCTTCACTTCGCTGTTGATCGTCGCAAGGTTCGCATTGACTCCGTAAGAGAATTCGCCGGCCTGATCCTGCCAGCCGAGCTCGAATTCGAAACCGTGGTTGTTCACCTTACCCACATTCTTAGCCATGCTCGTGGTTCCCGTCGAAAGCGGGGGAGTCAGGATAACGAGCTGATCCACGGTATTCTTGTTGTAGAAGTCCATACCGAAGGTCAGTCGGTTGTTCAGGAAGCGCGCATCGACTCCGACATCGACCTGCCGGGCCGTCTCCCACTTCAGGTCTTTGTTGGCCAGTACATCCGAAGGATAAATGGTGGTAATCAACTGACCGTTCATCGGATAGTACTCGCCCACGTTCATCGACGACAGATAGGGGAAACCGGACAATGTCCGTATATTGCCGTTAATACCGTAGGATGCACGAAGTTTCAGGAACGAAAGGCTCTTGGGGTCGATATCGCGCATGAAAGGCTCGTTCGAAATGGTCCAGCCGGCCGATACCGAGGGGAAGTAGCCCCAGCGGGCCTTCTTGTCCAGCTTGGACCGGTCGAAAGCATCGGCGCGGAAATTGACCATGATATTGTAACGGTCGTCGAACGTATAGCCGATACGACCGAAATAGCTGATGCTGGAGGATTCGCCGACCTTGCCGCCCACACCCTTCGTCGCATCGGCCGAAGCATAGTCGAGGTGATGGAAGTTATCGGCATCGTTCGTCAGTCCGTTGGTCGAACCCGAAGTGTAGTTGCTCCACTCGTACTGATAGGCCATACCGACCATCGCACTGATCGCATGCTTGCCGAACGTACGGTTGTAGTTGGCGAAGTTCTCCCACATGTAGAACCGGTTCATCGTGGTCTTACCCTCCAATTGCAGATTCGTACGCGACGATACGGCCATGTAGGTCGGTTCTCCGTAGAAACTGTAATTGGTCGATTCGAGCCGGTAGCCGACACGCGAAGTGACGGTAAGGCCCTTGACGGGAGTGAGAATCAGCGACGAAGTGCCGCGCAGAGCGAAATCCTTATGATTTCCCGTATTGCTGTAATAGTGCGTCAGCGGGCTGGTAGCATCCTTGGCGGCGAAGGGAACGGCCACATAGTCCCCGTTCCCGTTCTTCATGAACAGATCGTCGCCCTGCTGTGCGATGAGTTCGGTCATATACGCAGGCAGATTGTCCTTGTCGTAGAAAGCGGGCAGCAGCGGGTCCATACCGTAGGGGTTGATCGCCTGATTGCCCGTACCCACGCCGTCGGTCTGTTTCTGATAACGCGAACTCTCGATCGTATTGTTGGTCGTGAAGGTCAGCCACTTCTTGATCTTGTAGTCGCCGTTGAGCTGGAAGGTGATGCGTTTCATCCAGTCCTTGTCGCCGTAATACATACCGTCGTTGTCCATATACGACAGCGAAGCGTACACCGATCCGTTGTCGTTGGCCGTTTCGATTCCGGCCGTATGGCGCTGGAACGAACCGTTGTCTCCGTAGAGCACGTCGAACCAGTCGGTATCGGTCTTGCCGTCCCACGGAGTGAGCACCTGGCTGTTTCCGGCCGCCGTCTGATAGGCCACATACTGCTCGGCGTTCATCAGATCGGCCTTGCGGGCCAGCGAGGTGATGCCGTAGGTGAAATCGTAGAAAATGCGGCCCTCGCCCTTCTTGCCCTTCTTGGTCGTGATGAGAATGACACCGTTACCGGCCTCGACACCGTAGATGGCGGCCGAAGCGCCGTCCTTGAGGATCTCCATCGACTCGATCGACGAGGGATCCAGGTAGGAAATGTCCGAAACTTTCAGACCGTCCACCACATACAGCGGCTCCGAAGCACCCGAGTTGTTCGACGAGAAACCGCGGATACGGATCGAAGGAGACGAACCCGGAGCGGCCGACGAGGAGAGCACCTGCACGCCCGGAGCCTTGCCCTGCAACGCCTGCTGCGCATTCTCGACCGAACGCGACTGGAAGACGTCTTCCTTGATCGAAGTGATCGACCCCGTCACGTCGCTCTTACGCTGCACGCCGTAACCGATCACCACCACATCGTCGAGCAGTTGCGTATCCTCTTCCAGCGTGATCGTGATGGATGTTTTCGCCCCGAGGGGGGGGGTAGTGAGGGTTTTGTAACCGATGAAGGAGACCGTAAGGCTCGCGTTCTCCTTCACCCCGTCGAGCGAGAACGAGCCGTCCACCCCCGTCGAGGTTCCTTTCGTCGTTCCTTCGACGACTACGGCCGCGCCGATCACGGGATTGCCCTGCTTATCGACGACGGTTCCCGTCAGATTGCGGGTCTGAGCAACAGCCCGGCTGCCTGCGAACGGAACCGCAAGCACCGCTATCACTGCTGCAAAAGCCAATTTCAGTAAGCTTTTTTTCATAGCATTTTTTAATCGTTAAGAAGTTTGATCGGTTGTCATTTCAGGGTCGCGCAAGGACACTGTGTCCCGCGGACCGGTCGGTGGTCTGTTTTCCTTGATTTTTCCGGAGTTTCGTTTTTGTCGGTTTCAGGTTGTTATTTTGTCGTTTGCCTCGGTTTCGCGGATCGCGGCCTGCGCAGGCCGGGGATGTCCGATCGTTCCGGTGCGCCCGTCGTGCGGGCGCACCGGAACGGAATCGGCCGTTTTTACGGATCTACTTGATCGGAAGTCCTTTGTAGGCGCGGTAGGTGGCGGCCAGATCGGCCGTGCGCACGAAGACGTACTTGCGGCCGTCGTTGCGCGACTCGAGGTACTTCTTCACCTCCGTGGCATAGGTCGCAGCGTCCTCGCTGGCCGTCCCGATCATCACCGAGAGGAAGTACGGCTCCCCTTCGGGCGTGCGGGCCAGCGCCTTGTCGAGGTACTCGGGACGCGAGTTGGTCGTGCCGATATGGAAGGTATTGCCGTCCATGTGGTACTCGTGCGACTCGATGCCGCGCCAGTCCGTACCTGCATAGCCGCCCTCGACGCAGTAGGGCTGTACGTTCCAGGCCACCGACTCGCCGTCGATCATCTGCTTCATGGTCAGAATGCCTGCCTGGTCGAGGTAGTGACGCGTCAGCGCGCAGTAGAACGAGAAGCCGCTGTAACGGTCCGTGTTGGGCGAGCCGTCGCCCATCATGGCGGCCATCTCCTGTCCGGCCTCCTTGAGCACCTTGTCGTACCACGTGAAGACGCGCGGCGCGAGATCGACGATGCCCGGATTGATGACCCACGTCAGGGGCACGTCGCCGAAGTGCTCCGACTCCTCGATCGTATAGGGCTCATAGATCATCGTATGCAGCAGGTTGTCGCCGTCGGCCACCAGCATCGCCACATAGGTCGTGTTGGGATCGGCCTCGTAGGCCTTCGGCTCGATGGGCGTGCCCTGCACCGAGGGGAACGAAGACATGACGGTCATGTTCTCCACCGAGATGAAGGGAATCATCACGTAGCCGTAGTCGGCGAAGAGCTTGTCGGCCTTCAGCTCGTCGGTCCAGCCCATGATCTGCGTGCCGGCGGGGTAACGCTTCACGATGTTCTCGTAGTAGTGGCACTCCTCGGGAATCTGGATGTCGAGGAAGTAGGTGAACAGGCGGTTGGCCACCACGTAGTCCTTGTTGGCGGCGCCCCAGCTCTCCTCGAAGTCGAGGGTCATGTGCGACCAGGTGAAGGCCACGTCGTGGCAGGCCGAGTCGAAGTAGTTCTCCACGAGCCAGTCCACGCACTCGATGTTGCTGCGGAACTTGCCGCGCAGGTCTTGGATCACGGGGAATCCGTAGGGTTTCACCTGCTCGTAGAGCGCCGGCGAGACGATCAGGCCGTCGGTCTGCGCAGCGTTCGTCGTCCCGGCCTCGATCGTGGCCTGCACGAGATTCGGGTCGTAGATGACCACGCCCTTGATCTTGTCCTTGTAACGCTCCACCATCGCCGTGAAAGCGGGGTTGGTCTTCGTCTTGTCCAGCGTCAGCGTCTCCTGCGGGATGTCCGTCAGCACGCGGTCGAGCCAGAACTGCCCCATCTGCGCCATCGCCGTCGGGCCGATCTTCCAGCCGCCGTGGTTATCCTTGCAGCGGCTGTTCATCACGTACACCTTCTGTTCGCTGTCGCGATTGACGATGCCCTGCAAGCCGATGGCCGCCACCTGGCCTTCGATATTGTCGTTCTGAAGATCCACCACCACGAGCGATCGGGTCGGGGTCTTCACCTTGGGATAGAGACGGTTGGTCAGATCGACGTCGAGCGCCGTCGAACGGACGCCGCCGCAGCACGCATCGCCGCCCTGGCAGCCGGCCAGCGCCAGCAGGCAAAGCAGCGAACCGAAGCAGTGAGTCAGAGAGCTTTTCATTGGTTTTAAGTCGGTTAATGGATTATTGATTATTGTTTGAACTGATCTATTTCAGCGATTCCAGAATCTCCCGCACCGAGAGGTCGGCCCGGCAGATCACCTCGTCCGACGCGCCGTAGTACATGACGATGCGGTCGCCCTCGACGATGTGGCCGTTGGTGAAGATGACGTTTCCGAAGAACCCCGTCAGCTCGTAGGGGGCCGACGGCTCCATGATCGGCCGGTCGCTGCGTGCGAGCACCTTCGAGGGGTCCGCCGCGTCGAGCAGCATGGCCCCGAGGCAGTAGCGGTTGTCGCCGTCGGCGCCGTGGTAGATCATGAGCCACCCCTCGCCGGTCCGTATCGGGGCGCAGCCCGCCCCGATGCGCGCGCTGTCCCACATGCCCTTGCGCGTGCGGGCCACGCAGCGGTGGTTGCCCCAGTGGCGCAGGTCGCGGCTCTCGGCGATCCAGATGTAGTTGCCGCCGATCTCGGGGCTGCTCGGACGGTGGAGCATATAATATAGGTCTCCGATCCGCTCGTCGAAAAGCGTGCAGTCCTTGTTGTGGGGAGGCAGCACCAGCCCGTAGTCGGTGAAACGCTTCCAGTCCGTCGTGCTGCGCATCCGCACGGCCACGCCGTTGGCCGACACCGCGGTATAGGTCAGGTAATACGTCCCTTCGAGCAGCGTGACGCGGCAGTCCTCGATGCCGTAGGACTCGTAGGCGTCGCTGCCGAAGATCGGCCCGTAGCCCGGCTCTTCGACAAAACGGACGCCGTCCGTGCTGCTCATGAGCCGCAGGTGGGACATGGTCGTAAGGTAATCGCTGCCCTTGTAGCTGATGACCCGCGGATCCGACAGGTCCAGCTCCGGCGAGGAGGAGGGCACGCGCATGACCGTAATCCGGTTCGCGTCGTCGAGCAGCGGGAAGCTGATCTCGCCCTCGCGCTGTTCGGGCCGCTCGGCGACCCGGATCAGCAGCCAGGTCTTTCCGTCGAAGCGGAAAACGCCCGGATTGAGCAGACATTCGATCTTCATGGACTCCTGACTCGGCGCAAGGTCGCGGGGTGTCAGAATCGGGTTGTTCGCGTAACGCATAGCGGCTGATTTTTGTAAAACAAAGGTAGATTTTCTCCTGTGCCGAATTGTATACTATCCTCCCAAAAGAGTATAATATGGAGACAAAAGCCCGTTTCACCCCCCCCCGATACAAAACATAACGCACTACACATCAACACAATACAAACTGAAAATCCTATTATACTCCGCTGCGACGCCCGTACACTTCCACATGTGCGGCCCCCTTTTCCGCGTCCGGCGGTGCGTATGCGCGGAGTATATCCGGACACCGCGCCGCCGTCGCCGGAAAAGCCGTCCGAAGATACTTTCCCTTCCCGGCCGAAGCCGGAAATCGGCGGGTCTGCCGGAAACGCCTCCGCGACGAGGCCGACACCCGGACGTACCGTGCCGACGCCGGATACAACAAGGCCGTCGTCCGGCCCGTTCCCGGACCCCGCGCTCCCGCCGGAGAGGCCGAAAGCCGGAAATCGGGCTGCAAATTTGCAAAAACGGCGGGAATTTTCTATTTTTAGGATTCGAAAAGATCAATCCCGCTACACCTATTTCTATTATGAAAAGAACCTTCCTGCTGACCGCCGCCATTTTGGCGGCACTCTCCGCCGCGGCGCAATGGCAGCCCGCCGGCGACCGCATCAAAACCGTCTGGGGCGAGAATCTCGACCCGCAGAACGTCCTGCCCGAATACCCGCGCCCGCAGTTGGTCCGCGGCGAGTGGCAGAACCTCAACGGCCTGTGGAACTACGCGATCCGTCCGCTGGGCGAAACGCCCGAAGAATTCGACGGCGAGATTCTCGTGCCGTTCGCCGCGGAGTCGGCGCTCTCGGGCGTGGGCCGGTGCCCCGGCGCCGCGAACGGCCTCTGGTACGAACGGACCTTCTCCGTTCCGGGGAAATGGCACGGCAAACGGGTGCTGCTGCACTTCGGCGCCGTGGACTGGAAGACCGACGTCTGGGTGAACGGCATCGCCGTCGGCTCGCACACGGGCGGCTTCACCCCCTTCGCGTTCGACATCACCGAAGCCCTGGCGAAAAACGGCAACACCCTCCGCGTCCGGGTCTGGGACCCCACCGAGAAGAGCTACCAGCCGCGCGGCAAACAGTCCGACAGGCCCGAAGGCATCTGGTACTCGTCCGTGAGCGGCATCTGGCAGACCGTGTGGCTCGAAGCCGTGCCGCAGCGGTACATCCGCGAGGTGCGGACGACGCCCGACCTCGACCGGAAACGGTTCCTCGTCGAAGCGCCCCTCTCGGAGGCGGTTCCCGGAGACCTCGTCGAAGTCGCGCTCTACGACGGGGAGACGCAGGTGGCCGCCGGCCGCGCGCTCAACGGCGCCCCCGTGGAGCTGTCCGTGGCGGAGCCGAAGCTCTGGAGCCCCGACACGCCCTTCCTCTACGATCTGAAGGTGACGCTGCGCCACGACGGCCGCATCGTGGACCAGGTGCGCAGCTATACGGCGATGCGCAAGTTCTCGACCGGACGCGACCGCCACAACGTCCCGCGGCTGATGCTCAACGACAAGCCCCTCTTCCAGTTCGGCCCGCTCGATCAGGGCTGGTGGCCCGACGGGCTCTACACGGCCCCGACGGACGAGGCGCTGGCCTACGACGTCGTGAAGACCAAGGAGCTGGGCTACAACATGATCCGCAAGCACGTGAAAGTAGAGCCGGCACGCTGGTACTACCACTGCGACAAGGCGGGCATCATCGTCTGGCAGGACATGCCCAGCGGCGACATCACCCCCGGCTCGCCCCGCTGGCAGATGAACCGGTACTTCACGGGCGAGGAGAAGCGGCGGTCGCCCGAATCCGAAGCCTGCTACCGCAAGGAGTGGCGCGAGATCATCGACTGCCTCCGTCCGTTCGTCTCGATCGGCGTGTGGGTTCCCTTCAACGAGACGTGGGGCCAGTTCAAGACGCCCGAAATCGCCGCGTGGACCAAGGCCTACGACCCGACGCGCCTCGTGGACGCCGCCAGCGGCGGCAACCACTACCAGGCGGGCGACATGCTCGACCAGCACAACTACCCCATGCCCGCGCTGCTGCTCTTCGACACCGACCGCGTATCGGTGCTGGGCGAATTCGGCGGCATCGGCCAGGTCGTCGAAGGCCACCTCTGGGAGAAGGACCGCAACTGGGGCTACGTACGCTTCAACTCGCCGCGCGAAGTGACCGACGAGTACGAAAAGTACGCCGAGGAGCTGCTCCGCCACCTGCGCTACTTCTCGGCGGCGGTCTATACGCAGACCTCCGACGTCGAGACCGAAGTGAACGGCCTGATGACCTACGACCGCAAGGTGATGAAGGTCGAGCCGGAACGCATCCGGGAGATCAACCGCAAGGTCTGCAACGCACTGAACGAATAACCGCCTCCCGGCCCGTCCGGGAGCCAACGACACGAAAAAGATGAAACGAACGCTTATCGCCGCGGCGCTGCTTCTGGCCGCCTGCGGCTCCGACACGGAAACAGACGAGATCCGGCTGCTGCCCGCCGAAGCCTTCCGCCGCACGGTGGACGGCAAGGCGGTGGAGCTGTACACCCTCCGCGCGGGCGACATCGCACTGCAAGCAACCAACTACGGAGGGCGCGTCGTGGCGCTCTGGACGCCCGACCGCGAAGGCCGCTACGAGGATATCGTGCTGGGCTACGAATCGCTCGACCGCTACATCGACAACCGGGGCGAACGCTTCCTCGGGGCCGTCGTGGGTCCCTATGCCAACCGCATCGCCGGGGGCCGCTTCACGCTCGACGGCAAACAGTACACGCTGCCGACGAACGACCACGGACAGACCCTCCACGGAGGCATGACGGGGTTGGACCGCGTCGTCTGGGACGTGGTGTCGGCCGACGAACGACAGCTCGTCCTCAGCTACCTGCACAAGGACGGCGAGGAGGGATTCCCCGGGAACCTCCGGATCCGGATGACCTACTCCGTGACGCCCGAGAACGAGTTCCGCGTCGATTACGAGGCGACGACCGACGCTCCGACGGTGGTGAACCTCTCGCACCACTCCTTCTTCAACCTCAAGGGCGAAGGCAACGGCACGGTGCTCGACAACGAACTGACGCTCCGCGCGAGCCGCACGACGCCGGTGGACTCGCTGCTCATCCCGACGGGCGAAACAGCCGACGTCACGGGCACGCCCTTCGACTTCCGCGAACCGCACGCCATCGGCGAGCGGATCGGAGCCGACGATCCGCAGTTGCGCAACGCCCGCGGATACGACCACAACTGGATCGCGGACCGCACGACCGACGGCGGCGTGGAGTTCGTGGCCAGACTCCGCGAGCCGACGACGGGCCGCACGCTCGAAGTGTGGAGCGACCAGCCCGCCATCCAGTTCTACTGCGGCAACTTCTTCGACGGGTCGTCGGTCGGCAAGACGGGCAAACCGCTGCGCTACCGCGAATCGGTGGCCCTCGAGACGCAGAAGTACCCCGACAGTCCGAACCACCCGGCCTTCCCCTCCACGACGCTCCGGCCCGGGGAGACCTACACCCATACCTGCATCTACCGCTTCGGCGCCGAATGACGCCGAAGCGCCGCATCCCCCGAGCCCCCGGTTTCCCTCCGCGGATACCGGGGGTTCCGGTTTCTCCCTCCGCGGAGGCAGGAGGCTGAAGCGGGAAGCGATCCGGAACAGTCCGGGCGGGCTCCGGTGTGGGGGTAAAAACGAAATGTAACAAACCAGAGGAGAGTAATAAACCCGTAAATACCATGTAACACAGACAGATAAGCGCAATACCGTCCCGAGCAGCCGCTCGATCGAAATGCGACTTTAGTGATACTTTCGTGTTACTTTGACATGCCTTTAAACGGTCTGTTTGAGCGGAAAATATTACACGCCCCGAAATAAGCTATCAAAACAGCTCAAATTCCGGCGATGATATCCTCGATACCGTATGGAAAAACCCCGCCATACATCGGTAAAATGATGATTATGGTGGGGTTTTATTATGTTGTTACTCCCGCAACGAGTATGCTTCAAGAACTGTTCAAGATACCGTTCAATCGTCCGAAAATCATCTTCAGAGAGCCGATTTTCTGACTCCAGCAATATGGCCCATTTCAAGTTTAAATGTTCATTAAGATGTTCACTAAGATGTTCAATTAATCACGTCCGTAAAAACGAAAAAGATATATTAGATGTTCGTTTAGATGTTCAATTACAACATATATTTATTTGTATTAGTGTGTGCATAATGGTCGTATTTATGCAAAAATAGCATGTAAATAGCGGTTTTATGGATGGATAATACACATTGCATTACTTCAACTTAAATATGCAATACGTTGCATATTAGCATTTTGCCGCATGTTTACGCAGAAAAATCATGCAAATTATGTGTGCGAAAGAATTATCATGTGCTTCAATATTTGGGGACTACGCACATGCTATTTATTCGTTTGCAGCGGCAGAGATGGCATCCTTGGCATCCATAGAAGGGGCCTTTTTTGCTGTTCTGATTTCAGCTTTGAGGGATTCCGATTCCGCTTTTATCAATTCATTTTCAGCTTCGAGACGTCCTATTTGTTTTGCAAGGTCTTTGATTTCAGCATCTTTTTCCCGAAGATAAGTCAATAATTGCGCCACCGTCTCTTTGTCCGATAACTTTGTACTGTCAAACTCATCGAGACGCAGCATATCTCCTTGCCCCGTAATAAGCCACATAAGATTGACCTCTGGAATTATAGACAATATATTCCCTATTGCAGTAGAATTAAGAGGTGTGTCTTTGGCTTTTCCCGTGAAATTAGAGTATGACATACCAATTTTTTCACAAAACTTCTTCTTTCCAAGTCCTGATTTTTCAGCAAGTTGTAATATTCTGTCTTTAATACTACCAAATTTATTTGTCATTTCGTTTGCTAATTAGGGAATATATTTGTTATATTTGCAATGCGGTTTCCAATGTGTAACTGACGGACAAATATAGCAAAAAAGCAAGTTATGGCAAAAATCATTCTTGAGTACGGAGAGCGCAAGGTGCTCGGCGAGATCTTCAATGTGAGCCAGCTCACCATCCGTAGAGCGTTATCATGCAAGACGAATACAGACCTCGCGAAAAAGATTCGCAAGGTCGCCCTCGACCGGGGCGGTGTCTTAAAACCGAACCAAAATCCTACTCAGCAATGAACAATAGGTGGATCATTCGCGAAAACTACGTCGGGGCTGCGATATTCGGGCTGTTGGCGTTTGGAGGCGCTCTTGGCATGTGTGCCGGGAATACAATTCACTTGCTTACCACTGTAATCAGTGGTTCGGTAAGCTGGGTTCTGTGGCGGGAAGCAAAACAGTTGGAAAATCAGGGATGACAATCGGCTCCCTAATTTTTCCGTAAAACACAAAAGTATTATCCGGAGCGATACCAACACAGGAGCGGTAAAAAAGTAAAACGATGCAACGATTTGGTCATACGATAGTAGTTACAGTAGAGGATCTGACATGTAGCGATGATGGAGAACCGGTAATGACCATGAATAATTATCGGAATCTTGTACGTCGTAAACAACTCAATATCCTTCGCCCCGGTAAAGGACTGGGTTGTTGCGCTCTGATCGAATACCCATCATTGCCGGAACGCTTCCGGCATAAGTTCGAAGCCAAATACGGCGATCCGGAAGAATTGCTAAGCAACAACAAACCGATGATTACGATCAATGCTACGGCCCGCCGATTCTTTGCGGGCTTGGAAGAAGGTTCCTTCCGATTGCCGAACGGAGAGCGGCTTCCAGCCGAAAAGATCGAGGAGTATACGCTGAACGCGTCGGTTCTCGATGTTTTGGTGGAAAAGGTTCAGGAACAGCGGATCGGCCGGAACCGTCTTAAAAACTCGACCCGGATTATTTGGGAGAATATCCTCGCCACGGCCGAACAGATGCGGAATGACTTTCACCACACGCTTCCGGAGAATGCCGCGCGTTTGAAGGATAACTTGAGAGCCTATGAGCGTGAAGGTTTTGCAAGTCTCGTATCGAAAAAATTCTGCAATGCGAACAAATCCAAAATAACCCCGGAAGGAGGGCGTTTGCTGGTCGCACTGCGTCGTAGTCGCATACCGGTCTATACGCTTCGCCAGATATTCGAGGAGTACAATCGTCGGGCCGAGCAAAAAGGATGGAAAACACTCGAGTCGATGAATTCCGTCACAGCCTACCTGGATCGTCCGGATATTGCACCGAAATGGTGGGCGGCAGTCTATGGAGAACTGGCTGCACGCCAGAAGTTCGACCGCAAGCAGCAAACGGTGATGCCGGCTCTTCGCGATGCCTTGTGGTATGGCGATGGTACGAAGCTGAACCTTTATTATAAAGGACGGGACAAGAGCGGGCGTTTGGTCAAGAAAACGGCAATGGTCTACGAGGTGATCGACGCCTACAGCGAAATGCTGTTGGGTTATTGCATCGGGGAGGTCGAGAATGCCGAGATGCAGCGCAGAGCGTTCCGTATGGCAGTCGAGACGGCCGGACATAAACCGTTCGAGATTGTTACGGACAATCAGGGAGGGCAGAAAACGGACAAATCGAAGGAATTCATGTCCCGAATCTGTCGAATCAGCCGCAATACGGCACCACATACGCCGCAGGCCAAGACGATCGAATCGCTTTTCGGCCGATTCCAGCGCGAAGTGCTGCATGCCGACTGGCGATTCACAGGACAAAATATCACGGCTACGAGTCGCGATTCGCGCCCTAATCTCGAATTTGTCGAAGCCAATGCGGACGGGCTGTACACCTTCGAGGAATTATGCAGGGCGTATGCCGATTATCGGGAGCGTTGGAACGATATGCGTCATCCGGATTCGAAAATGAGCCGTCGGGAGATGTATCTCCGCTCGGAGAATCCCGAGGCTCCGGCATTATCCCGATACGACTATATGGAAATGTTCTGGCGCGAGACAGAACGTCCGAGCGAATTCACGTCGTCAGGTATTACCATTCAGGTCGAAGGACAACGTTACACTTACGAAGTCTTCGACGCGGCAGGACTCCCGGATATGGAGTTCCGGCGCAAGAATACGACCCGCAAATTCTTTGTCCGCTACGATCCGGACGATATGACGCAGGTATGGCTCTGCACAAAACCGGCAGTAGGCGGCCTTCGGATGGTCGTCCCGGCAGGACCGTACGCAACCGTACACCGGGCCATTCAAGAGCAGTCCTCCGAAGAACAGATATTTCTGCGGGCGATGCTCGAAGCGAACAAACAAGAGCGCATCCTACGTCAGATGGAAGGATACAGGCTCGAACTGGAACACGGCGTTGCCCCGGAACAACACGGACTGCGTACACCACGCCTGCAAGGCCTATCGCGCCGGGATCAGGAACGTCTCTACGACACACGTGCGGTCCATACGCTGACTCCTACCGGTACGGAAGCGGCGGAAAGCTGTGAACCGATTTCCATCGGTCAGACCGAGAAACAGATCAGCAATATGACTTTCGATGAAGCATCATTTTATAACCGATTCTGATATGAAACTTACGAACGAACAGAAAAACGAAATTCGCGAGCTGCTCCAAAATTATGTCGGCCGCTACCCGAGCCAAAACAAAGCAGCAAACTCCCTGATCGGGATCTCGGCCGGCACGGTATCAACGATTCTCAATGGCCGGTACGAGTCAATCAGTGACGAGATGTTTGTGAAGCTGCGGGCGCAGATCTCCGGACAGCGGGCCGAAGGATGGCAGCTCTGCAGGACGAGGATGTATCAGGAACTCTCCGAACTGTTTTCCGACGCACAGCAATTCCAGAATGTTGCATGGGCCATCGCTCCGGCAGGTTCGGGGAAAACGACAACGGCACGCGACTACGCATCGCAACACGAAAACGTTTTCGTGATCCCCTGTTCGGAGGACATGCACCGTATCGACTTCATCCGAGAAATGTCCCGAGCCTTGGGCATCGGCATTTCGGACCGGAGCATGCACGAACTGCTCGAACGGATTACACGGCATCTGCTGACGCTTGAAGCTCCGCTGCTCATATTCGACGAAGGGGACAAACTCTCCGATTCGGTTTTCTACTATTTCATTACGATCTACAACCGGCTGGAGAATTTCTGCGGCATCGTGTTCATCTCTACGCACTATATCAAACGACGCATGGAGATAGGACTTTCGTACAACAAGAAAGGCTACGACGAAATCCATTCGCGCATCTGCCGCAAATTCATCGAACTGACGCCGGCTTCATCCTATGAAGTCGCCGCAATCGCCCGTGCAAATGGTCTGACGGACGATCGGACGGTTAAAACGGTCGTCAAAGATGCTGCCGGATGCGAGTTCGACCTTCGGCGTGTACGCCGGGAGATTCACAAACAGAAAAGACTGGCAGCTATTGCAGTAAAATAATCACTTCGAATCCTGTTCAAACCCATTTATCATGGCTAAATCTCTTTCTGTAACCCAGGCTCTCACGATTCGTCGCCATACGATTCGACCCGATGGCGGATGGGGAGACTGCGTCGGTGAGATAGACCGCACGGGCGTCGTATTCTTTTGGGGAAAATCCGGAAACGGCAAAACCTCTGCCGTCATGTCTTTCGGCAAGGCCTTGACGCCCTTCGGACGTGTGCTCTACGATTCGCTCGAAGAAGGCCTTTCCGTATCGTTTCTCAATACTCTGCGGCGTCATGCAATGCAGGATTGCGGACGACGGTTCCAAGTAGTAGCCGGAGAATCCATGGTAGAACTCGACGAACGGCTGTCGAAGCGCAAGTCTCCGGACTTCGTCATCATTGATTCATTCCAGTACACACAACTCGACTACCGTCAGTACATCGCATTCAAGGAACGGCATCCGGACAAGATGCTCGTCTTCGTGAGCCATGCCGACGGAAAACAACCAGCGGGCCGGGCCGCCCGATCAGTAATGTACGATGCCGGACTGAAAATTTGGGTAGAGGGGTACAAGGCATTCAGTAACGGTCGTTTCTTCGGTCCGACTGGAGAGTATACTATCTGGCGCGAGAAGGCAGATGAATATTGGGGGACACCACAAAGTCAGAAACCATTTTCAAAAATCGAGAAGTGATGAAACTATACATCAGTGGTCGTATATCGGGACGTCCCACCAAGCTGGCGCAGGCGGAATTCGGTGAAGCGGAGGCCAAAATCCGCAAATTCGGACTTATTCCGGTCAATCCGATGAACAACGGGTTGCCAGCCGACACGGAATGGGAAGATCAGATGGGGCAGGATATCGCCATGCTGCTCCGGTGCGATGCGATCTATATGCTCCCCGGATGGCAGCAGAGCGAGGGTGCTACCCTCGAATATCTGATTGCCAGACAACGACGGATGCGGATATTCCTGGCCGAGACATTCGAGGCCCATGCAGGAATAGAAGATCTCACAAAACAATAGTCCCATGAAACGCAAACCGACCTGTTACGCCCGGTTTTACGCTCTTCTGAACCGAATGCCGGGAGATCGGAACCAGATCAAGGAAACTCTTGTCGCACGGTTTACAGAAGGCCGGACGACCTCTCTGCGCGATATGCGGACAGCGGAATACGAGGCTATGTGCCGAACGATCGAAGCGGAACTCGAACATCCCGGGATGAGCAGCGAAGAATTCCACCGTGAACGGAAGCGTTTGAGGTCTGCCGTATTGCACCGGATGCAGCGGCTTGGAATCGACACATCGGACTGGGACATTGTTGACACATTCTGTTTGAGCAATCGCATTGCCGGAAAAGAATTCGCCCGTCTTTCGCTCTCAGAATTGGAATTGATGATTCCTAAACTCGAAGCTATGGGCCGTAAAGGGTACTCACGTCCCAGAAAAGCAATGATCCCGATAATTATTCGCACAGATCAGATACCAAGTTAACCAAGAAGATGACCTGAAGTGCCGTAATCGAAGATCGAATTTTAAGAGAATGGACAAATTAGGAAATATTACACTGTACAACGCTGATTGTATGAATCTCCTGCGAGAGTTTCCAGACCGATCATTCGATTTGGCGATTGTCGATCCGCCCTATTTCGATGCTCCTGATAAATTGGGTTATTATGGAACTACTAAATCGTCGATAGGAGTAAAACGACCGGCATACGAGGCAAAACATTGGACGGTTCCCGATAAGAACTATTTCATGGAATTGCGGCGTGTATCGAAAAACCAGATCATTTGGGGATGCAATTATTTCTGTTATCCCTTCGGCCCCGGCCGCATCGTATGGGATAAAGTCAATGGAAAAAGCTCTTTTTCGGATTGCGAAATAGCCTACTGCAGTTTGATTGATACGGTTCGCCTGTTTGCATTCATGTGGAACGGAATGTGTCAAGGAAAATCTATCTCCGAAGGGCGCATCCAGCAAGGAAATAAAATGCTGAATGAGCGTCGTATCCATCCCACCCAGAAGCCTGTAGCGCTCTATAAATGGCTGCTGTCGAACTATGCCGAACCGGGCGACAAGATTATCGATACACATCTGGGCAGCGGTTCGATATGTATAGCCTGCGACGATCTCGGATTCGAAATGACGGGCATAGAACTCGACAAAGATTATTACGAGGGTGCCAAACGGAGGCTTCAATGGTATCAGGTACAACAGAAACTATTTTGACGATGACCCACGCATCCCTTTTCAGCGGCATCGGCGGCTTCGATCTGGCGGCCGAGTGGGCGGGATGGACGAACGTCTTCAACTGCGAAATAGATTCGTTTTGCCGCAAAGTACTGAAATATCATTTCCCCGATGCAGAACAATATGAAGACATTAAAAAATCAGATTTCAGCAAGTGGCGGGACCGTATCGACGTGCTTACCGGAGGTTTCCCCTGTCAACCGTTCTCGCTCGCAGGAAAACGCAAAGGAACCGATGACGACCGCTACCTGTGGCCCGCGATGCTCGGTGTCATTCGGACTGTTCGACCGCGATGGGTCGTTGGAGAAAACGTTTACGGCATCGTTAATTGGTCGGACGGGATGGTCTTCGACACGGTGTGCTCTGACCTGGAGGCGGAAGGATACGAAATGCAGCCGTACATTATACCGGCTTGCGGTGTCGGCGCTCCCCACCGACGGGACAGATGCTGGTTTGTTGCCCACCGTGCAGACACAAGGATTGAAACGATGCGAGATGGGCAAGACGGTTTTCATGCCGCTGGGATTGTTACCGACCCCGACTGCGACAGATGCCGGATCGGGACGTACCAACCGAAGTCCGTCTCCGGGAGCAGCCGAACGACCGACAATCGCACTTGCGGCGAAGAGAGGTCTCCTGCCTACACCTACGGCCAACGATGCGAAGAATGCAACGCTTCCGAAAAGTCAAGCCAAACGCAAGGGCTCAGTATCCAAAATGGCAATGGGAAGCGACGGATACCAGACTGGAGCGGGTTCCCGACTGAATCCCCTGTATGTGACAGAGATGATGGGTTTCCCGGTGAACTGGCTGGTCTCTCCTTTCCTGCGTGGTGCAGAGAATCGATCAAAGCCTGCGGAAACGCCATAGTCCCGCAGGTGGCGTTGCAGATATTCAAGACGATCGAAGAATACGAAACAAAACAACTGAGATGAAAGATCAAGTAACAAGCATTGAGCAGCCGTTGCGCCTTGTGGATGGCAAGTTTATGCGCGGGGATGTTGAGGAAAAACCTGAAATCGGCAATCCTGAACAAATCGCGCTTTTGCAGAAGATTGAGCGCGAACGTACACAACGGGAAAAGGCCGCCAAGGCTGGCCGGTTGGATGTCGACATTCATGTGTAAGATATTAAGTACAAAGTTGTCTATGAGTTCACGTGCATTTGCGGAAATGCGATTCAGGCGAGGGGCATTAATTATACTGACGATTGGGAAGAATTGGAAAACCCGGTTTATGAGGATGGGCCAATCATCTGCAATAGATGCTACCGTGAGTATGAGATTGACGGTTTACATGCAAAGTTGATTAAACGATGAAAACACACCTACTGAAACGACTGCGGCAGAAACAACCTGTTAAGCCATTTTTCTATCTGAAAGAAATATGGATTGAGGGATGGGGTAATCCGAATTATCCGCCCTATCTGGTCATTAAAAAGCGTGTTTTAGGCCCGTTTGGAAAGACCGTGGTTGACTTCGGAATTTTGAACGAACGTAACTGTATCGAAATATATGCTATAGCAGAGATGAGCCTCACGGAAGTGAACAAGAAGAATATCTGAAGTCCGCCTACTACAAGGTCGGCGAGATCGTGGCTGTGGCGCAGAATTACAGTTCATTTTACAATATTTTAGACAATACGAGGCCAATTCCAGAAGGTGCTGGATGGGACAATAAAATGTTTGTCAGAGCAGATTTGATGCCCCACCAAATACGAATCACCGGAATCAGATGCGAGAAGTTGCAAGATATTTCGGACGCTGATTGCCTGAAGGAGGGGATTTTCGTTAACGAGTATTTCGGCAATGGCAAAAAATGCCATCATTACGGGTTCGATGGCTTTTTCAATGAAACCGAAGGATGGTTTGCCAGAGTATGGTTTAACACTCCCCGCGAAGCCTTCGCCTCGCTTATCGACAAGGTTTCCGGAAAAGGTACGTGGGCATCGAATCCGTGGGTCGTGTGCTACGAGTTCGAATTGGTAAAATAGTTAGTTATGGTGATATTCAGAGTACGTATAGCTAAGTGCTCATGTTGGGATGGGCAACACATTATAGTAAGGAGGCGATATTTGGATGTATGCCTGTTCGACCGCTGGTTCGAACTATTCAAACATGTCGGAAAGTGCAGAGGATGCGAACTGCCATTTTAAGAAATAGCGAGATTCTCGCAAAATCTCGAAATATTCATGAAAGGAGCAGTATTGTTTAATATGTCATATCTATACCTTTCGGGCGATCCTGATTTCCATTCAACTATGGTCGAGGCAGGATTAAGAAGAGGCCATCCCATGTTATTAGGGCTGCGAAACAAAGCGATAATAGCGAACTACTATGAGTATTGGCTCATAGATTACGAAGATGTAACAGAATTTATGGAAAAACATTGTCTAATACCCTGCTATTCAGTAGAAGACTTTGTAACAGCGATAAAGGAGATAAGACATGAAAACGATTAAAGAAAGGGCCCTTGAGTATGCCAATAGTGGTACCACTCTTTTTATGGATAGCCCCGAAGAGGATATTATTTATCGGGATGATATTGTCAATGGCTATATTGCCGGCGCGATAGATGAACGCAAAGAACTCCTCCGATGGCGTAATCCGAAAGAGGAGCAGCCGGAAGATGGAGCAATCGTGTTGGGAAAAACGTCTGATCCGAAACAACCTTTCGCGATCATGAAATACTACAACAATATATGGTGGATATGGGCACATCCCTGCTGGGCCGGCCCTTCAGGTGAAGTTATCGGGTGGCGTTCGATTTACGATTGACACTAACGGGGCTAACACAAAGGATGTTGCCTCTATTTCGATAAGCTATGCAGGCTTATGATTGAAAGACTGAAAGAATAAGAATGAATCGACGATTTGAAGTAAAAATTGATGTCCCGGAGGGATGTCGATTAATTGGATGCAAATCGGACGGCGATACAGCGATTATTGTTTTTGAAGATTGTGGTGTCCCCGAAATCCGACCAATCGGTTTTTGTCGAGAACATTCCGGAGAAGTGTCGGATGATTCCGATGAAGAATAAAAAAGAGGCAATCCCGAAGAATCACCCCTGACACCAAGAACAAAGGTAATGATTTATTCGGGATTTGCAAATGGGGCGGGAACAAAAGGAAAAGCGTCGGGGAGGAGCACGCGATGATTCCGAAATATATATCAGCTACACCCGAGATCGGTTGCTCAGAATGATTGTCTGCCGGGAAGCGAAGATGAGCGTAATTTATGCGCATGATTTTGTTTACCGGTTCAAGGGGCAAAAGTCTTTACCGCTCTTGTGGCGGAAAATCAAGAAAATAATCAGGACGCATATTGACGGATGGCAGCAGGAGCTGCCTTTATTTTAATGGAATTATGGGAAACGAACCGTTATTCAATCCTCAGGGGGCGATTATTGTCTATCAGATGACAGAAGAGCAGTTAAAGGAGTTCGCCTATCGGGTTGTAGAAGAAACGCGCGATAGTGTAGCGGAAGAGCTTCATCGACGGGTCGCATCGGCGATGGGGAATCGAGTTGAGTATTGTTCGATGGAGGAGGCCTGCGCAATCACAGGAAAAAGTCGTCAGACGCTTTATGCTTGGGTAAAGAAAGGGCGTCTGCATCCCGAATATAATGGGAATAAAATACTATTTTTGCGAAAGGAAGTTGCAAAGGAAGCAGGGATATAATCCCCGTTTTGCAGTTATCTCGCCAATGTCTCGCCGATTTTGGCTACTAAAAAGAGTGTTATTTGCTTATTATTAGCAAGTAACACTTTTTTGTTAGTGATTCCGTTGGGATTCGAACCCAAGACCCACAGCTTAGAAGGCTGTTGCTCTATCCAACTGAGCTACGGAACCGACGCTCGCATCGTCGTCGCGGCGCGATGCAGGTGCAAAAGTACGAAATTTCGGGGCTTCTGCAAACTTAATCGTCCGATTTTCCGCTTTTCGGGACGCGGTTTCGGTCTGCGGACTTTTCGTCTGCGGATTCCGCCGGGGCCGGCGGCGGAGAATCCGGTTCGCGCAATTGCTTTCCGAGGCGGCTATCGCAGCACGTAGGGGACCTCGGAAAGGAGGACCTTCCTTTCGTTCTTGCGGAACTCCCGGGCCTTGTGGTACAGCATGGACTCGAGCGCGCTCCGGGAAAGTGCCTGGTTCGTGCACGGGCCGATGACGAAGTGCCGGATGACCTTCAGCGGCAACTCGATTTCGTAGTAGGGGAGGATCAGCCCGTTCCGTTCGCGGAACTGTTTGGGCAGGTCGGGCCGGTCGTCGAAGACCAGCCTCCACTCCCGTTCGGCGGCATAATAGCGGTTCTTGACATGGCTGTACTTGTCGTGCAGGAAGTCGTAGTCGGCATAGCATACCGAACAGCCTCCGTCCTCCCGCGGGCGGATCGCTCCGTAGGCCCGCGCCATGTCCTCGTCGGAGAACATCTCCGCGAACTCCCCGCCGGTCCTGTAAGCCATTTTCAGGAAATGGCAGTAGGGGTATTCCGCCGCCGCCCGCGCGAACTCCTCCGTGTCGAATCCGATCGCTACGCCCTGGCCGTTGTTGCCGTACGCGACCCACATCGGCAGCGAGTCGGCGTGTTCGGAGAGCGAGAAGGCGTAGAAGGTCTGCCGGTTCAGGTTCAGTGCGGTGAATGCGAACGGCATGTATCCGGATTTGTCCGGAAGATCGTGCGCGGACTGGTAACGCAGGAATGCCTCGTGGAGGCATTTCCGGAAGAAGACCCCCTCCAGCGGATCGTTCATGTAGTCGGCGCAGGATACCCATATCCGGAAACGGTAGTCCGGGGTTTGTCCGTCCCCGCGGTCGGTCACGCCGTTGAGCATGTTGCAGAGGGTGTTCATCGTCGTGTAGTGGTAGAGCACCTCCGGTCTTTCGGTATTCATGGCGGCTTTCTTTTTGGGGTGTTGTCCGGCGTGTCAGCGTACGAATTCCGTTTCGCAGCGGGTCGTGTTGCCGCAGGCGTCGGTCACGCTCAGGCGCACCGTGTGGCGGCTGCGGGCGGGCGGCGTGTCGAAGAAGTGCACGAGCGTTCCCTTGATCGGGAACCGGTCGCAGGGAACCCACTGTCCGTCGATTTCGAGCGACCAGGCCGCGATGCCCGAGAAGTTGTCCCCGGCGCCGAACCGCAGCCCTTCGGCCCGCGAAAGGTCGGCGCCCCGCTCGAAGAGGGGCCGGACACGGGGCGGCAGCGTGTCCGCCACGACGACGAAGTCGCCCGTCGAGCGGGTCGCGGCGCGCACGATGCCGTTGTTGCATCTCCCGCCGGCGGGCGAGAGCCGTCCGTGGCGGTTGCGGACCGCCAGCAGCGTGCGCAGTTGCAGCGGCCGCGGGATGTCGGTGCGGATCTCCGCGGTCGCGGCCAGCCGCAGCGGCGTGGTGCAATCCAGGAACCGGTAGGCGGGCGAGAGGACGATGACGCCTTCCGGGGCTTCGGGGGCCGTGCGGATCTCCGGGCGGACGAAGAGCGGTTCGTAGAGCGCCCCGGCCGGAACGGTGACGTGCGCCGTGCGGCCGATGCGGAGCGTCGAGGTGCGTTCGGGCCGGAGCGCCGTGGCTGCCGGGTCGGCCTTCGCGCGGAAGGTGTCGGCGCGGCCCCGGATGTCGAACTCCAGCGCCGAGCGGTTGCCGCAGTCGTCTTCGGCCTCGATGCGGACGCGGTGCACCTCTCCCGGCGCGGTACGCACGATGCCGCGCTCCTCGGCCACGGGGTAGAAGCATGCCGGCGAACGCTCCATCCGCGCCAGCCGGATCGCCTCGTTGCGCGAACCGAGCTGCATGGGGTAGCAGCTCACGGCGTCGCAGCAGCGCGAGAGGTCGTGCGTGAAGCCGTCCATGCGGTATTCGAAGCGGGGTTCGCCGTCCACCGCGAGCGAGACGCGCCAGACGCCGAACGTATTGTGCACGCCGTTGCGGCGGTCGGTGACTTCGGCCACGAAGTACCCCTTGCGGCCCGTGCCGACGGGCTCTTCGCGCGTCAGGCGGTAGCGGCCTTCGGCTTCGCGCACCACGGCGTAGCTGACCGGACGGCGGTGTACGGGAATCCCGTCCAGCGTATCGACCTCGATGTAGTGCAGGCGCATGATCCGGGGCGGGAGGTCGTCGAGATGCGTCTTGTAGTAGGTCAGCGCGTCGTCGAGCTGCCCCGAAGCGATCAGGTGGTCGCCGTAGAGCTTCACCACGCGCGGATCGTGCGGATATTTCATCGCCAGCGTCGTAGCCAGGTCGTTGATTTGCAGGTAAAAGGTGCTGTAAAAATTCCGGTCGCCGGTGATCCGGTCGAAATAGGTGAGCTTGTCGTCGAGCGGCATTTCATCGCTCGCGAAGAGCCGCCGCGTGTAGTTGAGCGAGGAGGCGTAGTCGCGCCGTTCGTTGTAGAATTCGCTGTACGTGGCCAGTACGGCGACGCTCGTCGAATCGATGCGGTAGGCCTCGGCGAATTGTACCAGCGCCAGCGAATCTTTCTTCTGGCGGGCGTACAACTCGCCCAGCAGCAGATAGTTCTCGGCCTTGTAGGGGGCGGCTTCGATGAGCGCCTGCGCTTCGGCTACGGCGCGGTCGTATTGGCGGGTTCCCACCAGCAGGCGGCGTTTGAGTTCCGACAGGGCGTCGATCCTGCCGAAACGCACCTCCGCCGAATCGAGCACGGCGATCGCCGAGAAGGGTTGCCCCTCCTGGTCGTAGAGCATCGCCAGCACGCGGTAGGAGTCGGGATTCTGTGCGTCGACCTCGCGCAGCCGGTTGTAGGTGCGGATCGCATCGCGGTAGCGGTCGTTGAGAATCTGCGCCTGCCCCAGTTGCAGCAGGTACCATTTGTCGGTCGTGTCGGTGCGGAAGGCGCGTTCGGCATGGCGCAGGGCGGCGGGAGCATCGTTGTAAAGCAGCAGTTCGGCCAGTTCGTACCATGCGGGCCCGTAGGTCGAATCGGCTTCGACGGAGCGTTCCAGCGACGCGCGGGCCGCGGCGGTGTCCCGCTCGATGAAGGCCTGCTTGATCCCTTCGGTGAAGAGGTAGAATCCCCGGAGCGAGTCGGGCACCTGCGGCGCCGGCGCGACCTGCGGGGTTTTCCGGGCGAAAGCGCCGCAGAAGACCGCAGTGAGCAGGAGCAGAAGGAGTGTTTTTCGCATCGTCGGGGGTGTCATATGCTGTTAAACGGAACGGGGGCGGCGCTTCGTATGCGTCGCC
>ERZ827516.927-NODE-927-length-29098-cov-8.730193_pt1 | contig 29098 bp, 27 predicted proteins | sample MGYA00519703_ERZ827516 | MGnify/ENA primary metagenome ERZ827516 (study PRJEB31778, sample SAMEA3449337) | human gut metagenome | biome: human gut; feature: human-associated habitat; material: faeces | place: United Kingdom | collected 2010/2012 ...
TGAAAACCAAGAAATCAACAGTGCTATTTCTTATCTGTAATTCTTTGCTCATAAACGCATTCCTTTCTCTATTCTCATGAAACGTCTTCTTTACATCTTATCGACTCCACATGTTTTAGTCCTATTCAGCTCAACCATTATCTCCAAACGTAATTTCCATCAATTCACTGGCTATCTCTTTACTCAAAACCCTCATAATACTGTCATCAACCTTATCCTTCGCCAAAAGATTAATATTTCCATACCAGACGACTTCCTGATCAATAACAGCAAAACGTTCACATGACTCTTCTACTGTTTTAATGTAGAAACCAGCTTTGCGCATTTCTTCATGTAGCTGCATCCAGTATGCTGCATCTCCAAATCCATAGGAATCCGGTGCCCATGTTACTATCGTAATCTGAACACCTGATAACTGCTTTTCTTTTAGCAGATTAATAAGTTCATAAACTTTTGTCCCACTAATTGCAGGGCTTGAAATGATTATATTTTTATTTGCATCCAGTAAATCTTTATGATAATTTTCAGCATAATTATCACCGTCGTATATTGCATTAGCTGTCTGTTTATCATTATGCAACCCCCCTGCAATCTCATATCCAATCTGTTTATATGCTTTAAGTCTCTTCATATACATGTTATTAAACATTGTAATATGGTTGTCTACATAATCATATATTATTACATTTTCTTTACCTGCATAATCACGATTCAATCGACCGGCATACTGTTCAACAACTCCTCGAAATGATACAGGTGTTGCCATAAAAAGTGTATCCAGTCTTGGAAAATCAAAACCCTCTCCTACAAGTGAACCTGTAGCTATTAATATCAGAGACTCCGCCTTATCAACCTGATGCATCTGTTCCAAAATCTTCTTATGTTCTTTCTTTGAGTTGTTGCCTGTCATTAAGAATACATGGTCTGCATAATCTTTCAATCGCTTGTACAGTTTCTCTGAATGATCCTTGTATCGGGATAAAACAACTGGAGTGCGACCTGCTGACACACAATTCTTAATATCCTCAATAATCTGTTCATCCCTTATATCATTATTGTGAATAATATCATATGCTTCATTTGGATGCATCTTACCATTAATCACTCCTCTTGGAGGTACAGTTCGGGTAAAACGCGGATATACAAGATGTTGTATCCCCTGCTCCATAGCCTTTTCCTTTGCTGTGTAACTATATCTTATAGGTCCTATCAGCATATAATTGATTTTTTCCAGTCCATCTCCTCTTTTCGGAGTTGCTGTCACACCATATACATACCTTGCTTTTACTTCTTTTAGCACATTTGCTATTGTTTCAGAGGCAGAATGATGACACTCATCAATTATCACAAGTCCATAATCATTCAGCAAATTATGAAACTCTCCCTTTTTGCAAAGTGAGCCGACCATTGCAATATCAACAATCCCTGTCATCGAATCATGTACTCCCTGCAATGTTCCAATCAGACTTTTTCTAGTTCTTAATCTTCCAGTTTTCGTTTTGTACTGGGGTAGTTCTTCATCTATAATTAAAAATTTGTTTAGAGCATCTTTCCACTGTTCTATAAGTGCAGATGATTCAAGCAGGATCAGAGTATTCACTTTCTTTTCTGAAATTACTGCACTGCATACAACTGTTTTCCCAAATGCTGTTGCAGCATGAAGTATTCCATTATCATGCTTAGTCAGTTCCTTTAACGCCTTGTTCTGTTCAGGTCGTAGTTCTCCATTGAATTCTACATTAATATTTCTTCCCTGCTGCCTCTCATCATCAATAGTATATTCAATTCCTGCCTTATCAATATTTGCTATTAATTCATCCTGTAATCCTCTTGGAATCTGTATGTACCCACCAAGATGGTCTTTTCCAAGATAAATCCACCTCGAAGTATCATAATTAGATGTTCCAATCGCACGATTTTTATAAAATACTGGGTTACTAAAGGCTGCCATTCTGCGAATCTTATTTTGCATCGCAGGCTTAAGATTCGTGCTGTCGACATATATACCATTTGATAATGTGATGTCCATTTTCCCATCAACATCTGATTTTGCAAAATTTTTCATTCTATCCCATGGCTTTTCCCTATTTTCTTCATCACTGGATGCTTCAAGGTCATCTGCTGTAAATGTCCATTCCCTTATCTTATTCTCCAGAAATTCCTCTGAAAGCTTAGGTTTACTTAATAAAGCATTCCATTGGTCAGGATAAGCATTCCAGTTACCATCCACAAATGCACTATTGCCATCTTTCAACGCCCTTCCCTGTAATGGCAATGCAATCAGATTTCCTATTGCCACATTTTCTAAGGAATCCTGTGCTGGTAACATTCTGTCATAATAATTGAATGACTTTAAATTCACCTGCTCTGCACCTTTATCTAAAAGTGCTAAGCCAAATTTACGAACCACTGCCGCCGATATTGGCTTGTCAAAGAATATCCATATATGTGCACCTTTTCCTGAACGAGAACGTTCTACCAAAGGTTCTATCCCATTTAATGTGCAGATATCTCTCATAGCTTCGACTTCTTCAATCCATGTATCATCTGTATTTGCAAAGTCCCTTTTTTCTGCATTCTTCTCATGATTATCAAAGTCAAACACCAGAAACCTACATGTTCCATCACTAAATAATGGATATACACCGATTACATCTTTTGCAGCATAAGAGTTTCCCCTCAAATGCATCAATATGGTTGGTAAATCTAATCTTGTATACGAGCAATATTTGCAATCCTTACAGTCTATATGTGTATTTAATTTCCTATGGCAATTATCTGACCAGAAATTATCACACTGCGGATAATATGCCGCCTCTCCGTTTTTATTTACATTTCTTTTCGCATATACATCTGTTCTTCCCCAAAAGAATGAGAAAAAGAGCTTTGCCATCCTGTCTGTAATCTCTTTGGGGTGCACAATCCTTTTACCCTGTTCTGGATCAAAATCCTCTTTCGTATCCGTTTCCCTTATACTTGCCAGTTCATTTTGATATGACAGTCCCGCTTTATCCAATATGTTCTTTAATACCTGATTCTCCAATTGCAGATTGTTCAACTGCTTCTGCAATCTCGTCACATTCTCTATTGGATCACGCATTTGTCATACCTCCCTTTCCGTCATTATCTATTCATCTCAAGTATTCTTTTCACTTCCCGCCTCAATTCTCCACTGAATTCTGATAAATCATCATATATAATTACTTTCAGTCTAATAAGACGAACAATATCCCATATTACCTCTGATTTTTTCAGTTCCATGATAACACCCGGATGACGCTTATCTTCTTTTATCCGTTTTTCAAGTTCCCAGAATTTCTCTGATGCAGGCTTTATATCATCATTCAGAAAATTTGCATACTCTTTAACAAGACCTTCTATATAATTTTCCTGCCAGCCTGATAATTTTTCTCGAAATAGTTTCCAATCCTTTTTGCTTATGTCCATGATTTTGAACCTCCTCAGTCTCAAGTTAGTCTCAACAAACAATTTCAAAAATGAGACTGACTTGAGACTACAACTTTATAATTCACCTGCGAATCCCGGTTTTATCACATTTTGCTATATCATAGAGTCTCACTCAGTCCCAAATCTCGTGAGACTTCGTTGAGACAAACTTTGAAATATTCGTTTTTCAGAAAACCCTTTAAGCGTCTCTCACGCTTTAGAAAGCTTCTTCTTAGAATATTCTGATTTTAGTCACTTGATTTTTCTCAAAATTTCTATGACATTTTCTATGACATTTCTAAGGCATTTTCTATGACATTCCCCATCTTCATTATAAGAGTTACTTAAACCAAATTTGTGCCTTTAACCAATTCAGTTTTCATCTTCTCCTGACTTCCACACATAGAGCTTTTACATTCAGGAATACTCTATATCTCATTTTTATTCTATGAATACATACTTTCCCTTTCCTTTACCATTCACCGCTTTAACAACTTTCATGTCTCTAAGTTTTGTCATAACTACTCTTGCTGTGGATGGTGAGCAATCAAGAATTTCTTTTATTTCTTTTGTTCCAAAAATCTGATTTTTCTCTATTTCATCATACCCCTTAAGAATATTTGGTATCATATATGTATCAATGTACCCATTTGGTATTAGGTCTTCTACATAACATAATGTACAATATTTCTTCGAAAATATCTCCAACACTTCTCTTATTTTGAGTACAAATTCAATTTCATTTTCTTAACAGCAACTCTTGTTTCAGTAAAGAAATATCCTGATGATTATTTTTAGGTTTTATTCTATCTAAAACCTTCTTTTCAACAGATTGTGTCCAATATATTTTTAATTTTTCTCTCGCCCTTGTTATGGCAGTATAAAAAATACTATGTGTTATAAGTTCATCAATATCATCTGTTATAATGATCTTTACCGAATCATACTCTAAACCTTGTGCTTTGTGAATAGATACCGCATATGCTATTTGAAATGGTACCATATTCTTAGATACACTATCATCATCTTCATCTGTACTTTTATTCTTATAAACTTCAAATCTTATAATAGAATTCCCCTTTTCTGATACACCTATAATTTGAAAATCTAAATCTTGCTCCTGCAAATTCATCAATGGCTTGTCAATTTCTATATCAAATTGAATTCGTTCCGTTACTTTACCAGCTTCCAAAAGTCTAAAATCTACTATTCTGCCTTTCATATTATTATGAATAATTGGAACTTGTTCTTTATTCTTTGTAAAAAATGAATCTGCCAAATCATTGAACAAAATTGGATCACCAACTTTATATCTCTGTATTCCTCTCCTTATCTCCTTGCCATTATTGTTTTCTTGCATAAAGTGATTTATATTGTTTATTCCATACAATCCTCCATAATTTAAACATAAGATAATCTCGTTCTCTGATGCTGGAGTTAAAATTGACGGATCAAGATTTACTGAATAACCTCCTGCTTGTAGTCGATCCAATATATCATCCTCCATTTTGCGGACATTATCCCACAAAGCTTGTAACTGCTTGCTATTACTTCTATATGGTTTTACCAATTCACATATTGCAGGCTCTGGAAGAAATCCACGTATTGTATCAAACCAATTTCCGAATTCTATTGATTCTATTTGGTAAGTATCTCCAACTAATACAAGTAATTTATAATCAGCAAGTTCCAAAAACTCCTTCATTTCCTTATTGCTAACCGTACTACACTCATCAATAAATATAATATCATACTTTCTCTTTATTTCATTATTATATCTATTGTTAAACTTTGAAATTGTCATAAATTCGCAATCTGAGGTTGCAGCGACCTTTCTCTTCAAATTGTTCACTGCTGGATTCGTATATGCCAAATACAATTTCGAATACTCTTTAAAAAAATTGGAAATGTAATTAATAAATGTAGTCTTCCCTGTTCCTGCTGCCCCATATATTACCGATACATGCGATTTAGCAAACATTGTCTCCAATGCTTTTTTCTTCTCTTCCGATATATTATAATCACTATTTTCAATCCAATGTTTTACAGTATTGGAATAATTACTCACACCGCTTTGAGCTAATCTCTTAATCGTTGTAATTATAGATATTGTATCATCCCTGTATGCCTCAATAAATATATAGCCTTTATCTATAATCAATTTACGTGCTTGCTGTTTCTGAGTTTGCGGTAACTTCTTATTATATATTTTTTTCAAAGTTTCAACATCTTCAAAATTACCAAGTTTATACTTTTCTCCATTCTGTTCTAATGGGGTATACAGCATCCCTTTCTGTTCAGTATTATTTTTTATAACTCTAGCCATAAATTCATGTTCACGTCCAGCTGTATCCAATGCTATTAACAAATCTGATATATTTGGTACATGTTTTCTCAATCCAGAACAGAACGGCATTGTATCAAAAGGTAAACACTCATTTGCTAAATATAAATTTGAGAGCCAATTATTAGCACCCAAATATTCCCATCTTCCAGTGTTATAATTCTTTTTATAACTCTCATGATATTGTTCTTTAATAACTCTATTATTCATATGATGTAACAAATATCTTAAAACATTGTAACCTGCACCTTGATTTTTAATGAGTTGTCTACAGAAATCCAATAAATCAAAAAAATGATACCCCTCTCTATTTGGAACAATTCGATTGCGGATTTCATTATATTTTTCATCTGAATAAACAACTATCTCTGCTAAGCTTCTTCCCGACTCGGTCAAATACTTAACTAGTTCCCTCTCCTCTGCTTTTCCAATGGGTTTGGTCTGATTATTAATTATCTTACTAAAATTTTTAAATTCACATGGTCGAATACTTACTTCCCAATCCAAAATAATTCTTATAGGCATACATTTATCAAATATTTCTATATAATCATCTTCTATTGCTAACTTTACCGCATAAAAGTCTGTTATTTCCCTATCTGTAAATGCAATTATTCTATCTGTTTTATTTGCCTTATCATTTGCCGGAATAAATGCTACTTCATAATATATTTTATTATTACAAAAAAATGGTTTTATATTTTGAATGTAAAAACGATCATATTTATACATATTTTTTGATGATTTTTTATATTCATCAACCTTTTGAACAATTTTTAGATAATACTCATTTAAGCTCTCATCTGTTTCAATTGGAAATTGCTCTAAGTTATACAAAACATCAAGAGAATACTTATCATGTAACATTGTTTTTATCCTAAGAAGATATTCGTAATATTTCAACATTAAACGCTCTGAATTTTCTTCCTCTAAAGTCCTATGTGATACAGATACCTGCAAAAAATGATGAAAACGAGACAAATATCTCAGCCACTCTTGATTTTTTGCATATTTAACAGCCTGTTTAACATTATCCTGTGTATCCTCAATATCATTACCATTAGCATATATTTTCAACAAAATATTTTCAACAAAATGTCTTAATTGTGATAGAATATCCTGTGATATTTCTCCTCTCGTCGAATTACACAAATTATTTATATGTCTACATATTATTTTATCCGAATTTAATATTTGCTTATCAATTTGCAAAACATTATCCATAATCTCATCTTTCTCCTTATCATATATCTCTGATTACATGTTTTAATATCTTTATTATGTTAAATGTCTAACTGGAATACATTGATCCATATATTTATGTACAAAAGAAACTTGTTGCAAAATATCAATCGCATCATTTTCATTAATATCCCATAGTCTTAGACAATATTTATCCAATAAGTTCATTATCTTTAAGATATTGTAAGAATCCTTCTATAATGCTCTCCTTCCTCTCTACAATATCTTGTTCTGTATAATCATTTTTCTCATTTGATAATTTTAATAACTCATGCACTTTTGTTCCATGCTTCAGTTTTCCATTCGCAGATGTATACCCTTGATAATATTTGATTTTATCTGTAAATCTATAATCTGAAGCTCTGATATTAATATTTTTCTCCAAAAGTGCCTTATTACCCAAAGACTCTAAACTACTCTTTTCTTTTAAAGAGTTTTCATTTTCCTGTCGTTTCTTTGAATAAATATGTTCTATCTCTAAATTTGTATCCAATGCCATAAGTTCCTGATTTTGATCCGTATATGCCCACCAAGCAAGAATTGATTTGGTAATTGGTCTACCATTCGTAAACACATAACTGCTCATAATATTTTTTACAGTATCTTCTTCAAACTTATATCCTGAAAATGTAACCGGAAGATCAGAAACAATATTTATCATCTCTGGATAAACCGGACTTCTTAACGCATTTACACCTGGTCTAATAAATGCATATCCAAATATGAAAGCTGTGATTTTATTTAAAAATTCGAAAAATTTATCTTCGTTTAGCGAGCCATCAACATCCTTATACTGCATAAAATACACCGATACCAGATATGTCCACATACCATTCGGTGCATAATTCAAGACAAACAATTTTTTCAATACCCTATCAGAAAATTTCTCGTCCTGTACTGATACTTTTCTCCAAAATTCTGCCAAACATTCAAGGTTATCTAAAGTATCATTATTCTTCAAAATTGCATAAGAATCTTTCTCATAAAATTTTCTGAGTGCCTCTGTTGTAGTATTTTTTATTCCTTGCTTTGCTCTTTCAAAATACATATATCTCGTAAAAAGCTCATCCATGGGTGACCCTGAAGGTGCAGCAAAAATGTCGTCACAGACTGCCTCTAAATCTTTCCACCGTCTGATAAACTCATCCTTTTTACCAAGACTGCTATAATGTTTGTAAAACTGTGCCTTGAAAATATCTGTATCAGATAGTGGTTTTCCTCTATCATTCAATGTTGAAAATATACGAAGTGCTGTGTCCTGTGATTCTGCTTCAATTGGTAATAGAATGCAGTTATTTAATATTCTCGTTGGAAGATAGGCAAAATATGCTGGATATTCCTGCAAAAACTCATTAATCTTCTCTTGAAAGAATCTATATGTACGAGCATATTTGCTCTTTTGTGAGCCATCCACAATTCCTGTTTTCAAAATAGTCAAAAATTCTTCCTTGTCATCATCAGTTGATACCTCTGAATCAATTTTTAGCCTATTCTTATCTGGTTGTCCAAATTCATTTGTCTTCCAAATACAAGTTGAAATATCTTCACTCGTTTTTATAGCATATGGATCCTTCATATTTCCAAATTTAGAATAGAACGCTCTAAGTAATAACATCAATGTTGTCAGCCTCTGCTGTCCATCAATAATTTCCAGTTTTCCATTATCATTCTTAAAAGTTACAATCGGTCCTAAAAAATACTCATCGTTATCACTATCAAATTTCGTATAGTCATTTTCCGGGAATGCAAATACAAATATATCATCCCACAATGTTTGACATTCCGGTTCCTCCCATGCATAGGGTCTTTGATAATCTGGGATTAAAAAATCCGCTCTTTTATTTGAAAACAATTCTTTTATTGTTTGTTGATCTATGTTTAATTTTGACATTTCAAATCCTCCTACTCTTGCATGATCCTAATAATGCAATATTGTTATTCTCATTATTTATTACCTAATTGAGCACTTACATATCCCTTATTAGTGTATTACCTCTATTAAATCTCTAACTGTTTCCGACTGTATCAACATCCTCATCTTCTTATCCCCATCTTCAACCTCTGGCTTACCACATCTCAGATTATCCGGACGCTCCGACACACAACAATCTTTATACCAACACTCACCCATAAGAGTGCCCTTCACGGACCACTTCTCATTTTGCGTAAATTCACCTACCAATGACTTCATCACACGTTCTGTAGAATATCTCTTAAATCCTGCTATGTACTGTAATGTTTTCTCATCATCAATCCTTGATAAATCAATTCTGTGATTCTCAACTGCCCCCAAAACCTTCTCACGGATTTTTATTTTATCTGTCTTTCCGGTGCCTGTCCATTCTACCAGCTTGTCAAATGCAAGAATCAGGTACTCAAAACAAATCATATCCAGAATCACAATCTTTCCATCTGACTTATCTGTTATTGATTTCAACATACGATACTTGTTGCGAATGTCTTGATTATCAACCACATAATCAAATGCAATATAGTATTTATCATCCCCTTTAATATTCAAGTCCAATACTGCATCCAATAATCCCTGATTGCTCCCTTTACTCTCAACGGTAAACTCATTGTCAAAGAAAATCTGATTAACTAATTTCCAGAAGTGAAGCCCTGCACCGGTATCCTCTGTCCATAAATATTTCATATCACAGTTCCTCTTCCAGCGTTATCCTGTTATTATCAAACTTCAGCACCTTAAAGCTCTTATCAGATACATTGAGTCCGTCACAATTTCGTAGGAAGAGCATATACTGATTAGACAACTCAAAATTAATAAATCTCCTAACATCATCATTAATCAAACAATCTGCATTATCTATCACAATAAAACTATCTCTACACTGTTTGATTGCTTCTAAAAAATCATCTGATTTATAATTAAATAGCTTGATAGCCTTGTATTCGTCTGTCAATCTTATATCTTCCAGCATTTCATAAAGTACTGTTTTACCTGTACCGCTATCTCCACCAACAAGAGTAATCCTGTCATCAAATGTCAAATCATATGAAAATGGAGCTGCTTTAAATGTTATATTCTTATAAATCATCTGCTTCTCTCCTTTCATACTCCTTACTCCACCAGGCATTATATCCTCTGCCACCGGTAACTATATCAGAATCATTAAATCTGATTTTGGCACCATCAGGAATATCAAAAAGCGTTGGTCTTGACATATAAATCTTAATATTATCCATAGTAAAAATGATTCTAAGAACATTCGGTCCACATTCCTCAACATTTACCACCTTATCGGGATGCTTCACAATATTAAGCAATGTCTTGCAGCCTGATGATAAATTTCGGATCGTACCTAAGCCATATTTTGTTTCTATATGCTTGTCTGGTGTCAGCTTCGCTTCATCCACTTGTTGAATCAAATCAATTTCTTTTTGCGACATTTCTTCATTTCCTGTATTCAGGTTGAAGTACAAGTCATTGTAAAAAATCCAGTCTTTTGAATCTTTCCGCTCCGTATATATATCTATCATTACAATGTTCTCCTTCTGCAATATATGTTTAGCATCTGATTTTCCATATCTTACTCGGATAAGGCTTTGAATCAAATTTTCATATAGATATATTCCAGTATACCACACATAAATAAACGGCCCCAGAAGATCTCTTAAAATCTCCTGGAGCCTTCTTCATTTACTATTGAAAAATAAATCCTTCTATATTTTATTTTTTAATAAATTATTCAAACTCAATAGTTCCCGGTGGCTTACTGGTCAAATCATAGAATACTCTATTGACTCCCTTTACCTCATTTATAATTCTGCTCATCACTGTCTGAAGTACCTCAAACGGTATCTCGGCTGCTTCGGCTGTCATGAAGTCCACGGTGCGGACTGCACGGACTGCAACGGCATAATCATATGTTCTCTCATCACCCATAACACCTACTGAACGCATGTTGGTAAGAGCTGCAAAGTACTGGTTTGGCATCCATGATGGTTCCTCGCCGTGGGCCTCTTTGTACTCTTTTGCTGCCTTTTCCACTTCGCTTCTGTAAATCCAGTCTGCATCCTGGACAATGCGTACCTTTTCGGCTGTGACTTCGCCGATGATACGGATTCCAAGGCCTGGGCCTGGGAATGGCTGACGGAATACGAGATAGTCAGGTAATCCAAGCTCCAATCCGACCTTGCGTACCTCGTCCTTGAAGAGGTTTCTGAGTGGCTCCACGATATCCTTGAAATCGACATGCTCCGGGAGACCTCCTACATTGTGGTGTGATTTGATGACTGCAGATTCTCCGCCGAGTCCACTCTCCACTACGTCCGGATAGATGGTTCCCTGCGCAAGGAAGTCAACCTTTCCGATTTTCTTAGCTTCTTCCTCGAATACACGGATAAATTCCTCACCGATGATTTTACGCTTGCGCTCAGGCTCTGTGACGCCTGCAAGCTTGCTGTAGTAGCGCTCCTGTGCGTTGACGCGGACAAAGTTGATGTCGAACGAAACGCCTTTGCCGAATACGCCCTCTACCTCATCGCCCTCGTTCTTACGGAGAAGTCCGTGGTCTACGAATACACAGGTAAGCTGCTTGCCGATTGCCTTGGCAAGGAGTGCTGCGAGCACTGATGAGTCTACTCCACCCGAAAGTGCAAGGAGCACTTTGCCGTCACCGACCTGCTCTCTGATTTCGTCGATTGTGTTTTTGACGAATGAATCCATCTTCCATGTGCCTGCACATCCACATACGCCACGGACGAAATTGTAAATCATCTGTGTTCCGTTCTTGGTGTGAAGTACCTCCGGATGGAACTGTACTGCATATAATTTCTTCTCAACATTCTGTGTTGCGGCTATTGGACAGTCTGCAGTGTGCGCAACTACTTCAAAGCCCGGTGCAGCCTCTGCAATTCTGTCGAAATGACTCATCCAGCATACTGATTCTGATGGCAGATCCTTGAACATCACGCCGTTTGCAGAATATGTGATTTCTGTCTTTCCATACTCTCCAACCTCAGGTGTGATTACCTTTCCGCCTAATTTATGCATCATAAGCTGTGCACCGTAGCAGATGCCAAGCACCGGTATTCCCAGCTCAAACAGCTCTTTCTGGTATGATGGTGAATCCTCTTCATAACAGCTGTTTGGACCTCCTGTAAGGATGATACCCTTTGGATTCATTTCTTTGATTTTCTCAATGTCTATTTTGTATGAGTAAATCTCACAGTACACGTTGCACTCGCGGACACGGCGCGCAACAAGCTGATTATACTGACCACCAAAGTCTATGACTATGACCTTTTCCTGATCCATGTTTTCCTCCTAATTGTTTATTCGCTATGCTGCTGTTTTACAATCTTTGAAACGTCACGTAATTGCTGTTTGTCACACTGTGGTGTAAACAATAACAAAAACATAACATATGTTATCTGCTGCCATCTCATTGATTACGTAAAAGCAACATGTTTTCTTATGTCATTATAGATTACGGAGTGCTTATCTGCAAGCGATTTTGTTAAATTTCTGTTTTGATTTTATGTGCAATTACGTTATAATGAATAATAAACACTTTTATAGGCTGGGAGGTTTCATCATGAGTTTTAAAATAATCACTATAAGCCGAGAGTTTGGCAGTGGCGGTCGCTTTATCGGCGAGCAGATTGCTCAAAAATGCGGCATTGAGTTTTACGATAAAAAAATAATTGAGCATGTGGCAAAGGAGCTCGGTATCTCTGAGCAGATTGTCGCAAACCAGGGCGAATATGCACCTGCCGGAAGTATTTTTTCATATGCATTTGTGGGGCGCGACATCACAGGAGTTTCTCTTTCCGACCAGATTTTCAATATCCAGCAGAAGCTCATCAAGGATATTGCGCAAAAAGAGCCATGCGTTATTGTGGGACGTTGCGCAGACTACATTCTTTCTGACAGGGATGATGTGCTGAATGTTTTTATAGAGGCAAACACCCCTGAGAAAGCTGCAAGAATAAAAAAGCTCTACCAAAAGAGCGATGACGAGGTCAAAAAGCTGCTAAAGGATGTCGATAAGAAGCGCTCGGTAAATTACCGATACTTCACCGACAAGGAGTGGGGCAGCCGGAAAAATTATGACCTGGTGCTCAACAGCTCTGTGCTTGGGTATGACAAATGCATTGAGCTCATAACTGCTGCATACGCTTAACATACTTAATACACTTAATGAGCTTAATATGATCAGGCAGCGCAACTTTTGCACCAATGCAATACGGAAAATTGATATTATTATTACTATTAAGAAACAGTTTTCTTATTTTATTACGAAAAACGTAAATAGAATTACAACCTGTGTGTAATATTAAAAATACTCCCGCATAAACTGTAACAACAGAATATGCAGGAGTATTTTTTGAAATCATATATTGAGACAAGGGCGGTGGAAATCGCCAACTACATAGTTGAAAACAATGCCACGGTGCGTCAGGCTGCAAAGCAGTTTGGCATCAGTAAATCCACTGTGCACAAGGATATCACGGATGCTGACAGGCTGCTTCGCATAGACCCGGAGCTTGCCGCAAAGGCGCGTCACATTCTCGATATCAACAAGTCCGAGCGCCATATCCGCGGCGGACTTGCCACCAGAGAGAAGTATCTGCATCTGCCTCATGTGCATGCCGGCTGAGCGCATGAAGGCTTCTATCCCGGCATTAGCAGGTGCGCCGTTTTCCGTACATCTGAGGCTTTTCGTTAATTCAAGACCGGTGTCACATGACTTGTGAGCACACCGTACAGCCACTTGCCCTCATCGCTTAGATCCTCATAGGTAAAGCCGCTTGTCTTATCGCAGGCAGGTGTTAGAAGCGCTGATTTTTCGTCCTTATTGGACAGATTCCAACACACATAGCTGATGCCGTAGCTGTCGAGCAGGCTGATCCAGCTGTTTGCAGAATCTATGTCCACCTGACCGTTTCCGTCGGAGCTGCAGATTCCAAACTCTGATACAAATATCGGCAGTCCGGCGTCTGCCGCCGATTTTAGCTTGTTTTGCAAGTCCTCCTTGTGGGTTGCGGCATAGAAATGCAGTGTATACATGATATTATCATAGCCTGTGACAGGGTCCTTGACTGCCTCATCCACATCCTGACTCCAGTTAGGTGTGCCTATCAGTATGACTGCATCCTTGTCGTAGCTTCTGATTGACGGAATGACCTCGCTGGCATAAAACTTCACATCTCCCCAGGTCGCACCGTTGCACGGCTCATTGCAAATCTCGTAAATCACGTTGTTGTATGAGGCATACTGCTGTGCCATTTTGGCAAAAAATGTCTTTGCCACATCACTGTAGCGGTTTGGATTGCCCTCGTTTAGCACATGCCAGTCTATGATGACATACATGTCGTTGTTTAGTGCGTACTGCACGCCGTTTTGCACAAGTGTCTCAAGCTGCTGCCTGTCACCGTCTGTGCAGTAGCCACCGCTTTCGTAGGTGTACATGGCGAGCCTCACCACGTTTGCTCCAAAGCTTTTCAGCGTGGCAAAGCAATCATTGGTCACATACTGTGGATACCACGCAAGACCGTGTGTGCTGACTCCGCGAAGCTGCACCTCGTTGTTATTTTGATCAACGAGCTTGCTGCCCTCCACATGCAGCTTACCGTTTACTGACGGACAGGCAAGAACTGAGCTCTCCTGTCCGTTTTCTGTGGTGAGCTGCTCTGTGTCAGCCACATTCTGATTTTCTGTACTGCTTTGCGTACTGTCCTCAGTATTATTTTCTGCAGAATTCACCGACTCAGTGGCTTTATCACCGGTCTGTGATTCTGTCTCTTTGTTACCGCATCCTGTAAAAATCCCAAGCACCAGCACTGCAGCCAATACCAATGCTATATATTTCTTCATATTGCTATACTGTCTGACTGATTACTGAATTGATGTAACCTTGTAGTCCTCAGCCTCTACAGTCTCCTTTAATTTCTCATCGGAAATGTCAGCGCTTAATGTCACTACTGCAGTTCCGCTCTCATGGCTTACCGCTGCCTCACTTACTGCATCAAGCGCCTCGAGTGCCTTCTTTACTCTTGCCTCACAGTGGCAGCACATCATTCCTTCGATATTCATTGTCTTTGTCATTGATTTTTCCTCACTTTCATTTAGTTTATCTGTTTTGTTTTTTCTATCTGGTGTTGCTTTTCTGTCATGCTTAGGATCATACACCCTGCACAGATTCAGCCGCAGGGCATTGGTAACAACGCAGAAGCTCGACAAGCTCATCGCCGCCGCTCCAAACATCGGATTGAGCTTCCATCCTAATAAAGGATACCACAAACCAGCCGCAAGTGGAATACCTATTACATTATAGAAAAATGCCCAGAACAGATTTTCGTGTATATTTGTCAACGTAGCACGGCTTAACCGCACTGCTGCCGGTACATCTATCAGGCGGCTCTTCATCAGGACAACATCCGCTGCATCTATTGCCACATCACTTCCCGCGCCAATTGCAATTCCCATATCCGCACGTGTGAGCGCCGGTGCATCATTGATTCCGTCACCAACCATGGCTACCCTGCCCTGTTTTTTTAGCTTCCTTATGACAGCCTCCTTACCATCCGGAAGCACACCTGCGATGACTTCATCCACTCCCGCCTGCTTTCCAATGGCATTGGCAGTCTGCTCGTTGTCACCGGTGAGCATAACAACTCTGATACCCATATTTTTAAGCTGTCTGACAGCTTCCGGACTGTCCTCCTTTATTGTATCTGCAACGGCTATGATACCGCAAAGCCTGTCATCCGCGGCAAAGAACAGAGGAGTTTTTCCTTCCTTTGAAAATTCGACAGCTTTCGCGCGCATATCATCTGACACTTTTACAAATTTGCTGACAAAAGCAAGATTTCCTGCTTTTATCATTTTGCCTGCAAGTATTGCAGTCAGACCATTTCCTACAACAGCGCTAAAATCCGTAACCTCTGCAACAGCGATTTCATCCGTTTTAGCGCGCTCCATAATGGCTTTTGCAAGCGGATGCTCGCTCTTGGCCTCGACTGATGCTGCTATTGCAAGAAGCTTCCTTGACCACAGTGCTTTATCTGTTGATGAGTACGGGTTTAAATCGTCTGCCTTACGCTGACACTCACCGGATATCGTGCCGGTTTCCTCAAAAAATGTCTCATCCGGCACGATATCCGTCACCTTCGGCTCACCGCTTGTTATGGTGCCTGTCTTATCAAGAGCCACAATCTGTGTGCGGCCTGTTGCCTCAAGGCTTGCCGCTGTCTTGAAAAGTATACCGCTCTTTGCGCCCTTGCCATTTCCTACCATTATCGCAACAGGAGTTGCCAGTCCAAGTGCACACGGACAGCTTATCACGAGTACCGAAATGCCTCTGGCAAGCGCAAAGCCCACGGTCTCACCGGCTATAAGCCATGCTATTATTGTAATGATTGCAATTGTAATAACCGCCGGCACAAATACTCCCGATACCCTGTCAGCGATTTTTGCAATAGGAGCCTTTGTCGCTGCGGCATCAGACACCATCTGTATAATCTGTGAGAGTGTGGTGTCTTCGCCTACTCTGGTTGCGCGGCATTTTATAAAGCCTGACTGGTTCACTGTGGCAGCGCTTACTGCATCTTTCGGCTGCTTATCCACAGGGATGCTCTCTCCTGTGAGTGCCGATTCGTTGACAGCGGTTGTTCCCTCTATTATTTCACCGTCCACAGGGATATTTTCCCCCGGTCTGACCACGAAAATATCGCCCTTTTTCACTGCATCCACAGAAATTTCCTGCTCCACGCCATCCCTTACAACAGTTGCTGTCTTTGGGGCAAGCTGCATCAGGCTCTTTAAAGCGTCTGTTGTTTTGCCCTTTGAGTGCGCTTCAAGCATTTTTCCGACAGTAATCAGTGCCAAAATCATGGCTGCGGATTCAAAATAAAACTCATGCATATATGACATGACCGCATCCATATCGCCATTCACCTGCGCAGCTGTCATGGCAAAAAGTGCATACACGCTGTATCCAAACGATGCCGCAGAGCCAAGCGCAACAAGCGTATCCATGTTGGGAGCGCCATGAATCAAGCCCTTAAAGCCACTGATAAAAAACTTCTGGTTTATGACCATTACCGCCACTGTAAGCAGAAGCTGCAAAAGCCCCATAGCCACATGGTTTCCATTGAAAAACTTAGGCAACGGCCAGCCCCACATCATATGTCCCATGGAAAAATACATGAGAACAACTAAGAATATGAGCGATGCTATAAGCCTGTTGCGCAGCTTCGGTGTCTCCCTGTCTACAAGCGCATCCTGCGCTGCCTTTAGCTGCTCTAAGCTGTTATTTGCTTTGTCATTTTCTGATTCTGTTGCTGTGCCTTTGGGACTCGCTCCATAGCCCGCCTGCTCTACTGCCTCCACTATCTGCGCATCTGTCGCGCTTCCCTCGACTCCCATCGAGTTGGTCAAAAGGCTGACAGAGCAGCTCGTCACACCATCAACCTTAGAGACCGCCTTTTCCACTCTGGCAGAGCATGCCGCACAGCTCATTCCTGTAACTGTATATTGCTTCATACTGTCTGTATTTCCTTCTTTCTACTATTCGAATCTAACTATTCAGAAGCCTTTTCTAAAATCTCTCAATTCCTGTCACCTTGAAATCCAGTCTTTCTATGGCAAATGTGATTTCCTCATCGCTTAGCTCTCTGGTTGCCTCAACATGTGCCACTCCATGCTTTAAATCCACATTTGCCGATACTCCGCTCATCTTCTGAAGCGAGCGTGTGACTGAGTTCTTGCAGTTCATGCAGTGCATTCCGTCTATGTGCACATCTGCTCTCGTGACTATCTCGCCTGTAAGCTGTACTGTGGCTTCCTCGTCCTCCTTCATGGCTCCACCGCCACAGCAGGCGCCCTCGCCCTTTGAATGCTTTATTGTCTCCTTTAAGCCCACAATCACCAGAGCGGCAATTATTGCTATTATTAATATTGTGATTATTGTACTCATTTTTATACCTGCCTTCTTATAATACTACTTCATAAGCTTCTGCAGTGTGTTCAAAAGCTCATCTATTGTCTCATCCTTGCCGGCTCTTATGTCATCTGCCACACACGTCTTTATATGATTGGCCAAAAGGACTTTATTGAAGCTGTTGAGCGCGGCATTTGCGGCCGCCACCTGTGTGATGATGTCAGGGCAGTAGCAATCCTCATCCAGCATACGCTTGATTCCACGGATTTGCCCCTCTATACGGCTAAGTCTGTTGATGAGATCCTTATATTCCTTCTCTGACCGCTCTTTTTTGCGGTTGCAACAACAGCATTTGGTTTCTTTTTCTGCCATGTGTGCCTCCCTTCTTTCTTCATTCCACATTTGTTGCATATGTCTAACCATACCCCTTATGGGTATCTGTCTTCAAGAGCATTATATACCCCGGTAGGGTATATTGCAAGGGCAGATTTCCTTATTGAGAAATTTTCAAATTATCTTCTGCTCCTCCCTCATGTTCTACAATAACCTGGTCTGTGATATTCTCCTTATTTTCTCCATCAAGAATATAATACTCCCCACTATACGGCACTTTGTAGCTCACCTTAACGTCTCTGCTTATAGCTCCCAGTTTTTCAGCTTCTTTTGCCTCCGCCGGCAAAATATATACCTCCTCATACCCGGTATATGAGTATATGCTTACCGTTTCATCTTTTTCCAAATAAACAGTCGGACCGCTATATTTTCTATACACCAGATCATGTACCGAATCATTATTAACATCAATTAACGCCTGAATATGTTCAATCATATCGGCTGCAAATGACCTCACCGGCGTGATACACATACACAAGACAACTACAGTCACAACCGCTATCGCAGCAAAATATGCAGGATATCGTTTTGAGCTGTGAGTGGTATGTAATTCCTCGATACATTCTTTTCTTACCTGCTCAATATCAGGCATTTCATGCTGCGCTGCCTGTCTAAAAATATCATTTTTTTTCATCCTGCATCAATCCTCCTTATCCAAATTTTGCCTAAGCTCCCTTAGGGTACGATATAATCTGTTTTTTATGGTTGATTCCTTTACAGAAAAAAGGAGCGCTATTTCTGAAATATTTTTATCCATATAGTAATATAGATAAAATATTTTTTTAGTAAGTTCATCCTTCGCAGAAAGATATGTAAACACACTTTGTACTGTTTCTTTTGATATTGCTATATCGTCAAACGAAGTCTGTTGTACAGCTATATCATTTTCATCTGCCGACAAAATATTATAATAGTTCATTTCCTCAATGCCACGCAGCTTTTCTTTTAATTTATAATGACGAAAAATTTTTCTCTTTGCTATTTGCATTACAAGTGCATCCGGCTGCTTAAAATATGATATTCCATGTTTTTTTATTATTTTAACAACCTCTGTATAGGTTTCCTGAAATATATCTGCTACATCTTCAGTTTTTCCACATTTTACAATGATGTACGCTAAAACCTTCTGATTGGTTGAGGCATATAGCTCATTAAAAAAGTCATCCTGTGCCTGATTAATCAATCTGCATCCCTCCCTTCACTATATATGTGTCCCACACCATAGAAAAAGTTTCATGTTATACCATACTTTTATAATAAAAGCATGCAAGCTGTGTCCTGTCCCTCAGCTGCAGCTTTTCAAGTATGACACTGATATAGTTTCGTACTGTTCCCTCACTCAGATACAGCTCATCCGCTATTTCCTTGTTGTTTAGTCCTTCTGCAACCAGCTCTATGATTGAAAGCTCCTTGCCGCTTATATCATAGCTCTTCATTGCGTCAATGAACCGGGCCTGACCGGTGCCTGATGAAGCTTTACCATCAGCTCCGAACAGGTGTGGTATCCTGTCCATTATCTGTGTTCCAAACACTGTCTGTCCGTTGTTTACAGCTCTAAGTGCCGGGGCAATACTCTCAAAGGCCTGTTTTAGTATATAGCCCTTCGCCCCCAGCGAGATTGCTTTTACAATGTATTCATCATCCGAAAATGTGGTCAGAAGAAGTATTTTGGCATCGGGATATTTTCCGAGTATTTTTTCTGCTGCTTCAAGACCTGTCATGCCCTGCATCCTTATATCCATGAGCATCACATCGGGCATATGCTCCTCGTACAGCTTTACCGCCTGCTGCCCGCTGTCTCCAACCGCAGACACCTCTATGTCATCCTGTGCGCTCAGTATTGTATTCAGCGAAAGTGATACGAGATTATCATCATCTATTATTACTATTTTCATGTCCTGTTCCTTTCTTCTTCATGAGCGTCACAAATATCATGAAACCATCGTCTGCCTTTATACGCATGGTTCCTCCTATCGCTGCAACACGCTCCTTTATATTTTTTATGCCTATTCCATCTCCTGTTTCTCCCGAAAGTTTTCTTTCGTCAGCCGATGTGCCGTTGTCCATTATCTCAAGCTGGTAAAAGGCGGGATGCTCTCTGACTATTATCCTGATTTCATCGCCGTTACTGTGCTTAACTGCGTTATTTACCGCTTCCTTTGCAATTGCAATAAAAGCAGACTTTGCATCTCTGGGCACATCATCCTCACAGTCGTATTCGAGTGAAAATGCAAATGCACTGTCTGTAGGCTTAAGCTTCGCAAGCGCCTGATGCAAATCGACCGATTCATCGTACAAATCATGAACGCTTTTTCTCATGCTGTCCATTGCCGTATCGAGTGTACTCTTCAGGTCTGCGATAGGCGCTTTAAGCTTTTCATCAGTATTTATCACACCGATTGCTCCCACCTGCAAAATAGAGCGCGTAATCATGTGTCCCACGTTGTCGTGTATCTCCCTTGCGATACGGTTTCTCTCCTTTAGCGTGGCATTGTATATCTGCGCATTCTGCTTCTCGATAAGCTGGTGATTCATCTGCTCCATAAGCATATCGTGCTCCATGGACGCATCTCTCATGCTGTGCAGCTTCATCTGATACCCCAAAAGCAGCTCTGTGAAATACGAAAGCATTACCGCAAAAGCCATGAGAAGTACAACCTCCAGGATATAAAAAATCCCGGGTGCTATATGTTTTATCTTTAAAATACAGTCCACCGATACAGCTATCCCCACTAAGGCTGCAGCCATCCTCGACACCGTGTATTTTTTCTTCCTGAATACCATCGCTGCATACGGCAGCATAAAAAATGATGGTGCAAAAAATACTCCGGACAGAATATAAACCGCCAGAATCAAATCCAAAGCCCGGTCTGCCGTTTTGCTCTTGTTCGCAGGACTCATCTGTGGCACACCCTGCATGTCTATAAATGTGCACACGATTATTCCTGTAAGTATGCACGCTATCATGACGTAATCGACCTGAAGGGATACCACCATAAGCATCACGCATGATAGAACTATTAAAAACTGACTACATATCTTATACATCAAAAGCCTCCATTTCCGTAAAATAAGCTTACAACAAATTCTATCAAACGTCACTATGACAAATGTCATTTTTTACACAACAATGCCTCATCCAAACATAAATACGAATGTGACATTTGACACTTACTTTCCGGCACGCCATATAGTAATCTGTTATTGAGCCGGATATCAGGCTTGCAAACGAAAATATAACATTATGGAGGCAATTCAATGGATACAACCAAAAATGCGATAGAAGTAACCAACCTTGTAAAACGCTACAAGGAGCTTGTGGCACTCGACCATTTCAATCTGACCGTTAAAACCGGCGAGATTTTCGGATTGCTCGGACCAAACGGCTCCGGAAAGACCACAACTATAAACTGCATACTCTCCCTGCTCACATACGATAAAGGAGATATAAAAGTATTCGGGCAGGAAATGTACTCAAACAGCTACGACATCAAACGCGAAATCGGCGTGGTCATGCAGAATGTGGCCGTGTACGACGAGCTGACTGTATATGAAAATATCGACTATTTCTGCGGTCTTTACGTAAGTGACAAAAAGCTCCGCGAAAAATATGTAAAGGAAGCAATGGATTTCGTGGACATAGCGGATTACAGCAAATTTCTGCCAAAGAAGCTCTCAGGCGGACTTTTGAGACGTCTCAACATCGCGTGTGGCATAGCACACAAGCCAAAGCTCATCTTCTTCGATGAACCGACCGTGGCTGTCGACCCTCAAAGCAGAAACAAGATTCTGGAGGGCATCAAAAGACTAAACCGTGATGGTGCGACAATCATCTACACCTCACACTACATGGAGGAGGTTGAGCAGCTCTGTGACCGAATACTCATCATGGACAAGGGCAAGGCTCTCGCGCTCGGCACAAAGGATGAGCTAAAGCGCATGATCAAAAATACAGAGACAATAAACGTAGAAATTGCAGACCTGTCAGAAGCACAGCTTGACTCATTAAAGCAGCTGCACAATGCATATCAGGTCAGCTTTGAAAACGGACAGCTTCGGATTTATTTCAGTGGCGGACGCCACAATATAATCCATGTGCTTGATTATCTGGAGCAGAATAATCTGTCCTTCGGTCAGGTGTACACGCAGCTTCCGACTCTTAACGACGTATTCTTAGAGATTACCGGAAAGGAGCTAAGGGATTAATGAATGGACTAAAATTATTTTTTCACAACTCAAAATACACCATGCTAAGCATGTTCCGCCTGAAAGTCACGCTGTTCTGGACACTTGCATTTCCACTGCTGCTCGCCACCTTTATGTATATGGCATTCGGAAATCTGTTTGAAAAGGATGAAATGTTTAAGACAATAAATGTAGCAGTGGTTGAATCTGAAAATGATGACACTCTGATGAGCGTGCTTGAGTCTCTCGATGTAAACCATACTGATTCAGCCAGTAAATCCGACGACAAGGCCGACAGTTCAAATTCATTTTCAGACCTCATAAACATGAAGCTAATGGATAGTTCAGCAGCCAAAAGAGCTCTAAATGACAAAAAAGTGACCGGCATTATTTACACAGAGGATGCTTCACTTGTAGTAGATGAAAACTCATACAATGCCACAATACTTGAATGCATCCTGACACAGTACAAACAGCAAAAAAACGTATTTGCAAACATAGTAAAGACAAATCCGGCTGCACTTGAGGCTGCAATTGCCGGACTATCTGACACCACATCAGAGTATAAAGAGATTTCTCTTTCATCGGGAAATCAGGATGAATACACCAATTACTTTTACGCTGTATTTGCGATGAGCTGCCTGTTCGCCTCATTTTCAGCTGTGACAGCCACAAACCGTCTGCTTGCAAACACAAGTCCTCTCGGCATGCGAAAAAGCCTTGCAGCTCTAAGCAAAAACATACTGATTTTTTCAGAGTATATCTCACTCTTAATCATCCATTTTGTTGTCGAGCTAATTGCATTAGTCTACCTGACACTACTCGGTGTGGACTTCGGAAACAAATATCCGGCAATCCTCCTGACACTGTTTTTCGGCTGCATGATTGGACTTTCAATCGGAGTGATAATAGGTGCCATTCCCAAGCTTACAGAGGGCAGCAAAATCGGTATCTCTGTCGGAATCGGCATGGTGCTTTCCGTGCTTGCGGATTTATGCGCCAACGGGATAAAGGATATGATTGAGCACAAGCTTCCGATTGCTAACCGCCTCAACCCTGCCTGTCTCATATCCGACTGCTTTTACTCGCTCAACGTATATGACAGCTACGACAGATTTTTCAGAAATATATCAATAATGGCAGTTGAATCAGTGATTCTTTTAATCATTGCCTTTGCACTGCTTCGGAGGGAAAAATATGCAAGTATTTAAATCATATTTCAAAATACTCAACAGACATATGGGCCAGATGATTATGTACCTGTCCATATTCATAGGTATCATGGTCGTTCTCACTGCGACACGCACAAACAAAGCTGAAGGTGATTATGAGGCTGCCAAGCCCAAATTTGCGGTATTTGACTACGACAAATCATCAGAAAGCAAAGCTCTGACAGAATATCTTAAAAAGACATGCATCAAAAAAAATATTAAAAATGACAAAAACGAAACTATGCAGGATGAGCTTTTTGCCAGAAATGTAAACTGTATTCTCATCATAAAAGAAGGCTTTAGTCTCGATGTCGTGACCATACCCGGTACACAGGCAGCGACCACCTTTGAGTCTGCCATAAACAGCTTTACGAAAACGTACAATACCTACATCGCTTCCGGCTACTCTGAAGCTGATGCTCTAGCCGCAGTAAACACCTCGCTAAGCCAAAAGGCTTCTGTCTCGCTGCTCAGCGGCAAAAGTGTCACCTCGCACTCAGGGATATACTACTGCTTCAGTTATCTGGGATGGGTGCTCCTTGTCATGATGATTGCAGGTATAGCTCCTGTCCTTCAGGTTTTCTCCAAAAAAGAAATCAAAGAGAGAATATCCTGCTCATCCTATAAATTTGCAAACTACAACCGCGAGCTGCTTTTGGGAGTGATTTTAACCGGACTTGTGGTATGCGCTGTAATTTTTGTCTCAGCTACAATCATGTTTAAAGGCAGCACATTTTCGTTTTCAGGTTTCCTGTTCACACTCAACATGCTCTGCTACATGCTCGTTTCACTGGCATTTGCCTTTTTAATCAGCAAAATTACCTCAAACAGTGAGATACTGAACATGTTTGCGAACACAGTGTCACTCGGCATGGCATTCCTGTGCGGTATATTTGTGCCGGAGGAATTTCTAAGTGATGGCATCATAAAAGCCGCTCACTTCCTGCCTGCCTACTGGTACAACCAGGCTGTAAAAAATATTGACTTTCATCCGGTCAAGGAGCTTGGCTTCATTTTCATGTGCATGGGAATACAGCTGCTGTTTGCCGCCGCAATAATTGTCGTTGCCCTTCGCATCACAAAAGCACCTGATGGCATCAAAAAGCATGCAGTAGCTGCAGCTGCTCATAAATAGCTCTGCCTCATATATGAATATATACAACGAAAAAGCCGGTACATTCATGCTTCCATGAATGTACCGGCTTTAAATACTTAGCAGTCCGTACGGGAATCGAACCCGTGTTTCCGCCGTGAGAGGGCGGCGTCTTAACCGCTTGACCAACGAACCGTGTATTATAATATCATGGTCAAACGAATAATGCAAGTACTTTTTTAAATTTTTTTAAAAATTTTTTCCGATCTCTTTACCTTGAACATTATCCCTTTAATGTTCTTGTTTTATTAATTCATTTTCACTTATGTAAAAGCTTAATGATAATTACTATTACTCTTTCCGACCTGCTTATCATAAAAGCTTTAATACATCTATCTTGTTTATTGATACCTCAATTTATTACTACTCCAAATATTTCTCCTTCCATTTATTTATTTTTAACTATTCATACTTAACCTCTGGATAACATTATACAATCTTTCGGTCACACAACGGTCACACGGGAACAACTTTGTGAAAACTGCACATTGAACAATTAGTTTTAAATCTGATTTTTAGACATTTTTTGCTTGTTTTAGTCATTTTTCACCTTTTTTTTAAATCGATACTCATTTTCCATCTTTCATTTAGTAGCCTAACAACTGTATTTTCCAAATAATCTTTTCTCCTATTCATCCCACATCTCACTAGATATTTCCCACTCTTCCTGAGGATAATTTACATTTACTAATTCATATCCTGTATTTATATTTTTCACAATAAAATTTACAGACCACTCATCTTTTCCTGAAAATAACTGAATAATTTGTTCATTATAAAAAATCACATCTATATTTTCAACAAAGTCTGCTGCATTACAATTCTTACTAATATTTGCTATCAAACATGTATAATCATCATTTACCTCTAGTTTGCAAAGAACATTTGATTTCCACCTTTCAGTAGCATCATTTATATTTTGTTTTGCCAGTTTTATCCACTGTTCTTTTTGCTCCTTCGTTAACTTTAACTCTATATATTCATTTCCTACCATATAAACATACTTACAAGTGTTACTTTCTCGTAATTGCTTTATAGCCTCCTCATATGTGTAGCCAATAGTGTCTACTATTTTACATGTTTCCAATCCAGTATCATCATAATCCTTATAAAAGCTTTTAGTCGTATCATAGCTTTCTGTTTCATTCAAATCAGCTACTTTCTTCATGGTTGCCTTTCCCCATGGAGTAGCCCATGATACCTCTGTTTGAGGTTCATTTTCTTTAGATTTTAAGCTCTCATCATTTTTATACTGTCTAACTCCCATTAATACTGATATTACTATAATAGATATAAAAATAATTGTGCTGACATATTTTTTCACTATAATTTACTCCCTTCATTCTCATTAAATATACTGTGCCAACTGCATTAAAATTTCTAGTATCTGAGTCAAAGAAAATCCATCTGCCATAAATATTTCTGCTTTTCTTGCAAACTCCAATTTTAATTTTACTTCTGCAATTATTTCTTTAAAATCAGCCCCAGTTTTTCTACTGCCTCGCGATTTTCACTTTCCTTTGTTACAAAAGTGTCGCTGAGTTTTCCCTGAGCAGAATCCGGATTCATCTCCATGATATTGTAATCTGTTGCCAATTGAGCCATAACATCACTTAAATTGTCTGTTTTCTTTAATTCTTTTTCCAAATTCCTTACTACTTTTTTATATTTATCTCTCTGAGATTCTGCATAGGTTTTCTTTCCAAAAATATCTTCTATTTTCTCCTTTAAATAATATTTTATATATAATTGCTTATGCAATCATATCAGTTTTAATCTGAGACCAGTGGTATCCTTACCTTGCTGACCTCATCTTCGAATATATAATATGCATCCCCAGGCTCAATTTTCTTTTGATTTTTTCTTTTTAAAGCCAGAGGAATATCCACTATCTTGCAATTATCCAGGTTGTCAAAAAACAATATGCTTTTAGACTCCTTCATCATTTTATATATATCAGGCGAACCATATACTATCTGTGCATTTGGTACTGCCCCAAACAGGAGATACACATTTAATACTTTATATTTGCCCATAATATTTTTAATAGCATTAAGCGTATCCTTGCTATCTGATATCGCTGTATATACCTCCTGACTGTTTATTATGATCACGATGTTTTCTTTTTCCGGATTTTCCTGATGGATGAGTCTCTTATATTTTTCCTCTAAGAGAACCTCTATCATTATTATTTTCTGTATAAATTCATCCGGATCCAGATCATAGCTTACATTTTCCTGACCGATATCAGACAGCTTGCGCCTGAAATCATCAGCTATATATATATGAGTATCTATTTCGCTGTTTAACATCTGCAACGCAAAATATTTTATAAAATTTGTTCTGCCCATATTATCAGCTCCGGAGATAGTTATGATATTGCATTTATTATGATCTGTGTAAACCGGGGCGACTGTGTCGTATGCAATTCCTATAATGTTCTCATCATTTTTTCTTCTGAATGTGTGATCCACATAATCCGGTGTGAGCAATTCAGGAATTTCCGGTATCTTGTCAGCAGTGATATTCCCATATACAGCATTTATCTGATCTACAAATGCATGCATATTATTAACACGGTCAATTTCCTTTGCTCCCTCAAATGCCAGGAAGGTCTGACACTCGTATATTTCTCCATTTATTTCAGTCAGACACCTGCCCGCAGTCTCATCCGGTCTGAGTTTACAGCTTCCATAAAGAGTCATATACTCACTTGATTCATTACAAAACATAGCTATTCTGCCGGAAAAGTTTGCCAGATACTTATATCCCTAATGTTTTATTACAATTTAATTGTTCACGTTATAATTCTATCTTCTCTTTTTCCTCTATAATCTCCACATCTTGTTTTGGAAATTTTCCCTCATAATAATATTTGTCGCATCTTTGTAACCCCAAGGCTTCTGCTACTTTGCAATCTGCTGTTCCCACAAAATAATATTTTTCATTTTCTTTTTCTACGTTAACTTTATAATTATTTATTACTGCATATGTTGCATATCTGTACAACTCTTCTATTTCTTCTAATGAAACTTTTTTACTATAAACACCACTTCCGTATTTATCTATAAATGTTGAGTCGATTATTTTATCATTTTTAGTAAGGATAATTGTATTTCCATCACTATCCCTATTTACCTTAAATTCATTTCCATGATATTTACAAAATTTTCCATTCCGTATCATTTCTATTTTCCTTTCACTTTTACAAAATGTTCACCATCAAATATTGCGACAACAGTATCTTTTCCATTAACTACTTTATGCAATTCTGCACCTTCATTTGGTGTAATTCGTGCATCAAGTGTCCATTCAGGTACAACTTCTCCGTTTCTAGCTGCTGTAAATCCATTTAACGTACAAGGCAGTCCATCTGTATTCATTCCTCCAAAATCTTTTCCATATGGAATACTTATTTTATCTATTTCTTCTGTTTTAAATTTAATATATCCATAAGTATCTCCACCTTCCGGATACGATCTTACTCCATCACCTGTTACATAATCCAGTCGCGATGACTCCACCATTATCTGAGTTCTGCAAACTTGTTGGCATATGCAATCATACCGTATTTAATCTGCAGCCTGTGAGCTTTCCGCTCTTTTGTTGCCTGGGAAAACTATCATCTGCTCCAGCTCTTCTTTGGGAACCGCCTGGTATTTTTTAAGGTAATCCACTTTATTATGTATTATGTCACCAAGTCTGGTCTCCTCTCTGCGATTAGAGCTATTTCCATAATCGATACTCATTTTCCCTCTTTCATTTAGTAGCCTAACAACTGTATTTTCACATCATCTTCTAACTTATCTTCAAAAACTTCCTCATACTCTCTAATTTTTCTCATCGTTTCACCATAATAAGTTACTTCGTTATAAAATCTTTTGAACACAAATGGATTTTCTGTCTCTTGTTCTAATATGTATTTCTTACCGTTTTTATCCAAAAAGAAAATACTATACTGACAATCTTCACTTTTCAATATATTAATTCTCTCTTCTTTTGGGTCATTTATGGAATACGTCTTTTCGTCTGCATATTGCTGCATCAATATTCTTAGTTCTTCTACACTGTTATGGTCTTATTTTAAAAGCAGCTCTGCTGCTCTTGAAATAAAGCCACAATATAACTACAATACAAATACAATACAAATACAATACAATTCCACACCACAGCCTGTGGTGTGGAATCCGGCATTGAATGAATTTTACATGCT
>ERZ827516.956-NODE-956-length-28631-cov-4.141622_pt1 | contig 28631 bp, 27 predicted proteins | sample MGYA00519703_ERZ827516 | MGnify/ENA primary metagenome ERZ827516 (study PRJEB31778, sample SAMEA3449337) | human gut metagenome | biome: human gut; feature: human-associated habitat; material: faeces | place: United Kingdom | collected 2010/2012 ...
GGCATCAGCAGTTCGGGAGCAAAGAAAGCAACAGACATGCAGCTTAAATGTCAGTATATAAATGAGATAAATCCGGGAAGAGGAATTGTATTTGCCACCGGAACACCTATAAGCAATACAATGTGTGAAATGTATGTAATGCAAAGCTATCTGCAGAAGGATACATTGGAAGAAAAGGGAATATATCATTTTGATTCATGGGCAGCAAACTTCGGTGAGATTACAACAGCACTTGAACTTACAGTTGAAGGAAGCGGTTTTCGTATGAAAAGCAGATTTAATAAGTTTACCAATCTGCCGGAGCTTATGAACATATTTAAACAGGTTGCTGATGTACAGACACAGGATATGCTGGAGCTTGATGTTCCTAAATTAAGAGATGGAAAGTACATCATTGTGGAATCAGAGCCTGATTGGTATGTCAAACAGGTAATGGAAGATTTTGTGGTAAGGGCAGAGCGTATTAGAAATGGTGGCGTAGATTCAAGTGTTGATAACTTTTTAAAGATAACTCACGAAGCAAGATTGCTTGGAACGGATGCAAGACTTCTTGATAAGGATGCTCCCAACAATCATGACGGAAAACTTAATAAGGTAGTACAAAATGTGTTCTACGAATATGACAGGGCGAACAGTGAAGGGAAAATAGGCTGTCAGCTTGTTTTTTCAGATATTGGAACACCCGGAGGAAAAGAGTTTGATGTATACAATTACGTAAAGTCTGAACTTGTAAAAAAAGGAATACCTGAAAATGAAATAGCATTTATCCATGATGCAAAAACAGATGCACAAAGATATATCTTATTTAAGGAAATGAGAACAGGTAAAAAGAAGGTACTTATAGGCTCAACAGACAAATGTGGTACGGGAGTAAATGTTCAGACACATCTTGTAGCAATGCACCATATAGACTGTCCGTGGAAACCGTCAAGTATTGAACAGAGAGAGGGAAGAGGAATAAGACAGGGCAATTTGAATGAAGAAGTTGCAGTATACAGATATGTTACAAAAGAAACTTTTGATGCATACTCCTGGTCACTTGTGGAGAACAAACAGAGATTCATAAGTCAGGTAATGACCAACAAGGCAGTATCAAGAACATGTGAAGACATAGATGAGGCAACATTGTCTTATGCAGAGATAAAGGCAGTTGCAACAGGTAATCCACTGATAAAGGAAAAGATGGAACTTGATAATGAATTGCAGAGATTAAAGCTGTTAAAGGCTAATTACGACAGCCAGAGATATACTTTTCAGGATAACTTTATTATTAAGTATCCGAAACTGATTCAGGCTGCAGAAGAAAAACTTAAGTGTGTAAAATATGACATTGAAGCAAGAGATAAGGAATTATTAAAAGGTGATGAATTTGCCATAACCATAGGTAAGATTACATATGATGAGCGAAGTGAAGGCGGTACCGCATTGCTTGAAGCAGTAAGCAAGAGCAAAAGCGGAGATACTTATGAGATTGGAAGTTTTAGAGGTTTTGCCCTGTTAGTAGAAAAGAACTATATGGGCATTAATTATATGATACTTCGTGGAAAGACAGAGTATAAGGCTGAAATGTCAACAAGCCCCGTGGGAAATATGATAAAACTTGACAACCTGTTTAATAACTTAAATGAAAATGAAGAATTTCTCAAAAAGAAGATTGAACAGTATAAGAGAGATATGGAGTCCTCAAAGAGCGAGTATGAGAAGCCTTTTGCCTATGAAAAAGAATTAAGTGACAAGCAAAAGAGGCAGGCAGAATTAAACGCAATGCTTGATTTGGAAAAGAACATTGATGAAGAAATATGTGTGTCAGAACAGACAAATTTGAAAGTATCAGAGAATGAGAAGAACACATATACCGTAAACAAAGACAGTAAAACACAGGATATGAGTGAATATCCTGATGAAAGCAACAGGGATGGCAGATAGCTGTCCCTTTTTTAGTAACAAGAAATTTTAAAGCATAGCATAAATTATGCGGAAAAGGAGTAGAAGATGAAATATACAGTAAAAGTAAATAAGGTAAGAAAAAATGAAGGAAATTTAAGAGGATTTGCGACAGTAGTATTTGGAGAGTCATTTAAAGTGACAAACATTGCAATCCTTGAAAACAGTGAAGGCAATTTATTCGTATCTATGCCAAGATACAGAAGAAGTGAAGTGGATGAAAAGAATAATTATATTTATAAAGACATATGCAATCCAATAACAAGAGAGTTTAGAACAGAATTATATGATGCAATACTTGACGGATATAAAAACGCAGGAAATGAAAACAGAGAGGTGGCAAAAGAAACAAATGATCTGGAAATGCCAACGTTTGCTGTGAAGGTAACACCGTATGAGAGAGAAGGTAGTAACATAAAAGGACTGGCAAGAATATATCTTGATGACAGTTTTGTAATCAATAATGTATCAGTCATTCAGGGCAAAAATGATGTATTTGTGGCAATGCCTTCTTACAAAACAAAACAGACGGATAAGGAAGGAAAGGCAGTATATCAGGACATATGTTTTCCTATAACAAAGGAGTTTAGAGAAAGATTATATGGAGAGATTGTTGAAACGTACAAGGAAGAAAAGGCAAAAGCTGTAGATGGTTCTCATCCCATAAAAGAAGATGAATTTATGCAGGTGCATGATAAGGAAGAAGGTTTGCCAATAAGATAGATTAAGCTTTTAGTTTGATTTTAGATCTGGAAACAGATAATATAATTTTTATTATTCTCAATTATGAGCAGCTTGATTTTTAGTTAAAGAGAATAAAAACTGGTAATATTCGTTGTAAGAACATTGGATATTACCAGTTTACATATTTTTTGTACAGATTATTTAATTGCAATTAAATATTATGTATACAACATTTTTTGTTTTTCATTTTTTCAAAAACAACCAGAATGGCTGACAGATTAATAGATGTAAAAAATGTAGTAGAATATAGAAAATGTTCTGTTAAAAATAAAATAATTCCCACGCAAACAATTATTAATAAAATGATACGCTTTATCTTAGTATATTGAATAATTTCATAGTCATCCAAAGAACGCACCTGGTTACCTTTTGTTTTTGTACAAAACAAGTAAAGAAAATTCACCAAAGATATTACCAGAAAAATGACAATATTTTCGTAAAAATAATTCTGAATAACCAGCAAACTGGTAATGATAATGTTGGAATATATATAGCAAAGATAACGAGATTTACAGTGTATTCCCCCACAGTATGAACGTAATGGTACAAACGAAATAAGAAAAACAGCAAATTATCTGTCTTGTGGACGATGCATAAAAGAAAAAATGGGACTATCCCAAAGTTTGGAGGTTTTATTTATAGCAAGAAAAAATGACAGCCCACAAAAAGCAACAATGAGAGAACTGATGCGTGATTATCTGAAAAACAATGATATCAGCATCAAAAATGGTACAGATGTGAATGCCGTTATGCGTGATATGATGTCTGTTCTACTGGAAGGAGCTCTGGACGAAGAACTGGATGAGAAATTCGGATATTCCGAGTATGATTACCGAAATAAGAATACGGATAACAGCCGTAATGGGCACTCTCAGAAAACCATGCATACCAGTTATGGTAACATGGATATTGCAATCCCACGTGACCGAAACGGTGAATACGCACCACAGCTCATCAAAAAATACCAAAATACCGTAACTTAGGACATGGAAGAAAAGATTCTTTTCATGTATGCAAAAGGCATGACTACCGGAGATATCGAATCCCACTTAAAGGAACTCTATGACTTTGATATTTCCGACAGCACCATCAGCCGTATTACGGACAAAATACTTCCTCTTGTAAAAGAATGGCAGGAACGTCCCTTAGAGGAAGTTTATGCCGTGTTGTTTATGGACGCTATTCACTACCATGTACGCAGCGAAGGCCGTATCGTTAAAAGGGCGGTTTACATAGCTCTCGGTATTGATATGAACGGAAGAAAAGATGTCCTTGGAATGTATGTTGGCGAAAATGAGAGTGCAAAATTCTGGCTTTCCATCATGAACGGATTAAAGAATCGTGGTGTGGAGAATATTCTTATCGCCTGTGTGGATGGTCTGAACGGATTCCCTCAGGCAATCGAAGCGGTATATCTACAGATAGAGGTACAGCAGTGTATCATTCACCAGATTTGCAATTCCACAAAGTTTGTCTCCTACAAAGATATCAAAAGTCTGATGGCTGACTTAAAGCATGTATATGCTGCACTAACCGAAGAAACGGCTTTAAATGAACGGAGCTGTTCAGAGACAAATGGGATGAAAAATATCCAAAAATTTATAAGTCATGACATGATAACTGGGCACCCCTGTCAACCTATTTCAAATATCCGGAAGCTGTCAGACGGCTTATTTACACAACGAATGCTATCGAAGGTTTTAACCGCCAGCTCCGGAAAGTAACCAAATCAAAGACCGTATTTCCAACTGATGACAGCCTCTTAAAAATGCTGTATCTAGCTATGATGGACATCACGAAAAAATGGACAGGGCACCGTCAGGACTTGGGGCAGATCCATTCCTAGCTGGAAATCTATTTTGAGGAAAGACTCTCTGGCAGAAATCTGTAAGACAAGCCTGAAAACACGCAGGTTTATTGACATGCAAAAAAATACCTGTATAATGCAGGTAAGGGCAGAACCAATCAAAATCGGCTCAGCCCTTTAGAAACTATTCACATATCTTATATCAGATTTTTGAGTTTACACAAAACTTGAAACGGTCTCAAAAAATGCTGTTATGATATTTATGAGTATCATCGTGAAACCTTATTACAACGTAATATAAGGATTGTATGAAATGCCATTTTCTCATCATCAAAATACATTTTGATAATCCCATTGTATTTATTAACAATACGCTCTACACTTTTTAGTCCAAAGCCGTGTTTGATTTTATTTTTCTTTGATGATACAGGTAAACCATTTTGATTAAACTTCGGGCAGTTTCTACAGTTATTGATAATATTAATCACGGTAATATCGGTATTTTCCTTATCGGTTATACTTAACTCAATATAAGAATCAGGAATATCAGAACAGGCTTCTACAGAATTGTCCAACAAATTACAAAACAAAGCGGTCAGCTCCGTATAATCTAAATTCTGAAGCAGTTTTTTTCTGACATCAACCTTAAATGTGATATGCATTTGATGACAAATCTTTATATAATGGCACAAAATGGAATTTAACAATTCGTTGTCGGAGACATGGACAGAATTTTGTAAATCAGATGAATTTAAAAGTGCCGAAAGGTAATGGCTAATTTTGTCATGATCATTTTGTTCATTTAATTGGGAAATCGTCATAAGATGTTTTCGTATATCATGAATCAAAATCTGTTGACTTTCATTCTGATTGAACAAGACCTTATAGTATTCTGCCATATCATATTCTTTTTGAAATTGCATGTGAAGAAGCGTATATTCTTTATTTTTTTGCTGGATATAATTGTATATGTAAAAAACTAATATATTTATTAAAATTAAAAGTACTGCACAAGCAGAAAGCATATTTCTGAAATGTGTAGAAATGGAGCTGTTAAGCAAAACTGAAGTAAGTACAACAGTAATATAGATTGAAATAAAAGGAATAATATTAATTAAAATAGCCGATATATTGGTAGGTTCATGCTCATCTTTTGAACCGGGTAGTACTCTAGCAATGATGTTGATACTGATAAAATATAATGTTTTGCTTAATGCAGTTAGAATTATCAGGGAGCGTATATCTGATTGTATATACAGAACATCAGCATTGAATTGATTAAACAGTCCGATGATTATTAATTCACTAAAACTCATCATACAGGTTGTGATAAAAGAATGAAACAAGGCTGTCAGCCAGGTTGTATCATATAATGTTTTGAAAATAATAAAATTTATCAATGTAAAAGCAATGGAATTTATACCAAATGAATTCGTGAAAGAAAGTATAAACAGACAAATGTAACCAATAAAAATTAATATAAATTCATTTTTTTTGGAGTACTTAGAATAAAATCTGTGTGATGAATACCACCATAATATTAAAGCTTCTATAAGATAAACGAAGATGTATAATATTGTTTTTGACATAATTAATTACCTTGTACTTTCTAAATATAATAAATAAGCATCTTTAAACTGAGTATATTTGCGTCGTGTCAGGTATGCTTCAAACGCATTATTGTGTAAATGTATCAGAGTATGGTCAAAGTCGGAAACATACTTTAGATTAACGACAAAGCTTCTGTGTGAATTAAAGAAACATGGCATATTAAGTTGTTCAATCCAATATTTTATGTTATGAACAGAGTTGTAGTCTTTTTGCAAAGTATGTACAGTAACTGTGTGACCATGGGACTCAACAAAAATAATATCAGATGCAGAAGTAACATAAACACCGTCCCTAGTTTCAATGGGAACTTTAATTATGGTTGTATTATATATTTCCAGTGCATCTTTCATATTTCTAAAAATTCTATGCTTATCTAATGGTTTCGTCAGATATCTAAACACATGAAAACGCATTGCTTCATCTAAATATTCAGAATAAGAAGTGACTATAAATATAATGATGTTAGGATTCTCCTGTTTTAATCTGTTTCCAACATAAATACCACTTACACCGGGCATTTCCACATCTAAAAAGACAATATCTTTTGTTTCAGAATCAGCAAGTAAATCTTCACCATTATTGAAAATGACTATTTCGGGAATTTTTAATGAATTTTTTTGAAAAAAACATTGTAATATTTTTTGTAATTGCGTTGCTATATCACGGTCATCATCACAAATCAAAATACGCATAAAAAAGCCTCCTTATAGTGTAAACATAAAAATAATTATACTATAAAGAGGGTATAAAATCTAATAATTATGCCTGAAAAGACATTTTAACTACAGTTTTGGTATTACCATATAAAAAACTACACATAATGGTTATCGTTCCAAGATTTTTTATTACGGTTTACTAGAATTTCAACAAATTGACGAACAAGTTCTATATCATCATTGCTACAAAGTCGTAAACTGTCAGTAATATTTTGAGGAAGGTCGTTTGCATGTATATTTCCTAATAAAAGATAATCTGGGGTTACACATAATTCCTCGCAAATTTTCAGAAGAATATCTAGACTGGGTTTCTCTCGACCGTTTTCAATGGATGAAATATGATTATTAGAAATATCCAGTTTTTCTGCAAGTTCACTTTGTTTTATTCGAAGTTCTTTTCTACGAAGCTTTATTCGGTTCCCCATTATTATATATTGATTGTTTAAATTCAATTGTATTTGCTCCTTTTTTGTAGTCAAGCTAATAATATCAATGAAAGTAAGCAATTCGAAGAATGTAATAAAGAAATAATCTGTGTAACATTATATAAATAAAATATAATACATTCTTTTTCTGCAACACCATTAAAAAATGAATAATTTTAAATAGTTTAACCAAAAAGTACAGATATTATTCTTTTCGCGCAAACAGTGTCGATTTTTCTGTTAATTAAGATTATTATTATCGTGTAGCATTCAATGATTAATAAAAAAAGAGGGGAGGAATGAGTGCATGAGAGAAAAAAATCTGTCCAAGCAGACAGCTAAAGTAGTAGCAGGTACACTAAATAAAATGCTTAAAGTTGATGCAAATTCAACATCTTGTTTAGTGGTTTATCAGCCAAAAGCACCAAAGGGATTAGAGCGCTTCAAAAATGAAAAATAATGAAACGTTTGTCAGAATGTATAACCACATGGCTAATTAAATATGGAGCAGTTGAACAGGTAGACAGAGAATTATATGAGTATGCTGCTTATAGTTTTATTTTGTCTATATCACCAGTAGTTATGATAATAATTATTGGGAGTCTTATGGGGATACCGGTTGAGAGCATATTGATTATTATTCCGTTTATGTTCATCAGAAAATTTAGTGGAGGATTTCATTTAAAGCATGCATGGGTATGTATGATTTTTTCAAATAGCATACTGTTTATATGCGTGTATATGGCTGCTCATATTAAATATAGTAGTTTAACTGATATTATTATGATATGTGCAGCCGTAAGTTTGATGATTTTTAGTCCTATTGATTCTGAAAATCATTTATTAGATTTATCAGAGAAGAAAAAGTATAAGATTACAGCTACTATTATGGTAATAGCATTCGTAATCGTATATTGTTTGTTTTTGTTTACTAACCATAAAATATATGCGGTTTGTATTGCGGAAAGTGTGGTGCTAACTGCCTGTTTACAAGTTCCTTGTGTGTTGGGAAGAATAAAGTTGGCAGTTAAGCAAGCAAGAAGATAATGCTACATTAAACAAAACAGTGATGAGCATGATAAGAACCTTTGTGAATTGGAAATGAACTTATGCAACAAAGGTTCTTTTCATTTATGAGAGAATATGGAAGTGAAGTATATAAAAAACAACCAAAAATAAGTAAAAAACGTCGTTTGAGGTAAAAGGGATTGTAATATGAAATATCTTAAATATACTAATATACTAAAAATAATTATTTATGTTACCAATAAAGTACGTTAATTATATGATATCAGAGAAAGATACATAAATATTTAAGCTGAAAATAAACACCACTTCATATAGAAAAAGAAAGGGGTAAATATATAGTTAATAGAACAATGAGAGAAATAAAATTTATATATTTTGATGGCGAAAAAAGTTATCTAACCTGGTGTAAATTTGGATATATTGTCGCTGCATTAAAAAAAATTAAAAATACAAGGGTAGAAGTAATAGATATTAATTACTCAAATATAAAAGAAAAATGTACAAATATAAATGCTGGTGGATCTAGTATTATCTTTATGGCGGTTAAATATGGTACATATGCTATAGCGCAAGAAATGTTGGAATTATTAGATAATAGTCATCATATATCATGGTGTCACACATTACCTACTGAGTATCCACAGAAAGTATTGGAAGAAAATAAAAAAATAGATAGTGTAATCGTAGGTGAAGAAGATTATTCTGTTATTGAGTTATGTGAAAGAATAAATAGTAATGAAACATTGGAAGGGTGTAAAGGAGTAGTTTATAAAGAAAATGGAAAAGTTATACATAATGGAAGTAGAGAGTTGATTAAAAACATAGATATACTTCCTTTTCCAGATAGAGCAAGTTTTCCACATGATAAAAGATTTTTTCACGTGTTGGGATCTAGAGGATGTATGGGAAATTGTTCATTCTGTAATATGAATTCAAAATATAAATCAGAAAAGGGACAAAGATTTAGAACAATAGAATCAGTAATGGCGGAAATAGATATTCTAGTAGAAAAATATAATTGCAAGTATATCGGATTTTCAGATTCTACTTTTTGCGCTAGCAAAAAACAAAAATGCGATATTAGTAGATTGACGGAGTTATATACAGCTTTAAAGAAAAGAACGTATAAAATTAAATTCTTTATTAACTTAAGATCAGAACAAATTGATGAAGAATCAATTAAGTGTATAGATAAATTGAATGATGTTGGTTTGTGTAATGTATTTGTTGGGTTAGAAAGTTGGCTGGAAAAAGATCTTCGGTTATATAACAAAATTGCAAAAAAAGAAGATAATGTGAGAGCTGTTAATATTATTAATGATTATTGTAAAAAAAGAAACAAGAAAAACATACTAAATTTTGAATATGGATTTATAAATTTTAACCCATATTCAACCATTGAAGGCGTAAAAGAAAACATAACACTATTGAAGAAATTTGGAATAAATATTACTCCTAAAATTCTTTTAAGCCGAGTTGCGTTATACCATAACACTGGTATTGTTCAAGAAGCATCAAAAACAGGAATTGAATTAGAATCTGTAAATTTATATAAAAAAGAAATTGGATATAAGTTTTGTGATAAGAAAGTAGAACAGTTATATTCAATACTGGAATACCAAGTAAAGATGTTAGAAGTTTTTAATGATGAAAATTTTCCGATTTTATACAATATTTACCTTGAAACTTATGGGATAGATGAGACAGCCGATAAAGTAATGGATGCGTTTAATCGGTTTTATAATATGCAATCACAATATTTGTTACACGTTTTTTTCAGTGATTTGGGTGAAAAAATATATGAAAATGCAATTGATATAGACGATGTGAAGAAGGCGCGGCAGGAGTATGAAAAATTAATGATGAAAATTATAGTAAGGTTAAAAAGGGCGAATGAACTCATATATTATTAATAAGAAGGAAAAGATAGTATTATTTTTTGATGTTGATGGAACATTAGTGGGAGATGAAAATATTGAGTATTGTATATTGAATGAATACAGAAAAAAAGGAGTTAGCATTGGAATAGCAACGGGAAGAAGTCCTCTTAGAGCCAAAGAAATATTGAAAAATGAATGTTTTAATTATTATTCAATTTTGTGTGATGGTCAGATTTTGAAAAAAAAAGATATATATTATACGGTGAAGACTTTTTCAAAAAATGAATATATAGAGATGAAAGAATTTCTTAAATATAATACATTGTTTAGTGAAGAGTATGAAAATGGAATGATCTTTAACTCTAATAAAGCATATCGATTTTTTAAACTATCTAAGCTTTATAGCGAAATAACAGTTTTAGAGAATGAGAACGAAAGCATTTTAGATGTTCCGTTAATAGTGTGGGCAATATCGAAAGAGAAAAGGGATTCAGATAACTTATGCAATAAGATTAATATGTTATATCCGTTTGCAAATGCAACTATATATGGAAATTATTGGATTAAAATTGTACCTAAAGATATAGATAAAAGCTACGGGCTTCAACAGATTAATAAGTTGGATGTTAATAAAAAGGATATATATTATATAGCAGATGGCGTAAACGATATAAATATGATGAAAAATGTAACGCACAAAATTGCTGTAAAAAATGCGGATACAGAGTTGATAAAGCAATCTGGTTGTAGGCAACTAGATAAAAACTTACAAGATTATTTAAAAGAGGAGTTACTAAAGGAAATAGATGGATAATGATTTAAAAGAATATATGTTATATGAAGAGGAGTACCGGCATTTCTTAAAAAAATATCCAGATTATACCGAGGATGAAAATTCAATTAATATGAAATTTGACTATACGGTCCCTAAGGAATACTGTGAATCAATATCAAATAAATATGAAATTATGAAAAGAATAATTCGTGTGGAAGATGAAATACGAAAAATAAAGAAAGCAATGCTTTGGGTAAGTGTGAAAGTGGTTCTATCAAATAATGATAGTGAGAAAATAGTTAAACAAAGTAATATTTTAGAGATTATGGATGAAATTAATAGAGAAAAAAAGCGTACAAACTGTCTGAAAAATGCAAGGGTCATGACACAATTATTGTTATGCTCGGGTTTTAAGGCAAGAACAATAATATGTTTACCAATAGGTACTTTTTCCTATGATAATCACTGTCTTACAGAAGTTTATATAAATACATATGGAAAGTGGATTGCAATAGATCCGACTTATAATTTGTTTTTTTGTGACGACAATGGGGATTATATGTCAATTAAAAATATAAGGGATGCAATAGTACATAACAAAAAAATAAATCCAGTCTTTAATAAAATGTACGGTATTAGCAATAAAAATTCAATTCAGAATGTTTATTTAAAATATATGACAAAAAATCTTTTTAGATTTAGAACATATAAAGAGCAATTTGATTGGAATTCAAAAAGTGATGTAATGTATGAATTGGTGCCTCGAAATTATACCTTGAATAATTATTGTATTCAAGAAAGCAAATACAAAATAATTTTTACGACAAATGAAAAAAAGTTTTGGAGGGGATAAAATGTACAAAAAATCAAAATACACAAGTTATAGATTTAGTAATAAAGATCAGTCTTTGCTTATTTATAATTCAATAGTAGGAACAAGTTCATTAATTTGTATTGAAAAAGGAAATCAGGTTTATCAGGAATTGGAAAGTGGAGTGATAAATGAAAAAGGTCAATGGTTTAATATTTTGAAAGATAAAGGAATTATTGTTGAAAAGGAGACAGATGAATCAGACATTATTAAAGATAAGATGTGTGATGAAATATATGAAAAGGTTCTCAGATTGACGATTATGCCAACGGAAGACTGCAACTTTCGATGCAAATATTGCTACGAGGAACATAAGAAAGGAAGAATGTCAAAAGAATTACAGCAAGCTATTGTTAAATATGTTAGAAAAAATATTTTTAATTTTAGTAGAGTGGAAGTGAGTTGGTTTGGGGGAGAACCTTTGGAAGAAATTGAAATTATTGAGAATCTTTCATCACAAATAATAAATATATGTAAGAAAGCAAAAAGAGAATATAGGGCAGGTATTACAACTAATGGATATGATCTTGATTATCATAATTTTTGCAGATTATTAAGATGTAAGATTTATGATTATCAGATAACGATTGATGGGATAAAGAAAGTTCATGATGAACTCCGTGTTTTAAAAAATGGCGAAGGAACATATGAAAGGATAATGTTAAATTTAGAGCAAATAAAATCTAAATGCAATAAAAGATATTTTACCATAGCAATAAGAACTAACTTAACAAATTCATCAATAAAATATTTAGATAAATTCATACATGAATATAATATACGATTTAAGGGAGATACAAGGTTTAAGTTGTTTCCACATTTTGTAGAAAAATGGAATGAGGATAGATTTGACAGTTCTATAGAAGGTGAACTTATTGAAAACAATAAGCGCAATGATATATATGAAATATTGAATGAAAGTGATATTGAAAACTTAGATATATACTTAAATTTTTTAGACTCGTCTGGATTGTGTCCCGCTGGAAGAAAATATTCATATGTGATTGGAGTTGATGGGATTATATATAAATGTACAGAGGATTTTGAATTTGCAGATAATAAAATTGGTATAATGTTATCAAATGGAGAAATGAAAATAGATAATATTAAACATAGAAAATGGTATATGCATAAAGTTAATAGTTCTTGCCTAAAATGTAATAATTTGGGAAAGTGTCAGTCGAGAGAGTGCCCTAAAGCTAACATTATTACAAATAGTGTAAATTGCCCATATGACAAAGGGAAAGATATTATATTTGATATGATTGACAGAAGACATTTTTTGATTTTAAAGGAGAAAAACAATGGATAAAATAAAAAATGATGTTATAGAAGTATTAAATGAATTAGGAATTGAAACAGAAGATATCGGCGAAAATGATGTTGACTTAACAGAATTTATAGTAGAATCCATAATGTTTATAAGTTTTATTGTTGAATTAGAGGACAAGTTAGGAATAGAAATTCCTGAGGAATTACTCGATATAAATAGTATCAAATCGTTAAACACATTTTCAACTATATTAGAGGAACTTCTTAAATAGAAATTGGTTATAATTATTCTTTATTACATAGAATAATATAATAATATTTGAAAGGAGAAAATGATATGAAAAAGACACTTAAAAAACCTGAACTTCAGGTAAAAAAGAATGTAGAACTTTATCATGCAGAAGGAAACAACTGTAAATGTACAAGCAAATAAGGTTCTAAATTAAACTGGTCTAAAATCATATCAAGTATAATATAATTGCTATTTGGTATGATTTTAGGCTAAAAAGGAAGGAAAAAATGAATATCGCAATAATTGATAGTGGAACTAAAGATTATGAAAATATAACAAAGGGTTATAATTTTAGAGTGAAAGGTGATAATGAAATTATAATTGAAAATAATTTTCATGATACATATGGACATGGTACGGCTGTTTATTCAATAATAAAGAAAAATAATGAAGAATGTAATTATTATATTTTTAAAGTAATAGACCAAAATGATACGATTGATGAAAAAATTATTTGTACTGCGTTGGAGTATATATTTAATAATTTAGATATAGATATTATTAATATGAGTTTAGGCACAGTTAGTCTTAGCGATGACAGAATGTATAATATATGTAAAAGGTTATACGATAAAGGGGTAATTTTGGTTTCAGCTTTTGATAATGAAGGGGCAATTTCATATCCTGCGGCATTTGATTGTGTAATTGGAGTTGATGGGAGTGATCTGTGCAGAAAAGTAGATGATTTTATCTTTTATGAGGATAAAATATTAAATGTAGCAGCTAAAGGTGGAATGCAGAGAGTTAAATGGTGCGAACCAGATAATATAATAGTAAAGGGTAGTAGTTTTGCATGTGCTCATGCTACTAATAAAATTGTAAATATATATAAAAATGGTATTAAATCATTCGAGGAAATTTTAGAATACTTTAAATCGATTGCAATACAAATAATAGCATATGAAGAAAAAGAAGAAAAAGTTTTTGAGTATAAAATAGACCGGGCAGTAATTTTCCCATTTAACAAAGAAATGCACAATTTTGTTCGGTATCCAGAATTATTGGATTTTAAAGTTATGGAAGTATATGATACAAAGTATTCTTCAAATGTTGGAAGAAAAACGACAGATGTAATGATTGATAAATCAGTTAAAGAATATTGTATTAAAAACATTGATGATATTAAATGGGATTTATTTGATACGCTTGTTATTGGTCACACAGAGAAACTATTGTCTTATATAGGTAAAGAAAACATAGTTGATTCATTAATCAAAGAAGCGATTAATAGAGGTAAAAATATATATAGTTTTGATAGGATTGATAAGGCGGAGTATAAAAATGACAATATATATTTTCCAGCGGTAATTGATAAATATCTCCCACCACTTAGAGAAGGAAAACTATTCTATATTAATAAACCGGTTCTTGGAATTTTTGGAACAAGTTCTAAACAGGGGAAGTTTACATTGCAATTAGAATTGCGAAAACGGCTAATAGATGAAGGATATCAAGTAGGACAATTAGGCACTGAACCAAATGCATTGTTATTTGGGTTAGATTGTGTTTATCCTGTTGGATATAATAGGATGGTTTGTTTGGATGAAGAGGAACAAATAAGATATTTAAACTATAAAATGAATGAAATAGCTGATGGAAATGATCTTATTATTGTTGGGTCACAATCGGGAACTGTGCCATATGAATATAAAAACACATCATATTATACATATGAACAGGTAAATTTTTTGATGGCTACAAATCCGGATGCAGTGGTTTTATGTATAAATTATTATGACGAAATAAATTATATTAGGAGGAGTATCAATGTTATAGAGCAACTAGGAGAATGTAAAGTTTTAGGATTGGTAGTGTTTCCGATGATACCAGAACAAACTTGGAAGGGAATGTATGGGAAAAGGAGAAAGATAAGAGGAACCGAAGCAGAAGAAATAAAAACTATGATAATACGAAGTACTGGAAAAAATGCATATATTTTGGGTGATAGTAATGATATGAAAGAGTTAATGAATAAAATAATAGGTTTTTTTTCATGAGAAATAAGGAGAGATAATGAAATTAAGAGATATTTTAGAACATACAAAGTATTTATATAAAAAAATATTTAATTGGTTTCCATATGCAAAAGTGTTTTTTCCCATGACTATTATATTAGGTGTATTTTTGCCATTTTTTTCATCTGCTATACCTTCAATTATTGTTCAGATGTTAACTATACATATAGAAATTCGCATTTTTATTGCAATATTAGTTGGAGTCATTTTTACAGAATTTATACTGAAAGTAATTAGTGATTTATCAGAAAAGTGGTTGGAAAGATATATATTATGGAGTCGGAATGATAAGTTTACAGAACTGTTATTACATTCCATAATGAATATGGATTATGAAGAATTAGAAGCAAACAGATTACAGGTTACAATAAAAAATGCAAGAGAGTCAATTTCTAGTAATGAGGTTGGTGTCGAATTGATGATAAGGAGTGTTCCTAGCTTATTATGTGGATTGCTAGGATTAATATTATATGCGACTTTGCTTTTTCAGTTAGATATTAGTATCATCATAATTATTTTTTTGATGTGCGGTTTTAATATTTTTTTGAATAACAGGGCAAGAAAATTTTTAGAAATGCATAAGAATACTAATTCTAACATAGAAAGAGAAATAGACTATTTATATAGTAGGACTACGGAATATAAATATGCAAAAGAAATAGTAGTGTTCCAGCTAAGCAAATGGTTTCAAAAAAAATTTGAGGCAGTATATTTAAGAAAAAAAAATTATGAAAAAAAAATAGAAGCATCGTGGATAAAAATAGACATATCAGACGCTGTATTTGTTGCAATAAGAGATGGCGTAGCTTACTATTTGTTGATTTCACAAGTATTGAATGGAACAATGTCACTTGCTGTGTTTACCTTTTATTTGGGGATTGTTTCAGGGTTTTCAAATTGGGTATACCGAGTGATTAACGATACATCCAACCTTATTAGAGCAGATATATATGTTCGGGATTATATAAAGATTGTTGAGCAAAAAGATAATGAAAGCGCAGAAAGTATATATGAGTTGCACAGATCCATTCAGGAAAAAGGAGTGAATATAGAATTTAAAAATGTAAGCTATAAAGCACAAAATGGACAGAAGATATTATCTAATTTAAATTTCCACATTAATGCTAATGAAAAAATAGCAATCGTAGGAAGGAATGGAGCAGGAAAAACAACGTTAGTTAAACTATTATGTAGATTGTATTCGCCCACGGAGGGTACTATCTTAATCAATGGGTTTGATATTTGCAGATATAATAAAGAAGAATACTATAAACTTATTACTGCCGTTTTTCAGGATATCAATGTAATTGCTTTTACTGTAAAAGAAAATATTATTGGTTCAGCTGACTATGATGAAAATAGATTTGTTAAAAGTGCTAAGGAAGCAAATTTTTATGAGAAAATTCAATCGTTAAATAATAAAGAAAATAGTATATTAACTAAAATTATTGATAAGGAAGGAGTAGAGTTATCAGGTGGGGAAAAACAGCGATTGATGATGGCAAGAGCAATCTACAAGGAAGGAAGTTTGATAATATTAGATGAACCGACAGCTGCGCTTGATCCCATAGCGGAGAGTGAATTATATCAAGAGTACAATGAAATAGCTGAAAACAGAACGGCAATTTTTATTTCACATAGATTAGCGACAACAAAATTTTGTAGCAAAATTATCTTAATGGAAAAAGGAAAAATCGCGGATATTGGTTCTCATGATGATTTGATGGAGAATAATGAAATATACAGAGAAATGTATATTAATCAAAGTAAGCATTATAAAGAAACAAGCGCTGTGTAGGAGGTGTGTATGTTAAAAAAATACAATATAGGAAAAATAGTAAAGTTTTCTTATAATATTTCAAAAAAATTTTTTTATTTATCAATAATGAATGCTTTGATAGAAACAACATTGATGTATATAAATTTATTTTATGGAGCAGAGATTCTTGATAATCTTGCAGAAAAAAAGAATTTTAATGATATTACAACGCTTGTTTCTATGATGATTATATTTAATCTGATATTAACATTATGTAGAGCAGTTATTGGAAAAGTAAAAAATATTTCCGGAAAATTAATGGACTACAAATTAAAAGAGATGGTAGGTATGAAAACTACGACTCTTAAATATGATTACATAGAAAGCAATGAAGTGAGAGAAATGCTTGTTTCTGCGAATAAAGGAGTTCAAACAAGTGGGGGAATACAGTTTTTAAGTGAAGATTTCAGCATGCTACTCAAAGAGATTGTTACGTTAGTGTATTCGTTTATATTATGTGTTCAACTATTTTATAAGCATAAAGCGAATATTAGTGGATTCTTAGAAAAAATTATGAATTCTAGTTGGAGTATAGTTATTATATTTGGTTCGATTGGAATATTAATATACTTGACTTTTAGAAATACAAAAAAGCTATCTAGAATTTTAGACAAAGCCTTTCAAGACAATGTGAAAAATAATACTTTATTCAGCTACTATACAGACTTTATGAACGAGTATAAATTCGGAAAAGATATTAGATTATTTCAATTAGGTAAGTTAATAGATAAGAGGTTATTAGAATGCGATAAAAATATTGAGATGAATCAAAGAAAGCAAGTAAAGGCAACATTAATAAATAGTTATATTAACCGTGTTTATGAATTCTTTGTTGAAATAATTATTTATGCTTTCATAGGATTCAAGGCATTTTTAGGAATTATAACATTAGGCGAATTAACATTATATATAGGAGCATTCAAAAATGGAATTAATGCAGTTATGAATATAACAAGATTATATGCATGGATACCTATAAAATGTCAATATATGTCCTATTTTGTAAAGTATATTGAAAAAGGTGATGAACTTATTCAGAAAGATGAAGGAAAAAGTATTGAGAAGATTAAGAACATTGAATTTAGACATGTTTTTTTTAAGTATCCAAATTCTGAGGAATATACATTAAAGGATGTATCTTTTAAAATTAATGAAAATAATATTGTAACAATTGTTGGGACAAATGGAGCAGGAAAATCAACAATTGTAAAATTAATATGTGGACTATATGAGACTACAAAAGGTGAAATATTAATTAATGGAATCAATATAAATCAACTTAATGTTCGAAGGTATCTAGATCATATTGCTACTTTGTTTCAAGATTTTGAATTGTTTGCCTATTCAATTGAGGAAAATATTACATTTGGAAAGACTGAAACAGGTTTAAAATCTGACGAAGTATTTAAAGCTTTAAAGATTGATAAAATAATTGATAAGTTCCCAGACAGAGAAAGTACTATTATATCTAGTGATATTAGCCAAGGGGTAGAGCTTTCAGGCGGAGAGAAACAAAAAATTGCCTTAGGAAGAGCTATGTATAAGAATTCTTCAATGCTTATAATGGATGAGCCAACAAGTGCGTTAGATCCAATCGCAGAAGATGAACTATTGTCAGATATCGTAAATATCGCACACAATAAAAAAACAATATTATATGTATCTCATAGATTATCCAGTTGCAAAAAAAGCGATAAAATTTTAGTGATGAATAAAGGGGAGCTTGTTGAAGTTGGCAATCACGAGGAACTAATGCAATTAAAAAGAGAATATTATAGATTATGGAGTACACAGGCTCAATATTATATTTAAATCTTTACATTGCCTATACAGGTAATTAGTGATTACATTTATCTTATAGGGGATATTTAAATAAAACTCTATCAATTGACAATTATTTATTAATATATGTTTTGTAAAAAAAGATATTATAAAGCAGAATTAAGTAAAAGTATTAGGAGAAGTTTGAAACAAATAAGTAGAATACAGCCAAGAAACAAAGGGGATGGCAAATAAACCATCTTATGTGGTGCTTTAAAAAGTAAATATATACACAACACCTTCAAGTAACAGAAACAGTATTAACTTTGTTGGTGTAACCTCGTTCTTTAAGTAGATTAAGTGCCTGTGAAACAGTAAAAAATTTTCCTTATTCGTAATGCGCGATTCAAGAAATCCTTCTGCTGTATAAAGTTTTAAGTCTGTGAGTATGTATTAGATAGAGGTAAGGATTATATGACAGATTGCAAAGAAAGCTTTCTTGCGACTACGACATATATTCATTCGTCGACAACGACTGATGAATTCAGGATGTCCCTTGAATTTGATTAAATTATGGTTGCATTGAATGTTGTGAGACAACATTCGCCCCATGACACGAGACTTTTAGCAGCGATGAAGACAGGTATATAGTCTCCGATTTCTGGGAGTGCCTGAATAGCAGTAAATGAGTTTTTATCGAATTCCAGTACGATTATTATAATATTAAGGACGCTTTTGTATTTATCACTGAGACGAAAGATGTCTATATTTCTGCCTGATGTTTTTCTAATTTATTGATGAGATTAAGACACTGTCTAAGCTTCACAGTTTGTTCCGTAGATACAGCACCATCAACAGTAGCATGTATTTTTTATTGGAGTTTACATTTGTCATATACAAAAGATGCTACATCAAAAGTTATTTCAGGATGTTGTAAAATATGTTCTGCATTAGAATGAGATAATTTACCAAATATATACGAAAAACATTATCTAACTTTAAATTAGATATAGTAAGACAGTTATGAACTCGATTCTTCTCAACGGTAATTATATAAGTGAGTTTGAAACGGTATCTTACTAAATTTCTTGATTCACATATGTCAGCAGATGTGATAAAGGATAGTTTAAACATTACGCACATGTATAAATTACAAATCCACCTGATATCGTTACAATCCGTCTTGTTGCATTTGGGGGCTCGATATATTTGGGGTGAGAAAGAGTAACTCAAATGTTATTCATTTATAAGATATTGAAAATAGGGATTCAATACTTATCAGTAGATTCTATACAGACATCAGTACAAGTGTATTTGATAGTCTAGTTACACAACTCTTGCGAAGCTTTTGTAAAATAAGAAAAGCGAGCTTGTTTATATTTTGTATGATTGTTGGAAACAGTAATATCAATGTAGGCATAGACTCGGGTTTGGCGAACATTAAGTCCATGACAGTTATTTTGAGAATTTTAAAGACAATAAAATAACCATCTGCTGATTTATAATTATAAAACTGACAGTGACTGGTCATCCGGCAAAATCGAGTCGACTTTGGAAGAGATAAGTTTACATGATATGGTTATCTGCTACTCATTGATGTCTTAACGAATGACCGACAATATTTAAAATGTGAGGTCGATGCTATACAGCACTGCCATTTATCTTCATATGTTTTGTAGTGTGTCGGTCTTATAAGGAGATAATATCAGAAGGAAGATAGAATAGAAAAGCGAAAGTTAGTCAATATGTTTCATGACATATTGAGTCTTTTGCAGAAAGGCGGATTATAAAAATGAAAAAATTGGAAATAAAGCCATTTGATGATTTTTGGCTTAATTGTGGATTTAATAATAATTTTAGTATATTAACTTCATACAACAAAAAATATAAAGAATTAGCGTACCTAAACGGTTATAAATATCAAGCCTATAATGAATGGTCACCAAAGCATATAGCACTTAATAATTCAAGTAGAATACAGGATGATATTATTGGACAAGTTATCTGTAAAGAGTACTTTTTAGTTGAGTATTCAGAAAAAAATGCAAATAATTTAATTAATATGCTTCATGATAATAATATAATGATACGGGTTGACTTATATAACTGGTTACCCAATAGTTCATCATGGCATAAAGAACATAATTATCATTATTCTCTTTTAAGTGATTATGATGAAGCCAAACAGGAAATTGTGATAATAGATGATGATAATAGAGGATATGGTGTGAAAAGTATACCATATAAAAGATTTTTGAAATGTATTAACGATGAAGAGAGCAATATTACAGGTTATATAATACACATTAAAAATGAGATTGATTACGAATTGAATATGAATGATGTTTTATATCATGCAAATATTTTATTGGATAATATAGATTTTTTTTATAGAGAAAACGATTTTTGGAAAGTTCAAGTCAATGAAAAAGGAGAGAATTTATGTAAATTCTATGCATTTGAAGTATTTAAAATTGAGAATAGACAAAAAGCAAATTTGGAATTAGTAAAATGCTTATATGATAAGAAATATATTAATAAAAATATATATGAATATTTAAAAAAAGAATTTATATATTTGAAAATAGAATGGGAAAGAATTAAGAATATTTTGCTAAAAGATTATATGTATTCAGCTAATAATGTTGCTACAAATATAGACAAACTGAATCTCTTAAAAACTAATTGCATTAAGAAAGAGATAGAAATTTGGAAAAAATTCAAATGCTTGTAGCATAACACTATTTTACAAGAGAAAGGAAGAGGTACTATGAAGGAATATGTTTGTGTATGGAAAGATGAATTTGATAGCAGCAATAAAATTGACTTAGATAAATGGGAATTTTCTGTAGGAGGTCATGGATGGGGAAATGGAGAGTTGCAATACTATACTGATAATCGGGATGAAAATATAATGATTTGTAATAATAAATTGGTTATTCGTTCAAATTATGAGAGCTGGCAAGGCAATCAATTTACATCTGCAAAAATAATAAGCAAAGAGTCATGGAAATATGGAAAAATACGAGTGAGAGCTAAAATTCCATTAGCGGTGGGAACTTGGCCAGCAATTTGGATGTTGCCGATTTCATATGATGGAACAAATTGGCCGTACTGTGGAGAAGTTGATATTGTTGAACATTTTGGACACACTAGAGGCGAAATCTTTTTTAGTTTACATTCAGGTGAATACAACTTTTATAAAAACAATAAATTTCATAAAAGAATTCAAATAAATGAAAAAATTAATAATTTTAATATTTATGAACTAGAATGGAATGAGGAATCAATGATTTTTTCAGTAAATGATAAAGTATGTTATGTTGCAAAAAAAAGTGAATGTAAAAATTTTAACAGTCAGGAATGGCCATTTGATAATCATTTTAGATTAATCATTAATTTAGCAGTAGGTGGTTATGAAGCAGGTAAAAAAGGTATTGATATAGATAAATGGCCTCAGGACTTTATTATTGATTATGTACATGTTTATCAACAGAAATGAAAGTAATAGCCAATAAGGTTGTAGTAAATTATATGGGGAAAATGAAATAAAATTTCGTAATTTAGTTTATAAGCTTATGAATTAATTCTAGATACAATGAAGAATTAAAAAAAAGTGTATGATAATTAATGAGTTATATAGTTGTATTGATACCTAATTGGGATAAAAATCATATATGTAATTAATTGATTAATATTAAGTAGAACTATAGGATAAGCATGTTAAACAAAACTATTCGCTTTTGTCGTAAAAAACGGGATAACAAATCGTTTAATTATATAAATGGAGAGTTTTTAAAATTTAAATGCAATAAGCGCAAGCTTATATTGTTAATTTAAGATGTTTGATTAATGAATGGATATTTCGATGCAATAGTATGTACTTTTGAGAATGTTCAGCATATGCCTTATAATCATCAAAAATATCAGGGATGGAACGGTGGTAGCTTTTGCAAATAGGCAAAGAATAGCGGTGAAAAATACATATCAGGTTGTCTATGGTATCCTTACCTCTAAATCAGTGGAGTAACAGACTTACTGTAATTGTATGGGACATTTAAAACTGGTAGACAAATATTTTACAGGATAGTTGGAAGACATAGCTAAAAAGTAATTGAGCTGTACATATGCTCTCAATTATAAGAGCATTGGCTGTCAGAAAATAAATTTTAATCTACATCAAATAAATATGACATTATCAGGGGCTGATTATTACAGGAGATAACAACTGCCAATGACAAACCAAAATACAATCAATAAATTGATGGAAATGTGTTTGTTTGCAACGGTAGATGCGTTTCGGAACCAATTAACTAATACAGGAATGACAGATACTTCTTTTAATGAGTAGAGGGGAATGTTGGTCGATATCTAATATACATGTGGTAAAACAAATGTCCTGCATGTTTAGTCAAAAGAGCAGAATTAGAACAGTAGGATGTTAGTGGAATGGATATCAACTATACTTCTGGACAAAAGACTAGAAAATTTCTGACAACAAGACTTTTCACCTACTGAGCATTGTAACTTATTTATTATCAGTACAACAGGCAGTGGCAAAATCTATATGGCATGTGATTTGGGTATGAAAGTAGGTAAATGGTGTTCCGTTACCAAATATGTTCGACTGATAGATTTACAGTCGTTTTAGAAATGTATCGCAATGATAGGACATATAAGGTTATGGCGAAATATGCCAATCCAATATTGCTTATTCCAAACTAATGGCTGTTGCCGAAAACAACGATTGATAAGAACAGCTTGGTGGAGTGGATTTAACACTTGTATATGTAATTTTCGACAGCAGTGTTCTTGATGCATATAAAGTCATTATTGAAAGTATTGACCTATCTAAGAATATTTCAATGAGAGAAGTCTATGGCATGAATAAATCTTTAAGCAGGTAAATTTGCAGTTGCAACGGCTAACTAAGGTGATTTCCTAGTCTGAACTGTTGATTTCCAATAATTTGGACTAGCGATTTCGTTGCACCGTGATATTTAGGTATTTAAGGATTTTGTTTTAATTTAACGAACGTAAATTTGTAACTGAACAATATGAAATGATACTTGACTAATCGAACAAATGTTCTTACAATATATTGTGTCGCTACTAATAATGTGCTAAACAGTATAAATGTTCAGTTTGACGTTCCCTTTTGACTGACATTCTAATGAGAGGTTGTGGTATGATAAGTTGTTGTATGATTATAACCTCTAAAATGGAGGTGTTAGTGATTGAAGAATATGATTCAGATACGTTGTGTGAAATGCAAAAAGAGATTATTTGATTATTCATCTGGCGAATTATCTATTGCAATTAAATGTAATCGTTGTGGAAGAGTTCTAAGATTTAAAAAATGTACTGAAAAATATTTAAAAAAATGTTCTTTACATGGACAAATATATATATAAAATTGAATAATAAGGTCCACCTGATAAGGGCATGCGGTTAAACATATATATGTGACCGTAGGAGCACCAGAGACGCAGGGGAAAGATATCAGTTTATTAACTGACTTTCTCTTTGCGTCTTTTTTTTGTACGTAACTGAACTTCAGATAAATGATTAGTAATTAGTTTTTTTCTACCTGAACTGGTATCTGCCAGGAAAGGAGAAAGAAATAATGAACTATAACGTAAAAGAAAGCGGAAAAAGAATCAAAGAATTAAGAAAGGCAAAAGGTTATACACAGGAGAGCTTTGCCGAAGAGCTAAATATATCCCATAGAACCTACAGTGGAATAGAATTGGGAAATCATAGCACAACCATAGAGACCTTTGTAGAAATGGCATCTATTTTGGATACAACATTAGATTATTTAATAATAGGAAGGAATAGTAGTGAATTATTAACTGACGTTCCAGAAGAAAAGAAAGAATTAGCAATGAAAATATTAAAAGGAATTCTGGAAAATATATAAACTACGCATATGATACGTAGTTACTACGTATGAAACCTCATAAAAATGAGGATTTAAAAGTTGTAAAGTTTAATTGTGATTAAGAAACGTGCACATTGATTAGTCAAATAATATGAAAGTAGGTATATAGATTTATGTGGAAAATTTTTGATGGAAAAGAAGTTGCAAATGGAGTGATATTTATCAAGTCACAGAAGGATTTTAACACGGTAATTGATGTTACAAAACGCATCGGATATGAATGTAAGAAAAGACTCCTAAATGTGAATTACTGGTTTTTAGATGCAAGTGGTGAAACAGGAGTTCAGAGAAAAACTATTAATCAGTTTTTAGATGAAATGGCAAATAAGAACATTAACCTTATTGTATTAAGAACATTAAATGACATAAGTGATGATCCTATTGAAAAAGAAGCATTTCTTTCTGTAATGAAAGAAAACGAAGTAGGAGTTTATCTTTTGGATGAGGGATGTTTTGCAACAGTCAATTACGATTATGAATGTTAAGGAATATCAGAAAGTAATTTATCCCTCAGAGGTTGTTGTTTATGACTCATCGGGCAGGCGAGTAGTTGCCTGTCCGACAGAGCAGGAAGCGGATGAGTACATAGAGGAAAAGGTAAAGTGAAATATGAAGGTTGGAACGTCGGATCTATTATCCGGCAGTTAAGAAGAGATAAGAATATGACAATAGATGAGCTTAGCGAAGCTGTTGGAAAAAGTGTTTCTCATATTACGCAAGTGGAAGAGGGAACCAGAAGAATTAGCATAGATTTGTTATATGCATTGGTAACGGAATTAGATACGGATGCAAATACAATTCTTGCTATACAAAATAAACAGGGAAACATATCTGTTGATGAAGAATTAAGAAAACTCTCACCGGAAATGAGGACATATTTCAGTCAGCAGTTTGTACAAATGATAAAGGAAATACCAAATTAAAAGGAGAAAACAATGAGTAAAAGAAAGAAAAGTATAAATGTGATTGCATACTTATCTGTAGCAAATGCAACAGATAAAAATGTGGATTGGAAAGAAGAAAAACAGCTTAGTTACATTAGTGAATATGCTAAGGCACATAACTTGAGAATTATTAAGATTATGCACAAAAACATTATGGGCTGCAGTGTTGTAAATAGAGAAATAAAAAACGAAAAAGCAGACGGAATTTTAGTATGCAATATGGCAGCAATTTCACAAAATATAGAAGATGCCTATCAGAAAATAGGAAAAGTTATTCAGGCAGGAGGGCAGATAATAACAGTTGACGAAGGAAAATTAAATTTACAGCTCAAGAGGAGGGAAAAGGTATGAAGCAAATTATTAGAGGAGATGTTATATATGTGGATTTAGGTCAACATCCGAAAACTTCGATACAGTCAGGTGTTCGTCCGTGTGTAGTAGTAAGCAATAATAAAAATAATAAGTTTTCAAAAAACATAAATATATGTCCTTGCACAAGCAGAGTACCAAAGAAAAAAATTATAACACATATATTGGTTACACCAAAGGATGTGAAAGGATACTTTGAAGAAGAATCATTATTGTTAGTAGAACAAATTACAGTTGTGGCAAAAAAGAAAATAATAAGTAAAGTTGGGCATATTCCAGAAACATCAGAAGTCATGAAAAAAGTGAATGACGCAATAATAAAACAGCTTGGAGTTGATATGTAATGGAGATTCAACATAATGAAAAATCAAAAGAACTAGAGTTAACAAAAAAACTGGCTGTTTTAGGATGGATAATGAGAAAAGAATACATTTCAATGGATGAATATTCAAGAATTAAGAGAAAACTGATGAATGAGTATGACATAGTAAGTTTTTAAAGAAGAGCCGACATTTTATGTTGGCTTTTCTGTAGGTTTGTTCATATTTAAGTTTATATATATACTTAAGAAAATTACAAAAAGGAGGTCACAAAAATGGATGTCAAGGTTATTAAAGCGAGTGATGAACCTGTTATTAGAGATAGAAAATTTGAAGGAAACGCATTTGAATTTAATAGGAAAAGAGTGGCGGCTTATGTTAGGGTAAGCACAGATGATGAAGAACAGCTAAATAGTTTTACGTCACAAAAGCAATATTATCAAGAAAAAATATCTCAAAGTAAAGAATGGATTTTAGTTGGCATTTATGCTGATGAGGGAATTACAGGAACTAAAACAAAAAAGCGAGATGATTTTTTGAGAATGATTAACGATTGTATGAATGGAAAAATAGATATTATACTTACAAAATCAATATCAAGATTTTCAAGAAATTTAGTTGATACCATACAATATGTTAGAATGCTTAAAAGTAAAGGCGTCACAGTTATTTTTGAAAAAGAAAATATAAATACTTCAACGATGGAAAGCGAGATGCAATTAGCTTTATTATCAACGCTTGCTCAGAATGAGGTGGAATCCTTATCGGCTAATGTAAAAATGGGAGTCAAGATGAAGATGAGGCGTGGAGAATTAATGGGATTTAATGGTTGCCTTGGATATGATTATCATAAAGAAGACAAGTCTATTACAGTTAATGAAGAGGAAGCTGAAACAGTGCGGCTTATATTTGATTTATATTTGTCAGGTATGGGAGGAATATCAATTGCCAAAGAACTAAAAAGACAAGGCAGATTGAATAAAAAAGGAGTTTGTAAATGGAGTGATAGTGGTGTAATAGGAATAATAAAAAATGAAAAGTATAAAGGAGATTTGTTATTAGGAAAGACATATACTGTTGATCCAATCTCAAAAAGACGTCTGGAAAACAGAGGTGAAGAAGACAAATTTTATATTGAGAATCATCATGAGCCTATAGTATCAAGAGAGGTTTGGGATAGAGCACAGGAAATAAGAAAAGGTAGATACAGAAGTGCGGTAAATAATGACCCTGTAATACGTATAAGAAATAATAAAATGCATGCTCTCAGTAGTATGTGCGAATGTGGTTTTTGTGGAGAAATTTATACAAGAAGAATACATCATCAATCAAGAAGTACATTAAAACCAGTATGGAAATGTTCAAATCAAACAAGAAATGGAATAGCAACGTGTGAGCATAGTAGGGCAATTGATGAGTCAATAATAGAAAATTCTTTTTTAGAGATGATGAGTTTAATGGCAGATAATTTTGATGATGTATTAGACAATTTGTTGGCAACTATTGAAGAATCTTTAAACAGTGATGACTGTGTAAATAAGTTAAAACGCATAGATAAATCGTTGGCAAAGCAAGAGGATAAACGTAATAAATTGACCGATATGATGTTGGATGATAAAATTAATGAAGAAGCCTACAATAAAAAATATGAAGAGTTGTCATACAATATTTCAAAGTTAAAAAATGAAAAGAGAATGCTAACAGATAATAATTTGAATCAAAAAACTATCAAAAACCGAATGTGTGAAATTCGTAATAATATAAAAGATGCAAATGTATTTAATGAATTTGACAGAGTTGTTTTTGAGAGCATTGTAAAAAAAGTTATAGTAGGCACGGTGCTCGATGATGGTACAATAGAACCATATAAACTAACATTTGTTCTGAAAGGAATGAGCGATGTTGAGGTAACATGTAAATAAAATAAACATTTAACTAGGAGGACTGGATATGAGTAATCTGGAAGAACTAGAAGTAAAAAATGTTTGTTCTTTATCTTGTGACGCCCCTACTAATATGTGTTCTTTACTTGGGGACCACACATGTAGAGTGCGTGGTTGCACTACATCGGGTCGATATGTAAGAATCCTTGA
>ERZ827516.965-NODE-965-length-28385-cov-3.736251_pt1 | contig 28385 bp, 19 predicted proteins | sample MGYA00519703_ERZ827516 | MGnify/ENA primary metagenome ERZ827516 (study PRJEB31778, sample SAMEA3449337) | human gut metagenome | biome: human gut; feature: human-associated habitat; material: faeces | place: United Kingdom | collected 2010/2012 ...
CATGGGGATGGAAGACCCCTATCATTATCGAAACAAGGCACAGTTTCCGGTAGGAAAAAATAAAGACGGAAAGATCATCACAGGCTTTTATGCAGGAAGAACCCACTCCATCATTGATAACCGAGAATGTATTCTGGGAGTGAAACAGAATAAAGAGGTTTTGGACCGTGTGATCGGACACATGGAAAAATATCATGTACAGCCCTACGATGAGGCCACGGGAAAAGGTCTTGTACGTCATATTATGATTCGTTACGGCTTCCATACAGATGAGATGATGGTCTGTCTGATCTTAAACGGAGATAAGATCCCTGCAGAAAAGGCTCTTGTGGAATCACTCTGTGAAATTCCGGAAATGACCAGCATTACCATCAATGTTAATAAAAAACGGAACAATGTGATCCTGGGTGATCAGCTTCGCCTCCTTTATAACGGACAGCATCGGAGATATTTCCTATCAGATCTCTCCCCTGTCCTTTTTCCAGGTCAATCCCATCCAGACCGAAAAACTGTATGGAAAGGCTCTGGAGTACGCCGGCCTTACGGGAAATGAAACTGTCTGGGATCTGTACTGCGGAATCGGAACTATCTCCCTGTTCCTGGCCCAGAAAGCAAAATTCGTCCGCGGCGTGGAGATCGTACCACAGGCCATTGACAATGCAAGAGAGAATGCGAAGCTCAATGGCATTGAGAATGTAGAGTTTTTTGTCGGAAAAGCAGAGGAAGTGCTGCCGAGAGAGTATGAGAAGAATGGCGTTTATGCAGACGTTATCGTGGTAGACCCGCCACGGAAGGGCTGTGATGAGGTACTTCTGAATACGATCCTTAAAATGAAGCCGGAGAGGGTTGTGTATGTGAGCTGTGACAGTGCGACACTGGCGAGGGATCTGAAGGTGCTGTGTGCGGAGGATTATGAACTGGTGCGGGTTTCTACTACTGATATGTTTCCGCAGGGAGTCCATGTTGAGACTGTGTGTTTGCTGTCAAGAAAATAAAATCAAGTGCTGAAAAGCGGCGTATTTCCGGGCTTTTTGTAAGGTTGGTATCATCAGAGAAGCCTTGCGGAAAGCTCGGTTTTATTATATGGAAACATATCTACTTTTCGGTCTGATTGGAGAGAAATTGAGTACCGGAGAATAGCGGTAGGGTTTAGGCTGTGGATTAGATGTCAGAGGTTGTGGTACTAGGATTGTTGTCAGAGGCGACCGCAGTTTAAGCCACTCGATACTAAGAGGCAGACTTGGCAGTGGAATAGATGATATGGAAGGAGGAAGATACCGTTGGGGAGAGCAAAGAAAAAAAGAGTAGCAAAAAGAAGAAAGCGTATGTTTAACAGAAACTCTATAAGAGCAAAAATGGGGAAACCTGTATTTTTCACTTTGACTCACTGCAATAAAAAGATGAGTGGTATCTCGAATAAATACAATTATAAAGCGAATATGCATAAGCTTTGCTTTGTAAGTGCACGTTTTTATAATGTAAAGTATCAGGCCTCTATTATGACTGATTGTAATTATCGAGATGCAAATATCATTGGAGTGGATTATTTCAATTGCAACATGCGTGAAACATCATTTAAAAATGCACGATTAAAGAATGTAGTATTTTTTAATTGTAATCTCAAAGGCGTGGATTTTGCAGGAACTCAATTTGATGATGTTACATTTATTAGTACAAATCTGCAGGAGCCAAAAAACCTTAATCTTGATAATCCGGGAATCAGAATTTTACGTACTTATAGGACGATTAATATTGATAGATTAGTTGAGGACAGATTATTAGTATTGGCGAAGAATAAGTCGATATTTAATGCTAAGGTACTTCATGTGAATAAGAATAAATTAAATCAATGGACGATTGGCTTAATTTATGACAAGTATGGTATCGATGGAATAGACACACTTAGTCGGATTCTATGCAAGAAAGAAAAGTGGAATAATATGTACACTGTCTTTTCGTATATGTTGCTAATTGAAAATTGGAATAAAAAATGATATAATAATTAAGTCCTGCTCCGGAACCAGTGATGGTGTATGCTAACTTGTATAAATGAGGACACATAACATTAGCAAGTATTCGAGGAGGGATGTCTATGATTAGTAATATCTTAACGGTTTTATCTTTTGTTGTATTATTGTTGAGCTCTATAATTGATTGTAACTTCCTATCCCGATTACTCGGGGTTTCGAGCAAATAATAAGTATTTTCACCCTCTTAGGCAGTTTTGTCTCGGAGGGATTTTTTTTACAAATAATTCACAAAAAAGTATTGCTTTGCCATCAGGGCAATGTTTTATAATGGATTGTGTCAGGAGGTGGTGTAGTGGGATACAAAGTTAAATGGGTAGAAGACCATCTTGGAATTTCGCGTAAGGCATTACGTAACTATGAAAGACTTGGTTTAATGCCACCAAATAAAGGTGGAAAATATCGAGATTATTCGGATGAAGATATTGACCGTATATGGAGTATAAAACTTCTTCAAGGTGTAGGGTACTCGTTAGCAGAAATTCGCGAGCTCATGGATAATCCAGAAGCAGATTTTTATAAATCAATCTCAGAGAAAGTTGTTGAGCTTGAAAGAAAACGAGATGACATTACAAATTTCATAGAATTTGCGAAAACCATCAAGCTTACAGGTCGAGTTCCAACCACTAAAGAAGTGGGTAGCATTAGGTATTCCGAGTTCATGGAGTATTCAAGGGAAAATTGGAACTTTTATATTGAACCAAAAGCGGCTTCCTATTTAGATGCAATGGAATTAACACAGAATGCTAATGAACAGGAACTTTCTGAAATTGATATTGACAGATTAGAGTCTCTTGCAAATTTGATGAGGGATTATAAGGAAATGCAATACACATATACGATAAATGCCTACTATCAAATATTATCAAGAATGAAGTCACTTGACTTTAACAGTGAAGCAGTACAGACTGTGGTTGAACAGTTGTTCTGTTTTCTTTCAGAGTGTGATACAGCTAAGGAAATTGGAGAAAAATACATACCTGTTTTCTTTTCAAAATTTACAGCACCATTTTTCTTAGAGGGAAGTGATATTGGAGAAATAAACATTGCTACATATGGAAGAGAAGGGGCTGAATTTATTGCAAGGGCTATAGCTTTCTTTGGAGGCTTTGATTCTCTAGATGATTTATACGAACTGTAAGGAATGGAGGAAAAGAAATGCTTGTTTTAGGAATTAACAAAATTTTGAATTGGTGTCAAATTATTTCCGGAGGCAGAACATATACTTGTCCGACGAAGCTGATTGACGGAAAGTTGGTTTTTCATTTCAAGAAAGAATGGCATAGTGTGGCAGAGTTTGTTTCTGACCATGCGGAGGAACTTGTTTCAGAAGGCGGTAAGATTTTCTCTCGCCCATTCAAAAAGTAGGAGGTAATTGTTATGAGATGTGCAAATTGTGGAAATGAAGATGAGAATACTCTATGGGACGAGGGAGGTACAATTTATTGTTCTCGCTGTACTCATAGAACGAGAACCTCTGATGGAGAAGAGGACTTGGTTGAATGCCCTCATTGTCATGAGATGAGAGATAGCAAGGCATATTATTGCAGACATTGTAATATGCCGTTCTAACAGAGGAAGGTGAAAAAATGACCAGAGATGAACTTAAAGAACAGATTGATGAGTTGATGAGAGAGTATGCTGATGAAGAAATTGATGGTGCTACATACTCACAAAGAATGAAGGAGTTAACCACAACAGCTCAAAATGAAAACGATGATTGATAGAAGGGAGAAAGTGTATTATGACAAAAAGTGAAGCAGAAATTTTTATTGATGAAATGGAATCAATAGGTGATGTTTGGACAGTGGAGCAGGTTATGGATGTGTATGGGAATGTCACATTAGAAATGGCTTTAAAAGATCGTAAGGCATCAGTGGGAACATTTATGAATATTATAAGTGCTGTAATTCAGAAATAACTCTTGATGTTATTATTTCTGTTGGCTATCGTGTAAAATCAAAACGAGGAATACAGTTCAGAATCTGGGTAACCGGGATTCTAAAAGAATACATGAGAAAAGGTTTTGTCTTAGATGACGATCGTTTGAAAAATCTGGGTGGTGGTGGATATTTCAAGGAATTATTGGAGAGAATCCGTGATATTCGTGATATTCGTGCATCCGAGAAAGTGTTTTATCGTCAGGTACTGGAAAGTTATGCAACGAGCATAGATTATGATCCGAAAGCGGAAATATCCATTGTATTTTTCAAAATGTAGTTGCCAAGAATTATGGAGCGATCTGCTTGATCAGTATGCCAAATATCATAAAACACTGCACTTTGATCAAATCAATTAAGTCCCCTGAAACATACCATGTTCCTTATACAGAAGTCGTAAGCTGTAAATTCCAAAACGATGCAAATTTGGGTGGGCACTGCAATGTTTTCTGACATATGCAGGATAGTAGATTGACTGGGAGAAAAAGAAAATTGCTTAACAGCTTTTCAGATCAGGTGATGCTGCATAAATCCTCAAATACTCCTTGCAATAAAAAAATACAGCAATTATAATATAAATACAAAAGCCGGATGCGGAGGCTGACTTCTGAAAACAAAGAAAGGAAGTATAAAATGGCGAAAATTTTAATCAGTCCGTCCAAATATTTACAGGGTGCGGGAGAAATGAAGAATCTTGGAACTTATGCTGCAAAGAGCGGAAAAAAAGCGTTGGTTCTGATCAGTAAAGGCGGATATAAAAGAATCGGTAAAACGATCGAAGAGAGCTTTGCTGAGAGTACCTGTGAGGTGGTTTTTGATTATTTTAACGGAGAATGCTGTAACAGTGAGATTGATCGTCTGGTAAAGATCGTAAAAGATGAGCAGTGTGATCTTACCATTGGTATTGGTGGAGGAAAGATCTTTGATACAGCGAAGGCAGTTGCATACTATGCGGGAACACCGGTATTTATCTGTCCGACGATCGCATCTACAGATGCCCCTTGCAGTGCTTTGTCTGTTATTTATACAGAAGAAGGAGTTTTTGAAAAATATCTGTTTCTTCCGGCGAATCCGAATCTTGTTCTGATGGATACAGATATCATCACCAAATCGCCGGTTCGTCTTACTGTGGCTGGTATGGGAGATGCACTGGCAACATATTTTGAGGCAAGGGCATGCAAGAGAAGCGGAGCAACTTCCTGTGCAGGAGGTAAGACAACAGAGGCTGCCATGGCACTGGCTGAACTTTGTTTTAATACCTTGATGGATGAGGGCGTAAAAGCTAAGATAGCTCTGGAAGCAGGCGTATGCACACCGGCAGTTGAGAAAGTGATTGAGTCTAATACACTTCTTTCTGGAATTGGTTTTGAAAGTGCAGGACTTGCAGGTGCACATGCGATCCATAACGGATTTACTGTACTGGAAGAATGCCATCATATGTATCATGGAGAAAAAGTTGCATTCGGAACCATCACACAGCTGGTACTGGAGAATATTCCCCAGGAAGATCTGGAAGAGATCATCTTATGGTGCATTGAAGTAGGACTTCCTGTTACTCTGGCAGAGCTTGGAGCTGGGAAGGTAACGGATGAGCAGCTTATGGAAGTTGCCACAACTGCATGTGCGGAGAATGATACACTTCACAACATGCCATTTGAAGTTACACCGGAAACTGTATTTGCAGCAATCAAAGCGGCAGATGCATATGGAAGATATTACCTGGATGAGGAATAAACAGATAAAAAGTAAATAGCTGATATAAAAATTGCAATCTGCAGAAACAAGAGTTATCAAGTATTGTTATCCTGCAGGTTGCTTTTTTTTATGTATGGCTGTAATATAACAGAAAGATCAGTAAATATTGGAACAGAAAACATACGGAGGAATATTTGTGGCAAAAAAACGAAAACCCAAAATGGAGCTTCGATATTATAAGATGCCGGAGGGGAGCCCCATCCTTGCATTGCTTGGACAGAAGTGGGTTCAGAATTATGGGAACGATATCGATTATCTCCATTTTCATAATTATCTGGAAATCGGATTCTGCTATGAAGGACAGGGATTTATGATACTTGGAGAGGATAAGGTACAGTTTCATGACCGGGATTTTACGGTGATCCCATCCAATTATCCACATACCACAAACAGTGATATTGGAACTATCAGCCGCTGGGAGTATCTTTTTATTGATGTAGAAGGATTCCTGGATAAATTTATTAATAATTCGGTAAAAAAAGAAAAAATCGTTCAGCGGATCAACTCCAGATCGCTTTTTCTGAATGAAAAAGAAAACCGATCCATGGCAGGTAAGATCCTTAAGATCCTGGATATCATGCGGGATGGAGAGGAATTTTATCTGGAAGAAGCTAAGGGAGTTTTGGCATCGCTTCTTGTGGAAATCGCAAGGATAAACCGGGATTCAAGCGAAGAACGTTGCAGCGAAGGCAGAGGAAAAGTCATGGATATGATCTCCAGGTTCCAGGATTATATTTCTGATCATTACATGGAGGATTTTCGTATTGACGAACTGGCAGAATACTGTCATATCAGTGAAACTCATTTGCGCCGGATATTTACGACTTATATGAAGATGAGCCCGCTGGAATACATTAATACGATCCGTATCCAGGCGGCCTGTGATTATCTGAAAAAAACAGATCAGCCAATTGCAGATATAGCACATAAGTGTGGTTTTACCACCAATTCCACATTTAACCGGAATTTTCGTCAGGTTACGGGAATGACACCTCTGGAGTGGAGAAAACGTCCGGAGAACTATGAACAGCAGCTTCTTAAGTTTGACATCCATTCAGAGGAAGGCTGGTAAAACAACAAAACCAGATCTGTGGATCTGTCACGACAGAATAGAAATATCAGACTGTATGCGGATCAGGCAGATAGAAAGAGGTAAGAAATGTACGATTACAGGATTGTGGAGCAGGTCTCCAGAAAAAAGAAACATATGTCAGGAGCTCTCAGAAAAGTAATGGTGATCTTTGCGGCAATTTTTGTACTGATGGGTATCACGATCTCTCAGGCATTCATGCTTCCGGGATTTCTTCTGGCGCTGCTTTACTTTGCTTATGACATATTCAGCCAGAGAGACTATGAATATACCATGGAAAACGGACAACTGACCATAGATGTGATCTATGGTAAAAAATATCGTAAAACAGCTCACGTGCTGAAGCTTGAGGAGATGGAAGTGACAGCACCTCACTATCATGAAAAAGTGGCAAAATATAAAAAGAATACCGGAACGGAGAAACTGAAAAAATACGATTATTCCTCTGCTATGATTAGTTCTGCCACTGCTTTGAGGCAGCGCTACGGTCGTTTTGAGGCTAAGATTAAGCTGAATCGTTGTGCCCTGACTTCTTGTTTTTGGATGCTGGGGGATACAGAGGTGCCTCATGTGGAAATCATGAAGTGTGAGGCCGATGGAGTACATATGGGAAGAGTGTATTCTTATCGTACAGCGGTCAATAAAGATATCCAATTAATCAAAGAGCTGGAGCTCGATAATGCCTATTATATTTTCACTTTGGAGTGGACGGAAAATAAAATGGTGTGGATGGTAAACGATCTGGTGGTGAAAGAGGAAACCGAACATATCCCGGACGTTCCGATGTATGTCGTTTTCTCTTTGGGAACCAATAAAGAACCTCTGGAAAAACAGTTACCCGCACGTATGGAAATAGATTGGTTCAGAGGATATCGTCTGAAAAGTTGAATATGATGGGGTCGGATGGCTAAAACCTGAATTTATGACACGACAGCTTGGATTGCGAATCGGAAGATGGCTAAAAGACAGATTGTTGTCTTCGGGAAGGGCTGTTTGTGAATTGTTTTACCCCCGGATATGTACCGTTTGCGGGGAAAGCCTGATGAAAGGTGAAGTGTATTTGTGTACCGCCTGTCTGGCTGATTTCCCGTTTTCCGATCAGGCCTATGCTATTCAGGAAGATGTGTTGTTGAATTTCGATGCCGCTTACCGGCCTGAAAAATTATTCTCTTTGTTTTATTATAATAAATTCAGCCCCTATAAAAATTTGATTTACCGGATTAAATATCGTTCTCATCGGTCTCTGGGTATCTATCTCGGCCGTTTGCTGGGAGAGAAGATTAAAAATGAATGTGAGGCAGATTGTATCATTCCGGTGCCTTTACATCCCAAAAGGGAAAAAGAAAGGGGATTTAATCAAGCCCGGGAAATTGCTTGTGGTATGGCCGAAACGATAGGAGTAGACATTTATGACGATGTGCTTTTCAGGGTTCGGAACAATGCATCGCAAACCGGGAAGAATGCAAGCGAAAGGCTTAAAAATGTCGAGCATATTTTTGAGTTGCGCAATCCCGCTAAAATTACAGGAAAAAAGGTATTGTTGGTCGATGACGTGATAACGACAGGAGCTACGATCGGTGCTTGTTTGCAGGTTTTGGCTCAGGCAGGGAATGTGCGTTTCTCTTTAGGGTGTCTGGCTCAAACGGTCTGATTTTTTCTTTTCACTTTTTTCCCTTTAACTATTCCCCTTTTGTCCGATATAGTTTATCTTTGTAAATTGAGATCTGACTGAGTAAATAGATAATAGGGATGAAGAAGAACGACGATAGAGCTTTCGGCTGGGAGTGGCTGGCTATGTTAGTTATGGCAGTAGTGGTTTATGCTTGTGCCAGCCGGGGATATCCCGAAGGTGGACCTAAAGATACGACCCCACCCCAAGTGATCCTCGAAGAACCGGCCTCTTTTACTAAAAATTTCGATAAAAAGCGGGTGAACATTTATTTCGATGAGTTTGTCCAGCTAAAAGATATTAACGAGAAGTTCATTATTTCTCCGCCTCAAAAGAAAAAACCGAAGCCTCGTTTAAAGGGGAAATATGTACAAGTCGAATTTGTGGATTCCTTGAAACCGAATACCACTTATACCTTGGATTTTGCAGATGCTATATCCGATAATAACGAGGGAAATCCTTTGGGATTTTATCGCTATGTATTTTCTACCGGGAATGAAATCGATTCGTTGGAATTGAGCGGACAGGTTGTGAATGCGGAATCCGGCGAACCGGTTTTAAATGTATATGTCGAATTGTATTCTAATCTGGCGGATTCGATGCCTTTGCTGGAGGTGCCTGACTATGTCGCCCGTACGGATAGTTCCGGTTTTTTCCGTTTGACGAACTTGAAAGATACGATTTATCGTGTCGTGGCGATTCAGGACGATAACCGGGATTATAAATATACGCCCGAAGCAGAAATGTTTGCTTACCTGGATACCTTGGTGCGTCCCGTGGTGATGACTATGACCCGGGTAGATACGTTCCGGGTTGTCGATAAAATCGTCGGGCAGGACACAACGATGAGGGATAGTATCGTCACACAGGAATATCTGGGATTTGGGCCTAACAATCTTTATCTGCGTTTGTTTCAGGAAAAGCTGACCCAGTTGTATATGACCGATGATGACCGGAAGGAACGGGAACGCCTCGATTTTATCTTTAGTATTCCGGGAAAGAATGAGTTTAAGGCCCGTTTGTTCGATACCTTGTCGACGGAACCGCTACCGGAGGATTGGTATGTGTTGGAACATTCGGCCGGAAACGATACATTAGCTTTGTGGATTAAAGATTCTACCGTGTATAAAAAAGATACCTTGAATGTTATCCTTTCTTACTTGCGGACAGATAGTACCGGTCGGTTGACGACCTTTGCCGATACCAGCCGCTATACATTTAAAGACAAAAAGAAGCCCGACAATAAGAAGGGCAGGAAAGACGAACCTGAAACTCCGGCGATTGAGTTTGTGGAAATAAAATCGAATGCCGGTAACGATTTTGATTTGGGTGCCCGTTTGTGGTTGGAATTTAACCGGCCGGTCGACAAGGCGGGCTTGGAGAATCTGCATATATCGGAGAAAGTGGATACACTTTATCAGCCGCTGAAATTTACCCTGGAAGAAGATAGTCTGAAGATCCGGCGTATTTATATCGATGCTTCCTGGAAAGCCGGGCAGGAATATCTGTTGACTTTGGATTCTGCTTCTGTCAACGATATTTATGGACGGCATAATAACAAACTGGAGAAAAAATTCAAAGTGCGTCAGGAAGAATTTTACGGGAAGATTATGCTCAATGTGAGTGGCGTGCAGGGACAGGTTATTCTACAACTCTATAAGTCGGATAATGGGAAATCTGAGAATGGAAAACGTTCTTATGCAGTGGTACAGGAGCAAATTATCAACCAGGATGGACAGGTCACTTTCCCGTTGATTCCCGAGGGAAAATACAAGTTTAGGGCGATCTTGGATACCAATGGCAATGGAATTTGGGATACCGGTTTGTATTTGAAGAACCAACAGCCTGAAGAAATCGTTTATTTACCTGTCGAAATCAGTGTCAAACAAAATTTTGATATTGAGCAGGAATTTAATTTGTTGAAGCCGTATAAGGATGAGAGTGATAAATAGAAGGATATGAAAAAAATTTGGATATTGATGTTGTTATTGGGGGGAAGCCTGTCGCTTTGTGCCCAATCGAAATACCCGCCTATAGAAGAGTTGGTATATACCGGATATTATAACTGGGGATTTATTTGGGTCAAGGCTGGGCGGGTGGATTTTTCGTTGACGACTTCCGAAAAATATCCGAATGCCGAACGTTTAAAAGCTGTGGGTTATTCTTTACCTTCCTGGGATTGGATATTCACGATCAGGGACACCCTGATATCGCATTTTGACAAGAATACTTTTATGCCCTATGAATTTTCGAGAAAAGCTCATGAAGGGAATTATCATAAGACTTTCGATTATACATTTCATTATGACGATTCTGTCGTATTGGGAGATATCCATCGGATTGGAAAATTCAGACGGACAGATACAGTGAAACTACTCGGTCAAACCTATGATATGCTTTCGGTTGCCTGGATGGCCCGGGAGTTGGATTTTGATAAATACCAAAAAAACGACTTGATTCCGATCCGGATTTTGATCGATAGTAAAATTTATGATTTGTATATCTGGGTGTGGTGAAAAGCAAGATTGCCGGCCGGAAACAGGAATGTTACGTTTTTTCTCCCTTGTTGGTTGAAGGTGAGGTATTCAAAGGAGGCGAAAATATGAAGATTTGGTTGAGTAAAGACGAATATCGGCTTCCTTTGATGGTCGAAGCGAAAATTCTGGTCGGATCGGTAAAGGCGATTTTAGATCGTTCGGCTAGTAAATACGGGGATTTTACAGAATAAGTTTAATGTATATTTTAAATCATAATAAAATGAAGATACGAATATTAGTCAGTCTGCTGGTGTTGACCCTGAGTTATTTTTTGTTCTCTTGTAAAGAAGGTGGCGGTGCCCGGCGGTCAGCTTTACCTCCTGTCAGCGGTTCTACGAATGAACTGCTCGTCGTTATGCCGAAAACTTTGTGGGAAGGTCATGTCGGGGATACTATCAAGGAATTTTTCGGACAGCCTCAATTGGGCTTACCTCAGGGCGAACCGGTCTTTGATTTGATTAATCTTCCGCCTTCTAATTTCGAAAAAAATGTCCGTTTTCATCGGAATATACTGACTGTTTCGATTAAGGATAAAGTCGATACGGCTTCAATCGTGTTTCACGAGAGTCCCTGGGCTCGTTCTCAGAAGATTTTTCAAATCAGTGCACCGGATGTAGAGGCATTTTATAAAATCTTCAATGCCAATAAAAATAAAATGATGAACGTGTATCTCAAGGCAGAACGTGACCGTTTGATCGAGGTATACAAGAAAACACCGGATACGAAGATATTCAATATGTTTAAGAATAAGTACGACCTCCTGTTGTATTGTCCCGGAGGATATTATATAAATAAAGATACTTCGAATTTTGTATGGATTTCTTCCGAGACCCGGGTCGATAGCAAGGGGATCATTTTTTTTGAGGAAAAATATGAACATGAAAGTCAGATGGATTACCAGATTATCCTGGACCGGATGAATGAAGAGTTGAAGAAATATATTCCTGGGCCCCGGGATAGTACCTGGATGGCTTTGGATCTGAAGACTCCGATGACTGCTGCTTTTTATAAATATGACGGAATTCATTATGCTTTGCTTATCAGAGGTTTGTGGACTGCCGAAAATGATTTTATGGGGGGGCCGTTTGTTTTGAATGTCGTATTGGATGAAAAGAATAGCCGTATCATCTATATGATGGGCTATGTATACGCTCCCGATGGTAAAAAACGGAATATGTTGAGACAAGTGGAAAGTATTGTAAATTCTATGAAAATCGATTTCCCCGAGGAAGAAAAGAAATAAAGGGATAATGAGAGAGTGCATTTTTTTTCTGTGTTTGTGGTGTGGAATAATCGGAGGGGCTGAAGCCGTTTCTCCGGGTATTCAGCATTTTGACCGATACCGGAGTTTGTTGGAAGGCAAAAAGGTCGGGATTGTGGCTAATCAGACTGCTGTGCTGGAAACCGGGGACGGATATAAGCATAGTGTCGATTTCCTGCGTGATCATCAGGTACAATTGATACGTATCTTTTGTCCGGAACATGGGTTCAGAGGAGATGCCGATGCTGGGGAAACGGTGGGTGATTACCGGGATCGGCAGACCGGTTTACCGGTCATTTCCTTATACGGAAAGAAGAAAAAACCGAGTCCGGCGGATTTGCAGGGATTGGATGTGGTTGTTTTCGATATGCAGGATGTCGGTGTCCGTTTTTATACTTATCTCTCTACTTTACACTATGTGATGGAGGCTTGTGCCGAGAATCAGGTTCCGCTTGTGGTTATGGACCGTCCGAATCCGAATGCTTTTTATGTAGACGGGCCTGTATTGGAAATGAAATACCGGTCTTTTGTCGGAATGCATCCGGTTCCTGTCGTTTATGGGATGACTATCGGTGAGTATGCCCGGATGATTAATGGAGAAGGTTGGTTGAAAGATAAAAAGAAATGTGATTTGACGGTGATTCCTTGTCAGGGATGGAAGAGGAGTATGACGGTAGATTTACCCCGGAAACCTTCTCCCAATTTGCCCGATAAAGTGTCGGTCATGTTGTATCCTTCGGTTTGTTTTTTTGAAGGAACGGTAGTCAGTGAAGGGCGTGGGACCTATACTCCCTTTCAGGTATTCGGGCATCCCGAATTGAAAGGTATGCCTTATACTTTTGTACCCGAAAGTATTCCCGGTATGAGTAAAAATCCCAAATGCCTGGGATTGAAATGCTATGGCATGGACCTGAGGAATAAATACGATGAGGTGAGAGAGGGACAACGGTTACGTGTGGATTGGTTACTATTGGCTTATCGGAATTATACCGGAAAAACTCCTTTTTTCACTTCTTTTTTCGAGAAATTGGCCGGGACAGATCGACTCAGAAAAGATATTGAGGCAGGTAAGAGCGAGCAGCAGATAAGAGCTGCCTGGCGTTTTCCATTGGAAGAGTTTCAGAAAATCAGAGAGAAGTATTTGATCTATAAATAAATTATTGAATTAGTGGATTGAAGATGAAAAAGTCACTGGGAAAACGGGTGTTGAAATGGACTCTCTGGAGCCTGTTAGCTTTAGTGGTACTGATTTTGGTCGGTGTCACTATTGCTATTCATTTTATCTTTACCCCGGCAAAATTAACTCCTTTGGTAGAGAAGACTGCAAAAGAATACCTGAATGCCGAGGTACATTTTGGAAATATTGAATTGACTTTTTTCTCTACTTTCCCGGATTTTGGAATTCAATTGGACGATGCTTCTGTTATTTCCGGGACATTCCGTGATAGTACGGCTAATAGCGAGCCGACCATGCAGGATTCCTTGATGAATATAAAATCTTGTCTGTTGACTATAAATCCGATCGCTTACCTGACTAAAAACCGTATTGTGGTGAAGGATTTCGTATTGGAACAGCCGGAGATATATGCTTATGTAGATTCGGCCGGTGTTCCCAATTGGGATATACTCCGGATAGCGGCAGATACGACTACTGTAGATACAACGATGGCGGATACCACTACTTTCGATTCGGGAATACGTTTGCGGAATGTTAGAATCCGGAATGGAAGGCTTGTTTTCGATGACCGGAATACGCGTTTGTATACCCGATTGACCGGAATAAACCTTGGAGTAGATGGCTATCTGGGTAAACGCCGTTCTCGGCTGAAACTGGATTTTTCAACTGAAAACGTATTGTTTTGGCAAGAAGGACAGTTGCTGGTCAACCGTTTGGCTTTCGGAATAGAAACCGGTATGAAAATCAACCGGGATTCCTTATTATACACTTTGGAGAAAGCCGTAGTCGATGTAAACGGTATCCGTTTCGGAGCCGGAGGAACTTTAAGAGGAGATACCGTAAATCATACTTTACTGGTGAATTTAAAGTATGGAATACATATTCCGACATTAAAGACACTATTGGACTTGGTGCCCGATACTATTCTGCATAAGACTGAAAATGTGGAGGTGCGGGGAGATGTATTGTGCCAGGGAGAGATTAAAGGTATTTACGGTCAACAGAATATTCCCTTGCTGACTTCTGAATTTCGGATCAAAGATGGCTTTATCGCTTATCCCGGTATGCCTTCGAAAATCGATACCCTGAACGTAGATCTTTTTGCTTTGATCGATTTGCAGAAAGAACAGGAGTCTTATGTGAATTTGCGGAATTTCTGTATGAAAGGTGGAGGTATCGATATCGATATGGCAGGCGATGCCGAACGCTTGTTGACAGCACCTACCCTGAAAGCTGAAGTAAAGGCTTTGGTGAATTTTGAAGAATTGACAAAAATCTTTCCCTTGGCGGATGGAATTACTTGCCGGGGTACGCTGAATACTTCTTTAAAAACGGATGTCCTGGTCGAAGATGTCCGGAATGCTGATTATGGGAAATTGAGAATCGGCGGGTGGTGTCAAATGAAGGATGTGAATATTTTTATCCCCAAGGATAGTATCGTTATGAATGTTAAGTCGGCAGGACTGGTTTTTGCCGCTAACCGCAAGAATACGAAGTCTGTCCAGGGAACGGATTTATTGAACGGTGTGGTCGGTTATTCCGGATTGGATATCCATGTCCGCAATAAGGTACGTTTGTTGATGGATACGACTTATCTGGCGCTGAGAACTTCGCCATTGAAAGATACTTCTGTAGTGGCTTCCATGGGGGCTAACCTACATTTGGGACGGATGGTGTTTATCGTCCGTGATACTTTGCTGGTGGGGTTGAAACAGGCGAATGCTAAAGCTTCGCTGTTGCCCTCGAAGCGTAATAAAAAAGTTCCTCAGATCAATGCAGAACTGCAGGTGGATAGTTTGCGCTTGCGAGCTATGGGCAACCGTTTGAATTTTGCCAAGGCAGAGGTACAAGTCGAGGCTGTCCGGAGTAAACGTAATACGAAGATCTGGCTTCCGACAGGATACGTCGATTTTACCGGTCTAAGGGCTTATACGCCTTATTTTCCGGTGCGTATGCGGATGCCGGGTACCCGATTGAGATTCGACCGGAATGAAATTCAGCTGGATTCGGCCGTGCTGCATCTGGGGCGTTCGGATTTGCGGCTTACCGGAAATGTGACTAATCTGGCTAAGTCGTTCTTTAAGAAAGAAGAACTGAAAGCTCAGTTGCTGGTTACTTCCGATAGAATAGATTGCAATCAGCTGATGCGGGCGATGGAAAGAGGAACGGCCTATATGGAGAAGGTGAAAGCCGGTTTCCGGGATACGATTTCTACAGAATTGGACGATATGGATGAAGTTCCTGTTGTCAGTGATACTACTGCTTTGGAAGGAAGTAATTGCTTGTTTGTGGTTCCTCCTGGTATCGACTTTACTTTCCAGACCGATATAAAGAAAGTATTGTTTGGAAAATTGCAAATGGATAGTATTCATGGAGAAGTAGTTATGCGCAATCAATGCATCCAGCTATCGGATCTGGAATTACGTTCTTCGGCTGCCAATATGAGTACCACGGCTCTGTATCGGGCGACAGATACCACCAAGGCTTATGCCGGTTTTGCTTTGCAGATGCACGACATTCGGATCGATAGTCTGGTTGGACTGATCCCTTCTTTAGATACGCTTTTCCCTATGCTGAGGTCGTTCGAGGGACTGGTGGATTTTCACATTGCTGCAGATTCGTGGCTGGATTCTGCCATGAACATCGATTTGCCGACTCTAAGGGCTGCGGCTTATCTGGACGGCCGCGATCTGGTGCTGATGGATGGGGAGACTTTTGCTGAAATTTCGAAAATGCTGATGTTTAAGAATAAAAAGCGGAATATGATCGATAGTATTTCAGTAGATTTAATGGTGAAGGATGGGACGATCGAGATATTCCCTTTTCTGGTAGAAATCGACCGTTATAAGGCTGCTGTCGGCGGACAACACAATATCGATATGACTTTTAAATATCATATCTCTATCCTGAAATCACCTTTGCCTTTCCGGGCCGGTGTGGATATTTCAGGGAATCTCGATAAGATGAAGTTCCGTATTACGAAAGCGAAATACAAGGATCTTTTTATCCCTTCGCGAAAAGCTAAAGTCGATAGTACACAATTGAACCTCCGGCAACGAATGCGCACGATATTAAAAGAAGGAAAAGGATAGAAAAAATGTTCGATTAAATCAGTCGAAAATTTATAAAGTCCATAAAGTTTATAAAGTCAATGGACCCTGCGGGTATTTTGTTAATTGACAATTGTCAAATGACAGTTGTCAAAATATTTTCGGACCTATGGTCTCTTCTTTATTTGTCTGATAATCAATGATAATCTTCTTTGTTCTATTTCTCATTTTTCTTTCCTTTTTTATTTCCTAATGGAAGAGAAGCTTCCAGAAAATTGTCAATTGTCAATTATCGTTTGTCCATTTTTCTTTTGACAGAAATCCGCCAAAAGAAACGAACGATTAAAGTTGTTTTGCTGTTTAAATTGATAGGTTGTGAAAGTTATAAAAGAATATTCCTCGGAGGAAGTAATTGAAGGTCTGCAAAAAAAAGATAAAGAGGTTTTCCGTTTCCTTTTTGAAAAATATTTTGGGCAATTGGTGCATTTTGCCGAATATTTTTTGCTTGAAAGAGAGGCGGCAGAGAATGTTGTACAGGATTGCTTTTTAAAACTTTGGGAGAAAACTGATTTTTCCAATATTCGTAATTTTAATTCTTATCTTTTTGTACAAGTTAAGAATATTTGTTTGAATAAGATCAAACATCTTCAGATAGAAGATAAACATAAGTCCTGGCTGATGGAAGCTTATTTGTATGCAGAATTACCGGAAGTTGAATATGACGAGAGGTTGATAGATAAGGTATGGAGAGTTGTAAATGAATTACCTGAGCAAACCCGTTTGATTTTTATTGCTTGTGTCGTTGAAGGGAAAAAATATAGAGAGGTTGCGGATGAGTGTGGAATCTCTGTCAATACGGTAAATACTTACGTGAAAAGAGCTTATAAATATTTACGGAGACGTATGGGGCTCTCTGTTATACTTTTCTTGTATTTCATAAGTGAAAATCGATCTAAGAAATTTTTCAAAAATAAATAATTTTTGTCACTGTGTTTAGGTGTACGGTTGTCCTCTCATTGATGAACGGATAATGTAACACTATGGATAGAGAATTATTGGTCAAATTACTAAGGAATGATCTGACCGAAGAGGAGGCTCGTCTAGTGAAAGAGTGGCTTGATTTGTCGGAGCAAAACCGACAATACTATGCTGCTTTTCAGTTAATGTGGGAAAAGAAAAAGAAATTGCCTGTTGATGTGGAACGGAATTATACGGAACTGTTTCATAAGCGGAAGAATGTAAAAAGGAATATATATGCATGGCATTGGAGAGCCGCTGTAATTGTTTTGTTATTAGGGACTTCTCTGTATATAAGTAAGTATTATATAAATCGCCAGGCTGAACAGGAGAGGCCCGTTGCCGGTTTGGAGACAGAAGCTGTATTGCATACAGGTGACAAAGAAACTTTTGTGATTTGTAAAAAGGAGGAGAGACAATTAATCCGACATGAGGGAATGATTATAGAACGACGGAATAAAACTTTGAATTACAATGTTTTACAGGATAGCTTGACCCAAAAGTCCGAATTGCATGTATTGGAAGTTCCGCATGGAGGGGAATTTTTGGTAGAATTGGAAGACGGATCGAAAATATGGGTGAATGCGGAATCAAATTTGGAGTATCTGGTTCCTTTTGCCGGAAAGGAACGACGTGTAAAATTGAGTGGGGAAGCTTATTTTCAGGTAGCTAAGGCAGATATACCTTTTATTGTTGAATTTAATGCTTATGAGATAAAAGTTCTGGGGACAGAATTTAATGTAAAAGCTTACAAAGATAACGAAACAACGGTAGCAACCTTGGTGAATGGACAGATTTCTTTAATTGTTCATGGGGATTCCTGTACCTTATATCCTGGAGAACAGGCTCAAATTTCAAATGAAAAGGTGACCGTTACCACAGTAAATACCGCTAACTATATTGCTTGGCGGGAGGGGATAGTTGCTTTTGAGGAAGAGCGTTTGGAAAACATTATGAATGAACTGCGACGGTGGTATGATATTGACGTTTTTTATGAAAATGAGACTTTGAAGAATATTCGTTTCACAGGCAAAATCGACCGTTATGAAGATGTTCGGGTACTTTTGGATAAGATAGGACGGTTAGAAGTTGTTCGGTTTGAAATTAATGGGAATTGTGTTTTAGTGAAAAGATGCAAATGATTCTGTTTGTTTACTAATTATCGGATAATACTTATGAAAGTGATGTGTAAAAATGATTTTTTGAAAAAAGTACGGAGGTTGTACTTTTACAGATGCATGATTTATTGTCTCTGTTTTTTATTGCTCAATACACGGGATATTTGGGCCAATGTTGAGAATCAGTCTTTGACTTTGCAATTGAAAGAAGCAAGTTTGAAAGAACTTTTTCAATTGATGGAAAAACAAAGTAATTACCGTTTCCTTTATGAATCCGATGCCATTGGGCAGATTCGGGTTAAAAATATCAATGCAGTGGAACTTTCTGTCAACTCTATTTTAGATTATTGTTTGTCAGAAACGGGGTTTACTTATGAGGTAGATGGAAATCTGATCCTTATTAAAGAAGCTCGAGAACAAACGTTGCCGCAAAAGGTTGAAAAAATTGAGGGGGTAGTGAAGGACACTCAAGGAGTACCATTACCGGGTGTCACGGTAATGATCGATGGGACGACGGTCGGTGTCACGACGAATGCGAATGGTAAATTTGAGATTGCCAAACCTGCGTCCGGAAAATTCTCTTTGTTTTTTACCTTTATCGGTATGAAGTCACAGACTGTACCTTATAAAGGAGAGAATTTTTTTCAGATTGTTATGGAAGAGGATATTTATGAATTGGAGGCTGTCAATGTTGTAGAAACCGGCTATGGGACAATCGACCGCCGGCATTTGACCAGTTCGGTGACTTCAGTGCGGGCTGAGGATATTCTGGTCCCAGGGATGTCGAGTATAGATCAGGCTTTGGAAGGACGTATTCCGGATTTGGTGTTGATGAGCAATTCCGGAGAGGTGGGCGCGACTCCGAAGATTCGTGTGAGGGGTACTTCCACGATTTTAGGTAATCGTGAACCGCTGTGGGTATTGGATGGTATTGTATTGACAGATCCTGTCGATATCGAACCCGAAGTATTGAATGATCCGGATTATATAAATGTTATCGGAAATGCGATAGCCGGAATTAATCCCCAGGATATTGAGCGGATCGATGTTTTGAAAGACGCCTCTGCTACTGCCATATACGGAACACAAGCCGCTAACGGAGTAATTGTGGTTACCACCAAGCGTGGACAGATCGGAAAAATGAGGATCAGTTATAACCATTCTTCACAATTTACACGCCGTCCCCGTTATACGGATAGAAATATCAGAGTAATGAACTCCCAGGAACGGGTACAGTTTAGCCGGGATCTGATCAATCTGCATTATAAATTTCCGAATAACATGGAAATGGTCGGATATGAAGGGGCCTGGTATGATTGGCAAAACGGTTTGATCGATTATGATGAATTCATGAAACAGGTAAGACGTTTTGAGACAGTAAACACAGACTGGTTTAAACTACTGACTCATGATGCTTATTCCCATAAGCATACTTTGAGCGTTTCGGGTGGATCCGAACAGTTACGCTATTATGCTTCTTTGGGATATAATAAGGATGATGGGGTTTCCAATAGCAGTTATGTAGACCGGTATACGATGATGATGAAGGTGGATGCCAATATTACAAAGAAATTCAGGGTAAATCTGAATGTGAATGGCAATATTCAAAAAAAGAATCATGTCCCGTCTGAAATTTCTGCAATCAATTATGCTTATAACACAACAAGAGCTTTGCCTGCTTATGATGAAGACGGTAGTTATTATTATCATTTGACACAGGATGCTTATGCCGTGGGTACTTCTAATAAATTCCGGTACAATATCTTAAATGAAATTGAAAACAGTTCGAATACGTATGACGGTAATACGTTGATGACAACCATGGTTTTGCGTTATGACCTGAAACCGCGCTGGAATATTCAGGTGACAGGTTCGTATAGCCGTAGTACGACAGAACAAAATACCTGGTGGGGAGAAAAAACCAATTATGTCGCACGCCTGAAGAACGGTGAATACGAAGATGAGCCGATAGAGAATGATGAAAATTGTGTGCTACCTTATGGAGGTATATTGAAAACGACAAACAGTACTTCTGAAAGTGCTACTTTACGTTTTCAGAATAATTTCAGTGCTTATGTCGATGCAAACCAATATCATTTGATTTCTTCCGCATTCGGATATGAGATTAATACGGCCAAGAATACCAGTAGCAGTATAGAACGCCGGGGTTTCTTAAAAGATAGAGGTTTACAGTTTATCGGTTTAGGGGATGAATTGGAAAAATATCCAGGGTATCAAAAATGGCTTGCCGAAGGATATGAAAAATTGACAAACGGACTTACGAACAAGATCAGTGGTTATCTGACATTGTCTTATTCCTATAAAGAATTGTTTACCTTGAATGTTAACGGTCGTTTTGATGCTTCTAATAAATTCGGTAGTCGGAGCAATGAGAGGTTGTTACCGATTTGGTCTGTCTCGGGAATGGCCAATTTGAAAAATATTCTCGGGAAGAATGCCAAGTGGCTGACAGAAGCCCGGTTACGTTTATCATACGGACATCAGGGGAATATGGTAGATGGACAAACTCCGAATTTATTGATCAGGCAAGGGACGATGCAGCCGATTTATGACGGAGAGAATATATCGACAGTGGCGAATTTACCGAATCCGAACCTGAAATGGGAACAAACCGCTCAGACCAATATCGGTTGGGACTTAGGGTTTTTTGATGGCCGGCTGAATATCGGAGGGGATTTTTATTATAAAAAAACAACGGATTTGTTTACTAACGTTGATGTTTCCCCTATCAATGGGATCACTTCCTATATTATGAATAACGGGGATATGCTTAATAAGGGATTTTCAATTTCTCTGAACGGTTATCCTGTTAAAACGAAAAATTTCCGCTGGTATATGTCGACTTATTATTCGGTCAATTTGAATAAAGTACAGACGGATGATGCCAGGAATTATAATCTTAATGATTATTTGAACGGGACAGCCGTTGTCAGCGGGCAGCCGATCAGTACATTTTATTCGTATAAATTCCTGGGCCTGAACCCTCAAAACGGGGCTCCGATGTTTGACGACTGGGAAGATCGCTGGCATTTGTTACAAGGGAAAACTTTGGATGAGGTGGTCCCTATGATTCTTGTTAACAGCGGAACCCGGGATCCGAAATTTTCCGGCGATTTGAACAATACGTTTACTTACAAAAATTGGAGTCTTTCTTTGAATTTTTCATATAGCCTGGGATCGAAAGTACGTTTGTTTGAAATGTACGGTCCGATTATAAACGGGATTTCTGCTGCGGCAAATGTCCGGGAAGAGTTTCTGGACCGTTGGCAAGTGCCCGGGGATGAAAAATATACGGTTTATCCTTTGATTATCAGTCCTTCTTCTCCGGATTACGAACATTACCGGTTGCATTATTCAGCACCTCAACGGGCTGTCGGTCCCAATAGCGGAGTACCTGCATTTGCTAATAATGTGTGGCAAATGTATGACGATTCCGATTTGAGAGTAGTCAGTGGGAACTATCTGAAACTGCAATCACTTTCGTTTTCTTATCGGTTGAATGACCGGTTGTTGAGAAAAACACCCTTTACACAGTTGTCGATTAGTTTCAATACGCATAATTGTTTTACAATTTCTGCGAAGGAGTTGAGAGGACAGGATCCTTCGCAGGCCGGGTTTGCCGATGCCGGACTTTCTATCCGGCCGAGTTATACGATTGGTTTGAATGTATCATTTTAAAATAGAGAGAATATGAAAAATATATATGTGATCATAGTATTTTTTCTTTGCGGATGCAGCAATTTTTTGTCGGAGTATTCGCAGGATATGGTGAGGGCAAAAACAGTGGCGGATTTTGACGAAGTGTTGTTGGGAAGTGTGTATGTTCCGAGTAATGCGACGACAACAACTCTGATTAACCGGGAGAGTTGTTCGTGGTTCAATATTATGGATGACGATATTAGTAGCGTGAGGAGTGAACAGGCTTCCGGGGACGGTTCCTGGACAGCTAGAAATAAATATTATGACCTGCATGCAATGACCTATGGTTATTATACCTGGCAACAGGATGTGACCGAAAAACCTGATGGTAGCCAAGGATTTACAGATAATACAACGTGGAACGATTTGTATGCACGCATCAATTATACCAATGTGATTTTGGATGAGTTGGATGAAATTACGCCGGATAATGAAAGGGATGAACTGAAAAAAAACCGGATCATGGGAGAAACCTATTTCTTGCGTGCCCAGTTTTTCTTTATTCTGGCCAATTTGTATGCTGCTCCCTATGCTCCTGAGACAGCTGCGACTACTTTGGCAGTTCCTTTGAAATTGACCCCTTACGTAGAGCATGACAAGGAAAAGGATACCCAATTTACCCGTACTACTTTGGACCGGGTATATGCCCGGATTATCGAAGATTTGCAAGAGTCCGTACGTTGTTTCGAAAGAGGGGAAGTGGTTTCATACCGGAAAATTTACAGGGCAAATAAAGAAGCTGCCCAATTGTTATTGAGCCGTGTTTATCTGTATATGCAGGATTGGGAAAATGCCCGGATGGCGGCGGAGAATTTTTTGAAAATGGATGTAACCCTGGAGCCGATGGGTGATTTTTTGACTTCGCCTTTTATAACAGAGGATAACAGTGAAGTGTTGTTTTCCCAGAGTTCTCAACATCTCCAGAATGTATTGACAGCGGAAGCCCCGGATTTTTGTGTATCTTCCGATTTGTACCGTTTGTATGATGCGGCAAATGATTATCGGATCAGTTTTTTTCAAAGAGTATCGTCGGATAGTATTGCTTTGGTAAATAAATTTCCGATGGACAGTGATGTCAGCCACCGGGTTTCGGATGTTTTGATGTTGAGGGTTGCTGAAGGATATCTGAATATGGCAGAAGCTTGTGCTATGTTGGGAGATGCCGGGGCCAATACCTATTTAAATGCTTTGCGCCGGATGCGGATCGGAGGATATGCCGATCAGAATTATACCGGAGACGAATTGATCGGACAGGTTCGCGAGGAGCGCCGGAAAGAACTTTGTTTTGAAGGTCACCGCTGGTTCGATCTGAGACGGTACTCGGTCTGTTCACAGTTGCCTTTCCGGAAACAGATAGTTCATCCTTTTCATACTTATAATGATGATGGGGGATATACGGGGACAAGAGTCTTTGTTTTGAAAGAAAATGAAACGAATGTGTGGACTTTCCTGATTCCGGAGACAACTATCGATTTCGATCGTATTCCGATGGAAAATAATGAAAGGGATAGTCGGGAACCTTTGAATGAAAATGATAATAACTGAAAATTGTAACAGGGATGAGAACTATATTTTATATTGTCGGCTGTTTATTGCTGTTGGGCTGTCAGAAAGAAGACGCCTTGGAAAGTAAGATTGATTATGTCAATCTGTATGAGATCACGGATTCCCCGGAGGATTCTGTACAGCATCTCCGGTACGAGTTATATAAAAACTACAATGTTTCAGTATATTTTACGGATACGGTCGGGAAATATTTTTTGAAGAACGATATTTATGGTAATCCGGTATATCGTTATGAATTGTTGGATTTGAATTGGGAGTTTTCGAGCAATGCTTCTGAAAATAGAGAGATCGATTATTATTTCATTACGGATGAAGGGAGGAAAATGAATTCATTGAGGTTTGTCAGGAATTTTGTCGAAAATTGTGCCCAGTCGTTACGCCCTTTATCTATGTTGCTGACGGACTCATTGCTGGTATTGGAAGATGCTTCGGTAGGATGGCAAAGAAAAACGGAAATACATAACTTCAGAATGATTGCCTGGGGAGAGGTTGCGGATTTAACGGCTGAAGAATCGGAAGAGTTGATCAATGAAACCTGTAAAGGATTGGTTGGGGAAAAAATACAGAATTATACGAGTGTACTTACCCGGTTTCAATTGGTTTCCGATAAGTATTACAATAGGAATTGGCCGAGTGCTTTACCTTATTATTCGGATTGTATTATAGAGGAAGTGAATGAAGATGACCCTTTTTCAAATGGGGGTACCTGGTTTTATCAACAGTATATCCCTTTATATATGTCGGGAAAATCTCATGAAGAGGCTATTCAGGCAATCAATGAAAAGCGGGCGGCTTATTGTGAAATTGTCGGTAACTGGGGATTTGTTTATGGCTATGGAAGATTGGCTAGTACAGTGGCTCCCACGGCATCGGATGATTTAGACTGTTATGTTGAACGGATCCTAAGCGATCATGCAGAAGAATGGTTTGAAAAGTATTATGCTACTTATCCTTTAGTGATGAAAAAATATGAATTGTTACGGGATCTGATTGAAAATGAAATGGGTGTCAAACTGAAATAGAATGAACGGATATGAAAAAAATAGGATTGGTTTTAATGGTTTTTATGCCGGTATTTTGGGGTTGTCAAGAGGAAGAAGTTGCGGCCGGATATGAAATTCCGGAAGTGAAAAAAGTGGCTGATTTTGTAGATTCGGACGGGAAGGTATATCGGTGTATTGAGGTCGGTGATTTGATCTGGATGGCCGATAATCTGGCTAAAAGACTGCCTTTAGGAGGGCGGGAAGGATGTTTTACTTATAATGAAACGTTATTGGATAGTATCGATTATTCGACTGTAAAAGTGAATACGGCAGGTGATGAGTACAGGGAAATTTTCTTGGAAGAGTTGAATAAGGCATACGAGGAGGGAAAAATTTCCGATGCAGATTGGAGTGTGATAGAGGGAATAAAGAAAACTTTACCGGTACCCAGTTATTTATTACAGATCAAGAATAAGGCTGCAGGAAGTTATGAGGTTGCTGTTGAATGTAAAGATTTAGCATATGACCGGATGTATGAGGTAGCCTGTCAGGAGCTGTATAATACCGCATTGGAGGAAGGACTGGAACATTTTGAAGAGGCAGAGGCTGCCAATGGCCATTATTCGGAAACGTACGGTTTGTTGTATACTTATGATGCTGCTTTGGCTGCGATTCCTGAAGGATGGCGATTGCCCAGCGATGCAGATTGGAAAAATTTGGAAAAGGCTTTGGGAATGACTGCAGAAGAAGTAGAAAAACAGGATGTGTGGCGGGGAGAAAGACAGGCTGTCTTGTTGAAAGAGGGGGAAGAAGGGATCGGTTTTGATGTTCGTTACGGAGGAGCACGGAGCTTGGTCAACTCACAACGGGATAATTATATCAATTTGGGGCAGAATGCCTACTTCTGGTGTTCGGATCTGGTCAAAACAGATACGATCAGCTTGGGAATGACGAGGAATATTGCGATTTATACGGATCAGATTATGAGAATGTCTGCAGTCGTAGATCATAGCTCGACCCGTCCGGTGTTATATAGTGTAAGATGTGTTAAAAATAAAGATTGAAAGATGAATATGAAGTTGAAGTTTTTTATTGTATCGGTTTGTTGTTTGTGGATTTTTCAGGGGATAGTTCAGGCTCAGAGTATGTATGGGGATGCTGTTGCCGCTGATGTGAAAATGAAATATGTTTATTCTTTGGATGAGGCACTTCATTTGGCTAAAAAAGAGAATAAACTGATATTTTGCAATTGTTTTGAAGACTGGGCGATTCCTTGCCATGGGATGAACAAAAAAGTTTTCAGTAATCAGGAATTTGCCCGATGGATGGACGGACATTTTATTAATTTTTTTATAGATCTCAATACAGAAGAAGGAGAGAAGTTCAAGTCGAAATATAACATTAAATTTATGGCCCATTATGTTGTATTGGATGCAGAGGGTAATTTGGTACATCGGATTGTCGGAGGATCGGAATTACCTGAATTTCAGAAACAGGTGGCTTGTGCTCTTTCGCCTTCAACTTCATTGGCCGGGATGAATAAACTGTATGCCGGTCAATTGCGTGACAAGGAATTCTTACGGAAATATGCAGCCGTTTTGAAAGTGGCGAATGAAGAAGAAAAGTATAAAAAAGTGGCAGGTGAATATTTCAGTATGCTGAAGCCTGAAGAGTGGTCTGAAGCAGTAAACTGGCCTGTTTTTTCAGACCGGCTTAGGAGGAAAGATTCGGTGGCTTTGGAATACCTGATCACCCATAAAGCAGATTTTGTCCGGACAGTGGGAGTAGAGAAAGTGGATAACAGTATTGCTGCTGTTTATATGATGCCGTTGTATTATACGGCAATCGGACAAGACCGCTTGTCGGAAAAAGAGGTGGCGGATATTAGAAGAACACTCGGAAAAGCAGAGGTAGACGAACAACATGATATTTATGCCTTGTGTGATATCGCTGCCATGCGTTTAAAAGGGGATATCTTGAAAATGATGGATGTGGTCGCGATGAAAGTTCCCCGGATGGATGTTCGTGTTGCCCGGGGGATCGATATGTCTTTGCCTCAATTGGTAAATACCGGGAAAGAAGCCCGGGACAAAATAGTCGCTTATATGAACTCCAGAATAGCGGTATTGGATAAAAATATGGCGGTTGAATATAAAAGTTTGATGTTAGAAGCCGGATTGGAAGGAGGAATCGTTTTTGAAGACCTGACTTTGGCGGAAGCATTGGATAAGGCGAAGGCCGAAGATAAATATGTTTTTTTGGATTGCTATACCTCTTGGTGTGGACCGTGTAAGGTAATGAGCAAACAAGTTTTTGTCCGTAAAGAAGTAGGAGATATTTTTAACGGTATGTGTGTGAATGTAAAAATTGACATGGAAAAAGGGGAAGGACCGGAAATCGCGGTGAAATACGGTATTCGGGCTTATCCGACTCTGTTGGTTTTATATCCGGACGGACGGATCAAGTATCGTTTACAGGGCGGAACGGAGTTAGGACGTTTTGTTCGGATCGCCCGTTATGCCCTTGATCCTGAGGTCTCTTATACAGATATGAAACAATACGGAAGCTTGAGTGCGTGTCCATTGGAAAAACAGGCAGATTATATAATCATTCTTTCTGAGGCGGGGGAACTGAATACATTTAATACTGATGTCGAAAGTTATTTGAGGGAGGTGAAAGGGAAAAAAGAACTGTATCCGGAAGTCTGGAAATTATCTGAGCATTTTGCCGATCGGGTTGAGCATCCTGTTTTCCGATTTATTTTGGATAATTGGAAAGATTTTGTGAACATTGACACTCAGGGATTGGAAAATAAAACGGAACGGCTGATTTTCCCCCTTTATATAGATTATCTGGCGGGTAGAATGCAGGAGAAAGATTTTATGAAAGTTTGCGAATCCGTGAGAAATACCGGTTTCAGGGCTGATTATTCTTTGGTTTATCTGGATCGGCTGACTACCTGTTATCTGGACCGGAACTGGAAAGCTTTGATGAAGTGTTATACCGAGGAGGTGGTTCGTTTACCTGATGCAAAATTACGTTTGAATCTGGATGTGTTATTGCGATATTTTGCTGTAAATGCACCGGATGAGGTGAAAAAGCAGATGGTGACATACGTCCGGCAATGTGTGGATACTGCGGATGACAGAGCAAAGAATGGATATAAAAATTTGCTGGAATCTATAAATGCATGGAAAGGGTAGTTGCTTGTTTTTGATGCAATGACGAAGTTCGGTTATATTTTCTACCAAATTGTCTCGAAAAGGTAAGAATGTATTCATGTAAGTTTTTCTGTAAGATCGTTTGCCTTTCCGGCCGGTTTACTTTGTCACCCTGAGCCGGCCTGGATCATTACAAAGTCAGAAAAGTTCTTTTATCATATAGTGAAGAAGCTAATAGCTCTATATAATTGATTAGAACAATAAAAAGGATGCTCTTTGCAGGGCATCCTTTCGTTTTATATATAAAATTTACG